>Ga0105044_10008325_pt1 | contig 14232 bp, 12 predicted proteins | sample MAT01_FD_78092 | JGI IMG/M metagenome (GOLD analysis project Ga0105044, IMG submission 78092) | Freshwater microbial communities from Lake Fryxell liftoff mats and glacier meltwater in Antarctica - MAT-01 | ecosystem: Environmental > Aquatic > Freshwater > Ice > Liftoff microbial mat | place...
CCTCACCCGAAGGGTTGCACGATGACCGAGCGAAGCGAGGGCGGGAGCACAGCTGCTCTGCCCGGCACGAAGTGCCGATGTGGTCATCCCCTCACCCGAAGGGTTGCACCATGACCATGACCAGCGACGAGCTGGCGGTCGCGGCGGCCGACCACCTCTGGCTCCACTTTTCGCGCCTGGGTGGCGAACCCGGTAGCCCGCTCACCGTGATCGAGCGAGGGGAGGGTGCCTACGTCTGGGATGACAACGGCAAGCGGTACCTCGACGGCCTCGCCGGGCTCTTCGTGGTGCAGGCCGGTCACGGCCGACAGGAGATCGCCGACGCCGCCGGTGCCCAGGCCAGCAAGCTCGGCTACTTCCCGCTGTGGACCTACGCCCATCCCACCGCCATCGAGCTGGCGGCGCGCTTGGCGGCGCTCGCCCCCGGCGACCTCAACCGCGTGTTCTTCACCACCGGGGGCGGCGAGGCCGTCGAGTCGGCCTGGAAGCTCGCCCGCCAGTACTTCCTCGCCATCGGACAGACAGAGCGCGTGAAGGTGATCGCCCGGCAGACGGCGTACCACGGCACCACGCTCGGCGCGCTGAACATCACCGGCCTCGAGGGGATCAAGGATCCCTTCCGGCCGCTGCTGAACGGACAGACGCGGCACGTCCCCAACACCCTGGAGGCCCAGCGGGCCAACCCCGACGATCCGCTCGCCGGCGCCGACGCCATCGAAGCGATGATCATCGCCGAAGGCCCCGAGACGGTGGCCGCCGTGTTCCTCGAGCCGGTGCAGAACGCCGGCGGCTGCCTGGTGCCGCCGGACGGGTACTTCCAGCGCGTGCGGGAGATCTGCGATCGCCACGGCGTGCTGCTGGTGTCCGACGAGGTGATCTGCGCCTTCGGCCGCCTCGGCGACTGGTTCGGTTCCAGCCGCCTCGGCTACCAGCCCGACATGATCACCTTCGCCAAGGGTGTGACCTCCGGGTACGCGCCGTTGGGCGGCGTGATGATCTCCGATCGCCTGGCCGAGCCCTTCCTGGGCGACGGCACCTCGTTCCTGCACGGGATCACCTTCGCCGGCCACCCGGTGAGCTGCGCGGTCGCCCTGGCGAACCTGGACATCCTGGAGAGGGAGGACCTCCCCGGCCAGGTGCAGGTCCTCGAGACCGAGTTCCGGTCCGTGCTGGACACGCTCACCGATCTGCCGATCGTGCGCGAGGTCCGCGGCATGGGCTTCTTCTACGGGATCGAGCTCACGAAGAACGGCGCGGAGTTCTCCGACGAGGAGTGCGAGTGGCTCATCCGTGGGTTCCTGTCGAAGCGCCTGCTCGAGCTCGGCCTCATCTGTCGGGCCGACGACCGCGGTGATCCGGTGATCCAGCTGTCGCCGTCCCTCGTGTCCGGTACCGACGAGTTCGACCTCATCTCCAGCACCCTGCACCAGGTGCTGCTCGAGGCCTGGAAGGAGCTCGACCGGTGACGCTGTCCGTCGGCGTTCCCACGGAGATCAAGACCGACGAGCGCCGCGTTGCCCTCACGCCCGACGGCGTGCGGGAGATGGACAGCCACGGGGTCGAGGTGCTCGTGCAGGCGGGGGCGGGCGAGGGCGCCAGCATCCCCGACGACGCCTACCGCGCCGCGGGAGCCGAGGTGGTGCCCACTGCGGAGGAGGTGTGGGCCCGCGCGGGGATGGTCGCCAAGGTCAAGGAGCCCCAGGCCAGCGAGTTCGGGTACCTGCGCCCCGACCTCACCCTGTTCACCTACCTGCACCTCGCGGCCTACCCGAAGGTGGCCGACGCGCTCTGCGCGGCCGGCACCACGGGCATCGCCTACGAGACGGTGATGCGGGCCGACGGCGCCCTCCCGCTCCTCGCGCCGATGAGCGAGGTGGCCGGCCGCCTCGCGGTGCAGGCCGGCGCCCGGTTCCTCGAAGCCCCTCAGGGAGGGCGCGGCGTGCTCCTCGGCGGCGCTCCTGGGGTGCAGCCGGCGCGCGTCGTCGTGATCGGCGCCGGCAACGTCGGGTGGAACTCGGCGTGGATCGCCGCCGGCATGGAAGCGGAGGTGAACCTCCTCGACCGCAACCTCGACCGTCTTCGCTTCGTCGACCAGATCCACAAGGGCCGCATCACCACCCTGGCGTCGAACCGCGGCACCGTCGAGCGCTGCATCGCCGAGGCCGACCTCGTGATCGGCGCCGTGCTCGTCGCCGGTGATCGCGCCCCGATCGTGATCACCGACGCCATGGTGCGGACGATGAAGCCGGGCGCGGTGATCGTCGACGTGGCCATCGACCAGGGCGGCTGCGTGGAGACCTCGCGGGAGACCACCCACCAGGACCCCACCTACGTGGAGCACGGCGTCGTGCACTACTGCGTCGGCAACATGCCTGGCGCCGTGCCCGCCACCTCCACCCACGCGCTCACGAACGCCACGCTGCCCTACCTCGTCGAGGTGGCCGTCCACGGCGCCACCGAGGCCGGCCGGCGCGATCCCTCGCTGGCCCCTGGGCTCAACACCGAGGCCGGCCTGGTGGTCAACGCGGTGGTGGCCGAGGCCCTCGGGAGACCCGCCGGGGTGCCTAGTCACGGCGTTCTCTGATGGCGGAACCCGTCACCGACCTCGACGACACCGACAAGGCGATCATCCGAGCGCTCCAGCTCGACGGTCGGGCGCCCTACTCCAAGCTCGGCCCGCAGGTGGGCCTCTCGCAGGCGGCGGTCCGCCAGCGGGTGCAACGCCTGATCGACCGCGGGGTCATGCAGGTGGTTGCCGTCACCGACCCGGCCACCCTCGGCTTCGCCATCCAAGCCATGGTCGCCATCTCCGTCATCGGCGACGTGCGCAAGGTGGCCGCCGCCCTCGAGGGCATGGAGGAGGTCGAGTACGTCGTCATCACCGCCGGGCGCTTCGACCTCCTCGTAGAGGTGGTGTGCACCGACCAGCACCACCTGCTGGCCCTGGTGAACGACCGCATCCGTGCGCTCAAGGGCGTCTCCAAGACGGAGGTCTTCACCTACATGAGCCTGGTGAAGCAGACCTACAGCTGGGGCGTCCGGTAGGTCTCAGGCGTCGTCGAGACGGCGCTTGAACAGGGTGCCGAGGATGAGCACGGCCACGCTCACGAGCAGCACGATGGTGGCCAGCACGTTGATCTGGGCGGGCAGCTCGGTCCTCGACGCGGAGTAGATCCGCAGCGGGAACGTCTCATCGGTGGGGCCGGCGTTGAAGAGCGTGATGATGAAGTCGTCGATCGACAGCGCGAAGCTGAGGAGCGCGGCCGCCAGGATGCCGGGCGTGATCAGCGGCAGGGTGATCCGGCTGAAGGTGCGCCACGGGGTCGCCCCGAGGTCCATCGCCGCATCCTCGAGGGACCAGTCGAACCCGCGGATCCGAGCCTTCACCGTGAGGGCGACGAACGAGGTGCAGAACAGCACGTGGGCGATGATGACCGTGCGGATCGACCGGTCCACGCCGATGTCGAAGAAGAGCGTGGCCAGCGACGAGCCCATCACGATCTCGGGCGTCGTCAGTGGAAGCACGAGCAGCAGGTTCACGATCACGCCGCCCTTGAAGCGGTAGCGCACGAGGGCCAGTGCGATCAGCGAGCCCAGGATCGTGGCCGCCAGAGCGGAGATCGCCGCCACCTTGAGGGACAGGATCATCGCATCGGTGAGCGGCCCGGGCGTGAACGGGTCGCGCCAGTTGTCGAGCGTGAAGCCCTTCCAGACGATGTTGAACTTGCCGGCGGGATCGTTGAACGAGAAGGCGATGATCCCCGCGATCGGGATGAAGAGGAAGACGAAGCCCGCGGCAGCAACCGCGGTGAGCGACCACCGACCGACGCGACCTAGAGCGGCCTCGGGAGGTCGGTCGGTCGCCATCAGACGAGGTCCTCGGTGCCGAGCAGCCGGGCGTAGATCAGCGTGCCGACCGTGATGATCGCCATGAGGATGAAGCTCAGTGCCGCCGCGGTGGGGGTATCGCCCTGCTCGAGGAAGCGGTTCTGGACGACCGAGCCGATCATCGAGTTGTTCGGGCTTCCGAGGAAGGCGGCGTTGATGAAGTCACCGGCCGCGGGGATGAAGGTGAGGAGGCTGCCCGCGAAGACGCCGGGGAGGGACAGGGGCAGCACCACCTTGCGGAAGGCCTGCCAGCCGTTGCTGTAGAGGTCCTTGGCCGCCTCGGTGAGCCGGAGGTCGATCTTCTCGAGGCTCACGTAGATCGGGAGGATCATGAACGGCAGGAAGTTGTAGGTGAGCCCACCGATCACGGCGGCGTGCGTGGCCAGCAGGCGGCCGTTCTCGGCGATCCCGGCCGCGTCAAGCAGACCCATCAGGTGCAGGCGTTCGAGGAGGAAGACGGCGGGACCGTTGTCGGAGAGCACGCTCTGCCAGGACAGCGTGCGGATGAGAAACGACGTGAAGAACGGCACGACGACGAGGCCCAGCAGCACGTTCTTGAACCGTCCGCCTCGCGTCGCGATGACGTAGGCCACCGGGTACCCGATGGCCACGCACAGGAGCGTCGCGGCGCCCGCGTAGACGAACGAGCGGATGAACTGCTCCGAGTAGGTGCTGAGCGAGTCCGTGTAGTTGGAGAACTCCCACCCGAACTCGACATCGGGCACGAACCGGCTGGGCTTGGCCGACAGCGACGTCTTGAGCAGCGTTGCCAACGGCACCAGGAAGAACAGGATCAGCCAGATCATCCCCGGTGACAGCAGGGCGTAGGGCACGAAGCCGGCGCGTCGCTTGGTGCGGTCCCCCTCGTCGTCCGCGGCCATCGGGATGCGGTTCCTCAGGCTCCGATGATCGTGGCGAAGCGCTCTTCGAAGGCCGTCTCGGCCTCCTCGTCGAGGTTCGCGAAGACGTAGAGGCGGCTCAGCGTCTCCTCATCGGGGAACAGCAGCGGGCTCTCCGACAGCGCCTTCTGGGCATCGTCCCCCGCAGCGAGGACGTCCTGTACGCCGTCGACCGGCGAGTTGTAGCCGATGAAGGTGGTGAGCCGGGCCGCGTTCTCCGGATCGTAGATGTAGTCCATCCACACGGCGGCGTTGTCGACGTGCTCGGAACCGGCGGGTAGGGCCATCGTGTCGGACCACTGCAGGCCGCCCTCGTCGGGGATCACGAAGCGGACGTCAGGGTTGTCGAGGGCGAGCTGGGAGATGTCACCCGACCAGCCGACGCAGGCGGCGAAGTTCCCCGAGGCGAGGTCGTCCATGTAGTCGTTGCCCGTGAACTGACGGATCTGGCCGTCGTTGGCCGCCTGCTCGATCTTGTCGAGGGCCTCCGCCGCGCTGTCGATCGTGGCCTCCGCCGGATCCTCCCCCAACAGGAGCATCGTGAGGCCCACGGTGTCGCGCCACTCGGTGAGCATGCCGACCTTGCCCTTGAACGCGGGGTCGTAGATGTCGGCGAAGCTGGTGAGCTCTCGCCCGGTGATCGAGATGTTGTAGGCGATGCCCGTCATGCCGGACTGGTACGGGAGGGTGAAGGTGCCATCTGGATCCCAGGTCGGCTTCTGCAGGGTGGGCACGAGGTTGGCCGCGTTCGGGATCTTGTCGAGGGGCAGCGCCCGCACCCACCCGAGGCCGATGAGGCGGGCCGCCATCCAGCTGCTGGGGGCGACGATGTCGGGGCCGATCGACTTCTTGTCGGCCAGCAGCGCCTGGTTCTTGGCGAACCACGACGCGTTGTCGTTGAAGCCCTCCGTGTACTTGAAGTCGAGCCCGGATGCCTGCGCGAACAGGCCGACCGTCTCTTCGTCGATGTACCCGGGCCAGTTCTCGAACCAGAGCGCCTTGGAATCCCCGCCACCACCCGTCGTGTCCGTGGTGTCGTCGCTGTCGTCGCCACCGCAGGCGGCCAGCAGACCGGGCCCGAGGAGTCCGGCGCCGGCCACGGCTCCCATGCGACCGAGCATGGCTCGGCGGGTAAGCGGCGGGCCGGCAAGGCGCGACATGCGGGTTCGGGGCGGGCGGGCGGTGGTCATGCGGAACCTCCGGTGTTGGGATCGAGCTGGTCGAGGGGATCGGTGGAAGCGGCAGAGTGCCCGGCGTCAGCCGGCACGAGGTAGGCAGCGTCGCGCTCCCAGGTGGCCCAGGCGGGGTCGCCCGGGCGCAGCCCGTCGAGCGAGCGATCGTCACCGAGGTGGGCGACGAGGGAGGCGCCATCCGTGGCCGTGAGGCCGACGTGAACGGTGGCCCCGCGGAAGATCACGTCTTGCACGGTGGCGGGTACGCCTGCGTGCCCGTCAGCGGGAGCGGCCCGGCCGACGTTGACCTTCTCGGGCCGCACCATCACGAGCACGGACCCCACCGCCGCGGGCGAGTCGGGCACCGCCAGCGCTCCGCCCGCGACCGCCACGGAGGCGACGCCGCCCGCCCGGCTCTGGAGCGAGCCGGCGAGGAGGTTGGCCTCACCGATGAAGCCGGCCACGAAGGGCGTGGAGGGGCGGTGGTAGATCTCGGTGGGGGTGCCGATCTGCTCGACCCACCCGTCGCTCATCACCGCGATGTGGTCGCTCATGGTGAGCGCTTCCTGCTGGTCGTGCGTGACGAAGATGAAGGTCACCGCTGTGTCGCGCTGGATCCGCTTGAGCTCGAGCTGCATGGCCTGGCGGAGCTTGAGGTCGAGGGCCGCCAGCGGTTCGTCCAAGAGCAGGGCCGCAGGCTTGTTCACCAGCGCCCGAGCCAGCGCGACGCGCTGCTGCTGGCCGCCGGAGAGCTGGGTCGGCCGACGCTTCGAGAAGCCCGTCATGCGGACGATCTCGAGCATCTCTCCCACCGCGCGGGTGACCTCGTCCTTGGGGGCCTTGCGGCTGCGCAGCCCGAAGGCCACGTTGTCGAACACTGACATGTGGGGGAACAGGGCGTACTGCTGGAACACGGTGTTCACGTTGCGCCGGTAGGGAGGCGTGCGGGACACGTCCTCGCCGTCGAGGAGGATGCGGCCGCTCGTGGGTGACTCGAACCCGGCGATCATCCGCAGGGTGGTGGTCTTGCCGCAGCCGGACGGGCCGAGCATCGAGAAGAACTCGCCTCGCCCGATCGAGAAGTTGGCCTCGTGCACGGCCACGAAGTCAGCGAAGCGCTTGGTCACGTGATCGAGGACGATGACATCAGCGCTGCTGGACTCGTCCCCCTGGAGCGCCATCGGTCCGTATCGCCTCCCCCGTCGAACGGGAGGCCCCACTCGACGGAATCGCTTGCTCGATCGGCCGATCGTAACCGAATCGATTGTGTCGGGAGGATGAAACGATGCATCCCGCTCCGGAGCCCCGATCCCGTCACTAGCATTGCCGGCCATGGCAACGCGGCTGGGTGCGGACTACCAGCCCACGGTGCTCTGGCAGGACACGGCCACCCCGCACGAGGTCGCGGCTCGCGAGCTGCCGTCGACCGCCGACGTCGTCGTCATCGGCGGGGGCTACTGCGGCCTGTCCGCCGGCGTCGAGCTGGCCCGCCGCGGACGCGCCGTCGTCGTGCTCGACGCGCACGACCTCGGGTGGGGGGCGAGCACCCGCAACGGCGGGATGGTGCTGCCGGAGCTGAAGGCCGGGCCTCGCTCGTTGGAGCGCTCACACGGTGAGCTCGGCCTCCGCCTCCACCAGGAGGTAGAGGACGCCTTCGATCACGTGGAGGCACTCGTCGCCGAGCACGCCATCGACTGCGCCTACGAGCGATCGGGGCAGCTCTACCTCTCGCACTCGGAGCGCACCGCCCACCACCTCGACGAGCTGGGCGAGGAGCTGACGTCGATCGGCTCGCCCGCCCACGTGGTGCGGGGAACGGACCTCGCCGCCGAGATCGGCTCGGAGCGGTTCGCGGCCGGCCTCGTCGTGGAGCGCAGCGGAGGCATCCACCCCGCCCGCTTCCACGCCGGCCTCGTGCGCCTGGCTGACGACGCCGGCGCGTCGCTGCACGCCGCCACCCCCGCCACCGCGGTGACCGCCCACGGCGACCGGTGGCGCGTGGCCACCCCACGCGGTGAGGTCGACGCGGCCCAGGTGCTCGTGGCCACCAACGCCTACGCCGACGCACTCGTGCCGGCCCTTCGCCGACGGGTGCTGCCCATGGGCTCGTTCATCATCGCCACCGAACCCCTCGACCCGGCGCTGGCGACGGCCGTGCTGCCCACCAGGCGCATGTGCTTCAACGACCGGAACCTGCTCTGGTACTGGCGGCTCGACGACGAAGGCCGCATGGTGTTCGGCGGCCGCAAGCGGCTCGGGGCGGTGGGGCTCGACGAAGCGCGTGACTTCCTCTACGCCTCGATGCTCGAGGTGCACCCGCAGCTCGAGGGCGTCCGGGTCGAGCGGGCGTGGGGTGGTCAGGTCGCGCTCACGATCGACCGCCTCCCCCATTGCGGGAGCATCGGCGGCCTCTGGTACGCGACGGGATGCAACGGCTCCGGGGTCGCCCTCAACACGTGGATGGGCCACCGCATGGCCGGTGCGCTGTGCGGCGAGCCGCTGCCCCCCTTCGCCGAGCTCGCCCACAAGCCCATCCCGCTGTACGCGCTGCGGCGGGCGTGGTTGCCGCTGGTGTCCGCCTGGTTCCGGTTCCAAGACAGGAGAACCTGATGAAGATCCTCGTGGTGGGAAGCGGAGGGGTGGGGTCGGCGTTCGCCATGATCGCTCGCCGGCGCGACTTCTTCGAGCAGGTGGTGCTGGCCGACCTCGACGAGACCCGCGCCCGCACCGCCGCCGAGAAGACCGGCGACCGGCGCTTCATCGGCACCGCTCTCGACGCGTCCGACCGGGCGGCCGTCGCCGACTGTGCCCGGTCCCACGGCGCCACCCACGTGCTGAACGCCGCCGACCCTCGCTTCGTCATGCCGATCTTCGGCGGCGCGTTCGACGCCGGCGCCACCTACCTCGACATGGCGATGTCGTTGTCGAAGGCCCACCCCGAGCGGCCTCACGAGGAGCCCGGCGTGAAGCTCGGGGACGAGCAGTTCGCCGAAGCGGGTGCGTGGGAGGAGCGGGGGCTACTCGCCCTCGTGGGCGTGGGCGTGGAGCCGGGACTCTCCGATGTGTTCGCCCGCTACGCCGCCGACGAGCTGTTCAGCGCCATCGACGAGTGCGGTGTGCGCGACGGAGCCGACCTCGTCGTCGACGGCTACGCCTTCGCCCCCACGTTCTCCATCTGGACCACCATCGAGGAGTGCCTCAACCCGCCCGTCATCTGGGAGAAGGATCGCGGCTGGTTCACCACCCCGCCGTTCTCGGAGCCGGAGACGTTCGTGTTCCCCGAGGGCATCGGCCCGGTGGAGTGCGTGAACGTGGAGCACGAAGAGGTGCTCCTGATCCCTCGTTGGGTCGACTGCCAGCGCGTGACGTTCAAGTACGGCCTGGGTGACGAGTTCATCGAGGTGCTGCAGGTGCTCAACAAGATCGGCCTCGACCGCACCGCCACCGTGAAGGTGCGCGGCATGGACATCTCGCCACGCGACGTCGTGGCCGCCTGCCTCCCCGACCCAGCGGGCCTCGGTGACCGCATGCGAGGCCGCACCTGCGCCGGCACGTGGGTGACCGGTACGGGCAAGGACGGCAACCCGCGCGAGGTGTACCTGTACCACCTGGCCGACAACGAGGAGACCATGCGACGCGACGGCTCACAGGCCGTCGTGTGGCAGACGGCGATCAACCCCGTCGTCGCCCTCGAGCTCCTCGCCACCGGTGCGTGGACGGGCACCGGAGTGCTCGGACCGGAGGCCTTCCCCGCCCAACCGTTCCTCGATCTGCTCGTGGCCCACGGCTCTCCGTGGGGCATGGAGGAGCGCACCCCCGCGACCTGACCTCGCGTGGTCAGTTTGAATCGTGGGCTGAGCGCCGCCGCCAGGAGCGGAACAGAGGGCCGACCACGAGGTAGCTGAGCACGAACGCTCCGAACATCACGGATAGCACCTTGGCTGAGAGCGGGGTGACGTGAGCCTCGAGGTTGCTCGACCATCCCATCTCACCAATGAGGTACCGAAGTCGTCATCGTCCATCTCTCGGAGCGCCAGCGTGATGAGGTCGCGGGCGTGTGCGGGGTCGCTCGCCACTGCTCGACGGCCCAGGCATCGGCCGTCACGCGGTAGAGATGATCGAGGAAGATAGCGAGTCGAGGTTGCCCAGCTCGCCTTCCTGGTACTCGGCGCTCGGTGCTCAACCTGTTCACACTGACCATTGCGCTTGCGGTAATGTCCGTTGTTAACCCGCATCATGTGGGTTATCATTAACCACCATGGTGGTTAGAAACCGAGTTTCACCAGTGTTGTTCACAACCCCTGAGTTGGGCGCTGAAGAGCACCGCGTGCTTGAGATGGTCGACGCAACCAAAGAACAGCTGCGGTGGCGGCTTCATGAGCCGCGTCGGTGGTACGGGTCCCTACGAAGGGCATCCCTGGCGCGGAACATGCAGGGGTCGAACAGCATCGAAGGATTCGATGCTGAGTTGGACGACGCCGCGGCGATCGAGCTAGGCGAGGAAACGCTCAGCACCACCGAGGAGACTCGGCTCGCGTTGAGGGGCTACCGGGACGCTATGACCTTCGTCCTCCAGCTCGCAGACGAGCCGCGGTTCCACTACGGGGAGCAACTACTCAAGAGCCTGCACTTCATGATGACGAACTACGACCTCAAGAATCGTCCCGGGCTGTTTCGATCCGGCGAGATCTTCGTCCGCAACGACGACAGTGGAGAGATCGTCTACGAGGGCTCGGACGCGGACGAGGTCGAAGAGCTGGTACATCAGCTCGTAGTGCAACTGAATGCTGAGGACCCGGGCGATTGCCCCGTGATGGTGCGGGCCGCCATGGCACACCTCAATCTCGTGTTGATTCACCCCTTCCGCGACGGCAACGGGCGAATGAGCCGATGTCTGCAAACGCTCGTGCTGGCCCGTGAGAGGATCATCGATCCTGCGTTCTCGAGCATCGAGGAGTACCTAGGGCGAAACACGCAGTCGTACTACGACATCCTGGCCGAGGTCGGTGGCGGCCGCTGGCAACCGGATCGCGACGCACGCCCTTGGGTCCGCTACTCGATCACAGCCCATTACCGCCAGGCCCAGACTCTGCTCCGACGAATCAAGGAAGCTGAGCGGCTTTGGGGCGAGCTTGAGGAGCTGGCAGCCAAGCGCGGCGTGCCGGACCGAACCGTGCCCGTCCTGTACGACGCTGTGAGCGGCTACCGAGTGCGAAATGCCACCTACCGGGCGATCCTCGGTGGTGAGATCACCGACTCGACAGCGAGCCGAGACCTGAAGTTGCTCGTCGACGTTCGGCTGCTACTCCCGCACGGCGAAAAGCGGGGGCGCTACTACACGCGGAGTGAAGAACTCTTCGAACTCAGGCAGCGCATCACCGACGCACGGAATCAACGTGATGAGTCTGATCCGTTCGCCCTGGTGGCGGGATGACCTATCGGTTCCAGCGTGCGCGGGCCGCCTTCCTGGCGATCTCGGGTCTGCCCATCTCGAACTGACCCGCTACCCGCGACCTGACCTCGCGTGGTCAGTCAGCGAGCGTGGTGTCGGCGACGAGCTCGGCGGCGTCGGACGCGGCTCGGCCCGTCTCCCCGCGGAGCCAGTGCCGGCGGCAGAGCAGCTCGTAGACCACCTCGGCATCGCCGCCGGTGTCGCCCACCACGACCACCTCGCCGTCGTACACCTGGCGCCCGTTTACCAGACGAGCGTTCTGCGTGGCCCGCGCGCCGCACCAGCAGCGAGCCTCGACCTGGAGCTCCTGGCGTTCATCGGCCAGCTCGAGGAAGCGAGCCGAGCCTTCGAAGAGGCGGCCGCGGAAGTCGGTGAGGAGGCCGAGGGCGTGCACGTCGGCGTTGAGCTCGTCGACCACTCGGCAGAGCTGCTCGACCTGCGCGGGTGTGTAGAACTGGGCTTCGTCGCACACCAGGTACTCGAGCCCGCCGTTCGACTCGGCGTGGCTGGAGGACAGCTCGAAGAGGTCGAGCTTCGGACCGACGTCCACCGCCGGGGCCGACACCCCGAGCCGGGAGGAGACGTGGGCGCCGTCGCGGTCGAGCTGGGTGCAGAGCAGGCCCCGCAGCCCGCGGGTGGAGAGGTTGTGGTGGATCTGGAGCGCGAGGGTGCTCTTGCCGGATCCCATCGTGCCGTAGGAGAACCGCAGCCGCGCCATGCGTTGCAAGTTACACCTCTGTTCTTTGTGGTGGGGCTATCGGAACCCGAAGGTGCCGCTGGCGACGATTGCCTTGCTGAGCGGCCGCACCAGGCTACGGAGCTCGTCGCAGCCATCCTCCCCCAGCACCGCCCAGGGCGCGAGGGCCAACGCGTCGGTTCGATCCTCGACGTGCTGTCGCAGCGTCGCGCCAGCGTCCGTGAGCGCTCCGTTCGCGGTGACCAGACCACGATCGCGCAGCCGAAGGACGGATGCGTCCCATGTGGCGTCGTCCCAGTGGCGCGAGCCCTGCAGGACAGACCGGGGCACCTCGCCTGACGCGGCGTGCACGACGAGCGCATCGATGCCGTCCAGACCGGCCTCTACCAGGCAGGCGATGTGGCCGTCGCCACGGAACTCGCGGAGCAGGGAGATGGCGTGCCACAACACGAGATGGGTCGCCGCCGGCCAGGGCAGGCTGGCGTGGCCGGCGTAGAGGGGGCGACCCGCGATCGTGCAGGCTGCGGCGGCGGTGCGGGCGAGCCCGGCGGCGCGCCCGATCGACGGGCCGTCGAGCGACTCGCCGAGCGCCCGTCGGAGCGCGGCGTCCGCGGCGCCGAGCCGAGCGGCGACGAGCTGGGCGGGGCTGGCCGCGGCCCACGCGGCCGGGATGGCCGCGTGAACGACGTCAGGGTTGAAGTTGAAGAAGGTGGCGACGACGACCTCGGCGGGCACGGCGCCCATCGGCGCGGCGCGGGCGGCGAAGTACCCGTCGAGGCCCAGCACGCCGAGCGATTCGTAGGCGGCGGTGGCCTCAGGCGCGAAGTAGATCATCCCGTGGTAGGGCTCGAGCGTCCGCCACATCTTGCGAGCCATCAGCGGTTCCATGACCGCGCACCCTAGAACCCTCGTTCTGTGGACGCTGGCGGTCGGATACCGGGCGTGAGCGTCCACAGAACGGGTTGGATGGTGGTGTTGGGCCGGAGGACCGGTAAGGTGCCGGTGCGCCAGCAGCCGCTGGCGGGCCGTGTCGAGCTGTGGCTTGAGACTGCCACCCAGGAGCAGCGCACGAACCGCTGCACTCGACACGAGATCGGCAACCGGCCGATCCACCTCATCGAGTGTGCGCGCGTGTCTGCCCCCTCGATGCAGGAGAACCCCCCCCCAATGCCCCCCACCTTTGCTGACCTTGGCGTGCCCGCTCGCCTCTGCGAGCGCCTCGAAGTGCTCGGCATCGCCGAGCCGTTCCCGGTGCAGTCCGCCACCCTCCCCGATGCCCTGGCGGGCCGCGACGTCTGCGGCAAGGCTCCCACGGGCTCCGGTAAGACGATTGCCTTCGGCCTCCCGCTGCTCGCCCGAGTCGAGAAGGCGGCTCCTCGCCGCCCGAAGGCCCTCGTCCTCGTGCCCACCCGCGAGCTGGCCTCGCAGGTGCAGGACCAGCTCATGGCCCTGTGCTGGGGCACCAAGACCGAGGTGCTCGCCGTGTATGGCGGCGCCGGCATGGACCGCCAGATGCGGGCGCTCGCCAAGGGCGTCGAGGTGGTGGTGGCCACCCCCGGTCGGCTCAAGGACCTGCTGGAGCGCGGCTCCCTGCGCCTCGACGACGTGAGCATCGTGGTGATCGACGAAGCCGACCGCATGGCCGACATGGGGTTCCTTCCTGAGGTCCGCCGCCTGCTCGACATGACGAACAAGACGCGGCAGACGATGCTCTTCTCAGCCACGTTGGACGGCGATGTCGACGTGCTCATCCGCAACTACCAGACGAACCCCGCGCACCACGAGGCCGCGTCGCTCGAGGTGCAGGGCGAGGTCACGCACCGCTTCTGGGCTGTGTCCCATGCGGATCGCATCCAGGTCGCTACCGCCATCGTCGAGCGGTGCTGGCCGGCCATCGTCTTCAGTCGTACCCGGCACGGCGCGGAGCGGCTGTCGAAGCAGCTGAACAAGGCCGGCGTGCGTTCGGAGGCGATCCACGGCGACCGTAGCCAGAGCCAGCGCGAGAAGGCGCTGCGGGCGTTCGGCAAGGGCGACGTGCACGTGCTCGTCGCCACCGATGTTGCCGCCCGGGGCATCCACGTCGACGGCGTGGCGTGCGTGCTGCAGTACGACCCGCCCGCCACC
>Ga0105044_10008333_pt1 | contig 14226 bp, 14 predicted proteins | sample MAT01_FD_78092 | JGI IMG/M metagenome (GOLD analysis project Ga0105044, IMG submission 78092) | Freshwater microbial communities from Lake Fryxell liftoff mats and glacier meltwater in Antarctica - MAT-01 | ecosystem: Environmental > Aquatic > Freshwater > Ice > Liftoff microbial mat | place...
AAATGCCCCGCGACAAATTCATTGCCGCGCCTTTATTTGCTTGATTATCCATGATTTGCAGACAAAGTTATGGATTAGATTTGACATCTGTTATAGGCAGATTATTGCTCAAAGGTGATTAGACCTGACCCCGATACCCCCCGGCCTCGTAGAGGCCCAACGTTTGTAGCCCCCAAGGTTTTTAAACGTGCATGTTGTACCCGAACATGTTAGGCCTCTACGAGGCCAATGCTCGGCGTTGCCATTGAGCTACAAACGTTGGGCCTCTACGAGGCTGGTGGGTATCTTGGGCAAACGGGGCTACACCCGTATCTTCCCCGTCACCGCACTGTTGATGAGGGTCGCTTTGTACTCTTTGAGTTTTTCAATTTCGGACTGCTTGCAGGTGATGGCGGTGGCGATTTGGGCGGTTTTTCGGTCAAGGAATTGGGCGATGCGGGTTTGTATGGTAGCCACAAATCAAATTTTTCGCTTCATATCTGACTAATGCAGGAACACCAATGTCTAACCAGTCCTCTGAGTCTTTTGTGATGATTACATCATTTTTCTTGATAGAAAACCTCTTTATTTCATCATTAGTCGCGGTTGCTTCCATGAAGTTGAGTTCAGAAGAAATAAATTCATTTTTGTAGACATCAACGTCTTAGGTTTAAAATCTCCCGAATCAAGGTTGCTCATCGATTTTTTAGTCCAACTAAACGCCCTCCTCACGCCTTGATAGAGACAAAATCGACACCCCAAAAGTGTACCTTTATTCCAACCGCGTTCCTTAGAATTTGGGCGAATATAAACATACCCCTGCTTCTGCATGGATAGCAGAGGCAAGGGTATGTTGGTTGTCGTGGTGATTGAAGCATTTGGATTACGGCTATTTTCGCGGGAAAGATAGCAACGTATTCCTGAATTCTGGTTCCAGATTTACCCTTTTGGCTTGGGTGGAGCAGGTGGATTGTTTCCTCTGCCTCCACCCGAAGGTTTTCCTGTGGTGCTGGGGCCGTTTTTTAGATGTTGCTTATTCATAATTTAAAAAATTTAAGTGAATGATTGAGCAAAAATGCAGGGTATTTTTCAAACTAAAAACAAATTATTGCGAATATTAAATAAAATGTTTTTTATTGTAAACTCAACTTCGCATTCCCCAAATTCCGCAGGCACCGCTTCACATTATGCACCGTTGTTGCCCGCGCTTGGATAAACGTCACAATAAACGAACCCAAGCACAAACGTTTGAAAACCTCCATCCCCACCAGCAGAAAAGCGCCCCCTTCAAAAGAAAAAATCTTCCCCCATCAATATCCAATTTTTACTACTTTTGGCCTCGGAAGCAAACTCTATTTATCATTCAAATCTTGCAGCACCATGAATAATAATTTTAAAATGGTTCTAGTTGTTTACCGTCGAAGAGAAGGAGGAACTGAAATACGTGAAATCACAAGCAATGTAGTCTTGACAGTGGCAATGTTGGAAGCACAGGGTTTTATCATTATTGACATCATAGACCTGTGACTTTTGTCTTTTGAGTGCTGATCCAACGGATCTCCCTTTATTTAAAAAACCCACTTCGGCCCTTGAAGCAGAAGTGGGTTTTTCTTTTGCCTATTGTACTACTTTTGTCCGATGGATGTTTTTAAATAACCCTGATATTCAAACCCTTCCGTCCACATCAGCCATGTCCAAGCGCAAAAAAGCAAGTCCCCTCCTTGAACAGCACAGCAACAAAATATGGCAAACTTTGCGTTGTTTAAGCCATGATGAACATATCCGCTTGCTCCGTTTTTTGCGCTCGCCTTACTTTATAACGAGCAAGCACATGGCCCCGCTCTGCGAGGTGTTTGTGCGCCTGATCGAACGAGGCGAAGTGGGGTTCGATCGTGCTCAAATCTGGCAAAAAATTTTTCCCAATGAACCATACGACGATGTGAACTTTCGGAAGTATTGCTCCGATTTGTTCCGGCTAACCGGAGAATTTATGGCGCAAGAAATTGCCACAACCGATGAGGCTAGACAAGCTATTGGAACCCTCTCGTACGCAGTGCAGCACAAGGTAGAGCCCATGCTCCCAACGGCCTTGAGGCAAGCGCGCACTGCACTTGAAAAAAAGCCCTACCGCTCCCTGGACGATTTCTTGAACGCGTATTCCATTGAGCGCCAATATTACGAGATGATGGAGTTCGCAGTGAAAGTGAATGCTCGGGCCAACCTTGAGGAAATTTCCTCCCAACTGGATCTTTTTTATTGGATCGAAAAACTCAAACTATTGAGTGCAATGTTAAGCCAGCAACGAACTGGCAATCATCAGTATGACCTCAAATTTACCGATCAAATTCTCGATTTTCTGCGGGATTACCCCGTAGACGATGTGCCCGAATTGGCAATATATTACTACTCCTACCTCACGCTTTATGAGGAGGGAAATGTGGCACACTATTACAATTTTCGCCGTCTGCTGGATACTCATGCTACTGTGATGCCCCAAAAAGAAGCCATAGAGCTTTTTGATGCTGCACTGCACTACTGCACAGGAAAGATAAACAAGGGCGATCGGTTTTTCTTTCAGGAATATTTTGACCTGTTCGCGGAGGCTATTCAAAAGGGGATATTTCTCCAAAACGGGGAGCTGGCTACCTGGCGATTTACCAATATAGTAGCTGCTGCACTCGGTTTGGGGAAGTTGGAGTGGGCTGAAAATTTTGTAGAAAATTTCAAAGATCACCTTCCAATGGATTCCCGACAGAATACTTACACCTTTAACCTTGCCAGGGTTTACCGCTTTCAGAAGAAACACGATGAGGTGTTGGATTTACTTCAAAATGTTGAATATGAAGATATTGGAGTGAACCTCATTAGCAAATTGACACTGCTCATTACCCACTATGAACGCAAAGACCACGAGGTGCTCGATTCCTTCATTGAGTCCTTCCGGGTGTTCCTTAACCGCCATAAAAACATACCGCAACAACGCCGTTTAAGCTACCTCAACCTGCTGAAATACACCCGCCGAATCATGCGCCTTACTCCCGGCGACAAGCTGGCTGTGATAAAACTCCGGGACGAAATCAGCCGTGAAAAGGCCACGATCGTCAATCATGAATGGCTTTTGGAGAAGTTGGGGGAGATGTAGCACGACGGTGCAACGAGGTGTTTGTCACGTCGCGCCGTCGCGCCGTTGCATGAATTCCCACCCTCGAGCCAAGGGTCTTTCCAAATAATAATAGGAGAAATGGCTCAATATCAAAGTGCCCAGCAATGCCGAAAGGAACAGTTGCCAATAAACATCTGTAAACCCTAATTTCCCAAAGACCGAACGTATCGCCCTGAACGCCAGGGGATGCCACAAATAAAGCGAATAAGACACGGCTCCAAGCCAAGCAAGCAACTGGTGCGACCATCCTTTCAACACAAAATTGCTGTTGAAAAATGCGGTCACACCAACCAAGGTCAATCCTGAAAAAACAATACGGTTCCAGCCACTTACCAAATGGAATGCTTCGCTCCCAATGGGCCAGCAAACAAAACAGGCTGTCACCGCAGCAAGTATAGACAGCCAAAAAAGTCCCGGAATTTCCTCCAGCGCATGCCTATATAGGCCGATCGCCATGCCGCCCACAAAGAAAAAAGCATGGTTGGCTACTTGCACATAAGCCTCCCACCATTCGACCTGATTGCTCTTTGCCGGAGAAAACCAAGCGAATGCCGCCCATGCCCCAAACCCCAAAAGCATGGCTGCCGCAATCAGAAAGAAAACCTTGTTTTTTTTGGACAACAGCAATAGGGTAGGGAAGGCGGCATAAAAAACCAATTCGCAGCCGATAGACCATGCCCCCGTGGCTATGTCTTCGGCCGGATTGACAAAACCAAACAAACCAGCGAAATTCAAGATGATAACCCTGCCAGAGCGCGACGTTTCATCAATCAAAAGGGTAGCAGCAGTAGCCAGCCACAGCAAAGGAAAAATGCGAAAAATCCGCTTTCTGAAAAAACGCAGCCAACTGCCAATGGAGTGGTCGAGTCGTGTTTCATAGACCAAAGTCAATGTAAGACCACTGAGCACGAAGAAAATGCTGACCGCATAAACACCCAGTTTGCCTTGCAGGGTAGATGCGTCCCAAGTGCCCGTGAGCCATTTGTCATAGTGGAACACAAGGATTGCCAATGCCATGAGCCCACGCAAATAGTCGAGCGAAGGGAACCGTGTCGTTGTTATGGGTGGACGTTCCACGCTTGAAAGGTTTGCCGGAGTTCCGCAGCGTTTTTAAAGTGTATGCCACGGATACCTACGTTTTCGGCTCCTTCTATGTTCTTAATGGCATCATCAATAAAAACCGCTTGAGCCGGGTCTACTTCATAACGACTCAGCAATGTTTGGTAAATGTCCGGGAATGGTTTGCGCGTTTGCTCATCGCCAGAAACTACGATGCCTTCAAACCAATGTAAAAAATCGTAACGTTCCAGTGCCACGGGGAAGGTTTCGTTGCTCCAATTGGTTAGTGCCAACAACCGGTGTTCACCCCGGTCACGCAACTCGCGCAGCAGTTCCACCGTGTCAGGGATGGGCCCACCGAGCATTTCCTCCCAGCGGCCATAGAAAGCCCGAATCTCGGATTCCCACTCAGGGTGCTGATCTACAAGCATTTGTGTCGCCACAGAGATACGACGACCAGCATCCTGCTCCACATTCCAATCGTGGGTACAGATATTGTCGAAAAAATACTGGCGGCGTTCCGGGTCGGGAATTACCTCGCGGAATACATATTCGGGGTTCCAGTCAATCAAAACCCCGCCGAGATCGAAAATGATGGTCATTTTTTATACGTTAAATCTGAAGTGCATCAAATCGCCATCGGTTACCACATATTCCTTGCCTTCCACGGCCATTTTACCGGCTTCTTTTACTTTTGCTTCGGAACCCAGTGTGACAAAGTCATTGTACTTGATCACCTCGGCGCGTATAAATCCTTTTTCAAAATCGGAGTGGATCACGCCCGCCGCTTCGGGAGCTTTTGCCCCACGCCGAACGGTCCATGCCCTCACTTCCTTTACCCCTGCCGTGAAATAAGTAATAAGATTGAGCAACTTATACGCTGAATGAATGAGGCGATTTACGCCGGGCTCTTCCAAGCCCATCATTTCCAAAAATTCTTGGCGCTCTTCCTTGGTCTCCAACTCCGCTATTTGCGCCTCAATGCCCGCACAGATAATGAGCACCTCTGCATTTTCGGCAGCCACTGATTTTTGGAAAGCTTCCGTGTGGGCATTTCCAGATTGGATAGCCCCTTCATCCACATTGCAAACGTATAAGACGGGCTTCGCAGTCAATAATGTCAACTCTTTGGTAATCAGATATTTAGCATCTTCATCGAGGCTGGCGAGCATCTCACGCACCACACGCCCCGTTTCCAGGTGCGCCTTCACTATGGTCAGTGTTTCTTGGGCCTTTGCCTCTTCTTTGTTGCCAGCCCGAGCAGCCCGCGCACTTTTGTCTAAGCGTTTTTCTACCGTTTCAAGGTCTTTAAAACTGAGCTCGAGGTCAATGATTTCCTTGTCCCGCACGGGATTTATAGAACCGTCCACGTGCACCACATTATCGTCGTCAAAACATCGCACCACATGGATAATGGCATCTACCTCGCGGATATTGGCCAGAAACTGGTTGCCCAAGCCTTCACCTTTGCTTGCGCCCTTGATCAAGCCCGCGATGTCTACGATCTCCACGGTAGTCGGCTGTGTCTTTTGAGGTTCAACGATTTCCGTCAATTTGTCGAGCCGCTCATCGGGCACCGTAATCATGCCGACATTGGGGTCTTTGGTGGCGAAGGGGTAATTGGCTGCCAAGGCTTTGCCATTGGTAAGCGCGTTGAAAAGGGTGGATTTGCCGACGTTGGGCAGGCCGACGATGCCGCATTGAAGTGCCATGGGAAAATGGTAGGGCGAAATTCATTTCGCCATAAAAAGTAAGGTGTCCAATGAAAAAGCAGGGCATGCAAAACATGATTCTGCTAAGCCCATCTTTTTCGGGCGCAAAAGTAAGTTTAATTTGGCAAAAATAATGGCTGTGCCAAAACTTCAGTTCCTGTTTTTCCACAGCATAAAAGCAAGTCTAATACGGACAAGTTGGGAAGAAAGCCCGCTCGTTCTTCAAAAACCTGCGGATAACGCTTCGGAGAAAACCACGCGGGAGATTCGTTTAGACTACCTTCAACATGGCCGCGAAAATCGGCGCCTTGCTGCCATGTTCCTGAGGGAAAATATTCGGACAGAAAAACAATCTCGCCCGCCCAACCCAATTTTTTTTTCAACACAAGTACCTGAAAGTCAAAGTTGTAATCGAACAAAAATTCCCAGCGACGCTCATAAAACGGACGAATATCGTCAGCATAATGTTCAAAAAAAGGAGCACTGCCATACGCAGCCTGAATCGTGCGCCAATGCTGCCGCTGCCAGGGTTCTTCGTAGGAGATACGCACCTCACGAATGGGCGTTTGTTGGTGTTTTCCTTTAGAAAGAGGAATGCTCATACGCTGCGGCCCATTGGGCCCGGCGATGTGACATCGGTTACGCAGCGAGCCTTTTTGGTAATGCTCGGCAACGTCCAATGCGACTGTTTTTTCTTTCCAAACTGCTGAACACCAAGCGATTGATGGCAAATATTGAGTTTCTAGAAGCAGCATGGTGAGTGGTGAGTGGTAAGTGGTAAGTGGTGAGTGGTAAGTGGTGAGTGAAGGCCCTTGTCAAAGAATTGGACGAAGGACAAACGACGGTTTTCAATTTTGGCCTTACAAAGCGCTTACCTTGAAGCCTGCCTTTTTCAACAGCCGAAGCATTCCTTTGCCGCCCGCCAAGTGTCCTGCTCCAACGGCACAAAACAGTGATTGCGCGGAGGCTATTTCCGAAAAACGGTTGGCCATCAATTCATTCCGACGATAGAGCAGGATTTTTCGCATCCCTTTTGCGTCTTTTTTAGCACTTTGATAGAGCGCCTGTATTTCGCCATTGCCGTAGCGGCGCATCATTTTATGAAGGCGTGTTTTGTGTAGGCTGTAGTTTTTTAGTATCCAGGTCAAACCTTTCAAGTGTTGATCAAAAGGGATTTGGCGCAGGGTTTCGAGTTGATCGGCAAAGGTTTCTACCCCTGTGGTAGAGATACCGAGCGAACGCGCGTGCTGCCAGAGCGTTTCGTCTAGGGAGTGTGCGGACTCTTCTAACAGGAAGGCCATACTGAGTGCTGTGCTGACAGACATGGGATGCTGATGGCGGAATGCTTCAGCATCTGAGCCAAATTTTTTACGCGCATAGCGATCAAGGTTCCTCCAGGCTTGCGGGCTGAGCCATTGCTCCAGATCTTTTCCTTCTGGCAGTTCAAGCGCAAGGGAAAGCGCCTCGGAATCGGTTTCAGAAAAGTCAAATTCAGTGGCAAACACCTCACATTCAGCCACATACCGCATGGCCAAATCCAACCAGCCAAAGGCACGCAGGTCGCGCACATGCATGGTTCCGAACAGGTAGGAGGCTTGGCCGCCATTGGGAGGCTCGATTTTCCAGAGCAGGGAATCTTGTGGTTTGTTCTTTTTCACGCCGATATAAACGTATTTGTGAAACACATAAGGCACCTAAGGATGCATAGTGTTGAAAATCAATGTAATGTAACCTTAGGTGCCCTTATGTGCCTTATGTGTTTCAAAAAAAACGTGTTTCAAAAAAAACGTGTTTCAAAAAAACGTGTTTCGATCATCTCAACGAAGTTTTCGCACCAAAAACTTGCCATTTTTAAGATCATAACGTTGAAAAGCCCGGACAAAATTGTCGGCCGCAGCTTGTGCTGCCGCTTCAGTAGGGTAGAGCTCCCCCAACCAAACCAGCCAACCCAAACGATCCTCCGCAATGCATTTTTGAGCAGCCCATTTACAGGGCAAACCCCGCCCGCTGAGTAATTCCGCGCGGGCCAGGGCGGGTGCTTTTTCCATGTACGAATTGTCTTGTACCAACCAACCCCGCTTCGTTGCTAATAGGGTACAGGGATCATTGGCATTTGCAACAGCCTTGGCAGGTTTTGAAACGGGCTGTTCATTTTCAATTCCGTCACTATCCTCCGCTTCGCCCGACAGGTGAATGGTGTTGTCTTCGTCTTCGAATTTTTTGTTTTTAGCAATCGGGTATTGTTTTGGAACCCCCGTCGGCTTACCGTCCACCGGGATCTGTTCTTCTTCCAACAAGTAGCCTACCTGGTCTTCCGGGTTTAGGCCGTTTGGACGAAGTTCCAAGCCTTCCAGATCTGATATTCTTGCATCGCTGAATGTAACGACTCGATAGAACAACAGTGCGACCATCAAGAGCGCTAAAAAGGCTACCCATTTTTGGACACCCTGCGCACTCATAAATCGCGTGTATGCCTCAGCGCTTTGTCCCGCCGGCTTGCTTAGGATGCGCCGCGTATTTCTTTTAAAAGGGTCTAAGAGGAGGTAGTGGAAAGGACGGTAAATCTTGTTCCAAAGCACCGTAATCGCATCGGGTGCTTTGGGGCGGCGCGCCGTCATTTTTTCTACATTTTGGCTCAGGGATTGATACCAATCAGCCCGCGTTACCCACTGTGTCATCTGGCGATCTTTACCAAAAATACCCAGCCGAGAAGGGTCAATCACCTTGCGCACCACGCCCTCCAACGGCACGATGGCCAGTCCTATACCGTTATACACACACTGGTTGCGAAGTTCAAGCAAATAGGGGTCGTTGGGCGCCGGGAACACGTCTTCTGCTATGGCGACCCATTGCTCATCGGCATGGTATTGTTTAAACTGTTGAATAGCAAAGATATATCGGTATTTGCGCCAGCCTTTCACCAAAAAATACCAGGCAAAAAAACCGATCATTCCGGTGCCGATCAACAAACCAATATTGCCCACGGTTTTTAATTTTACCAGCCAAACGAAGTCGGTTTGAAAGAAAAAAACGTAGGCGAACGCTGCGCATACTGTGCCAAATGCGGCACAATCCCAGAGCAAATAATGGACATTGAGTTGGAATTTCACCTCCTCTGCTTTGTCGCGGGAGGTAGCTTCGTAGGTGCAGACAAACGGCGAGCCGTCGGATTTTCGGAAAGTGATTTTGCCATCGGCTACCCAGCCTTCCTTGCTCACGTTGTCGAGTTCTGTCAACACCGAATTGTGCGTCGGTTCGTAGCGGTTTTTATAGAAATCCCGCAGGAAAGGCATAAACCGACGCTTCACCTCGTCTTCCGTGAGGCTGCTGCTATGGGGGGTAAAAGATTGACTTTCTTGCATTTGCGCGTCAGCGTTTGGTCGGCAAAGGTACGTCAAACTACCATGTAATCACCACCCCCGCATAAGCCAACCCACCACCAAAGCCAAAAATCATGATTTTATCGCCGCGCTTCACCTTTCCCGATTTTATGCCATTGTAAAGCGCGATGGGAATGCTGGCCGAAGAAGTGTTTCCAAAATCAACAATGCTTTCCAGCGTTTTTTCAAATGGGAAATCCGTTTCTTTACAAATGGCTTCTATGATGCGCAGGTTCGCGCTGTGGGGCACAAACCAGTCAATGTCCGAAAGACTCAGACCATTGGCCGCTGCAAGGATTGGCATCTGTTCGGCGACTTTAGTCACTGCCCACTTGAACACTTTGCGTCCATTCTGCACGATGCATCGGTTCATAACCAGTGGGTGGCCATCAATACTTTCAGCCATCCCCGAAATATAGAGGTCGGGCCCACCTTCTCCACTGGCGCCCGTGATGCCAACGCCGATATTTCCGGTTTCATCGGCCTCAACGAGTACAGCACCTGCCCCATCCCCAAAAAGCATGCAAGAACTGCGGTCAGTGAAATCTATGACTTTGGAAAGCGTTTCGGCGCCAATCACCAGCACTTTTTTGTGTACGCCACCCGCAATCAATCCTTTCGCCATGATGACCCCGTAGGAAAAACCAGCACAGGCGGCATAAATGTCCAAAGCCCCCGCGCGCGAAAGCGAAAGTCGGTGCTGCACCCGGCAAGCCATGCTGGGCATGGGCTGATCGGGCGAAGTAGTGGCCACCAAAATCATGTCTACATCTTCCAGCGAAACAGCCGGAAATTGTGCCACAAGATCTTGCACAGCCCTAACGCACAGGTCGCTGGTGAACTCGTTGGGGCCTGTATGATACCGTGTTTTGATGCCTGTTCTTGAGACAATCCACTCATCGGTGGTTTCGATCAGAGACTCGAAATAAGCGTTGTCAATACGTTTTTCAGGGACGGCCATTCCAATGGCGGATAAGCGAGCGTTTGTCATAAACGGTTGAATATGAAGACGCTCCGTGGAGTGGTGGTGAAACGCCGAAAGTGAAAACAAAAAAATGGGCGCAGCAAAAGTAAAACCCTATTTTCGCCATTGCCGGGTTTTTGAAACGAAATTGAAAAACAAAAGAATTGAAAGGTATTATTTTCAAAGACCAAAAGAAATATGTAATACGTTATGAAACACCATATTTTTAAACTGAGCGCAATTGCCCGGAAACGTACACGCCTCATCATCGGCCTTATGTCGGGCACTTCCCTGGATGGTCTGGATGTGGCATTGTGCGCGTTTAAAGGGTCCGGGCAGCGCACCCGGGTGAAGGTTTTGCAGTTCGAGACCTTGCCTTACGACGAAGATTTTAAGTCACAAATCCGGCGGGTTTTTGCTCAGAAGCAAATTGATTTTCAGCATCTTGTAATGCTCAATGCGATCATTGCAGAGCGGCATGCTGCCTTGGTGAACCAATGCCTGGCTAAATGGAATATAAATCCCGATGAAGTAGATCTACTCGCCTCGCACGGACAAACGGTTTTCCACGCGCCCCGTGTATTCCACGGTCTGCCCAACTATCCCAATGCCACGCTCCAAATCGGCGACGGCGATCATCTGGCAGTCCGAACGGCGATCATCACGGTGTCCGATTTTCGACAAAAACATATTGCTGTGGGAGGAGAGGGTGCCCCGCTCGCGCTTTACGGCGATTATTTTTTATTCTCCAAGAAAGGAGAAGAACGCTATTTGCTCAATATCGGTGGAATTGCCAACTTCACCTATCTCCCTGCAAATCAAGATACTACCAAGGCGTTTGCCACGGACACTGGTCCAGGAAACACGCTGCTCGATGCCTTTTCGCGCGAACTCTTTGGCGTCCCATTCGATGAGAACGCCCGCCTCGCTTCCAATGGCCGCGTGGACGAGCGTCTGCTTGAAATCCTGAAATCGGAGCCGTTTTTTGCCAAGCCGCTTCCGAAGACCATTGGACCGGAGTTGTTTTCCCTTGACTGGGTTAAATCAGCCATAGTTCAATTGCCAAAGGGCAACCCAAATCCGTATGATGTGATGGCTACGCTCACTAGACTCACGGCAGATACTATCGCAGAAGCGATTCTTCGCATCGAGGTGACACCTCCTCCTGCGTCGCAGATTTCACTTCGGCGATCACTCTATTTGAGTGGTGGAGGTGCGCACAATCCATTGATTTTTAACTATTTGAAAGAACTATTGCCGGGATTTAAACTAAGTCAAATGTCAGAACTGGGCATAGACGGAGATGCCAAAGAAGCCGTTTTATTCGCCGCGCTGGCCAACGAAACCGTGGCTGGAAGGGTAGGAGAGGGGGCTAGATTGGGCGGGATACCCGTGGTGGGGATGGGGAAGGTTTCGTTTCCGGGGTGATGGGCCATCATCCCAAAATTAAACCCTCCAAATCCTCCGGCGTATCCACTCCAATCGTCTCCCATTCCGTCACGCCCACTGCAATCCTAAAACCATGTTCCAGCCAGCGCAACTGCTCCAAAGATTCGGCAATCTCCAAGGGGGTAGGGGAGAGGTCGGCAATTTCCATAAGGGCATCTCGCCGAAATCCATAGAGCCCAATATGCTTGTAGAAATCTTGTTTTTCGAGCCAGCGTTCTGGCTGTACGCCCCTTACAAAGGGAATGGGGTGGCGACTGAAGTAGATTGCTCCGATTTGTTCCGAAAAAACGACCTTAACTACGTTTGGATTCGTCAAAAAATCTGCGCGGTCAATTTTTTTAGCCAAGGTAGCGATGGCCGCGTTCGGGTTTTGCAACAAAGTATCGGCCAGTAAATCAATTTGTTGCGGCAGGATGAAAGGCTCGTCGCCCTGTACGTTCAGAACAATTTTAGCCTCAGGGAAATGCCTGGCCACCTCGGCACAGCGGTCCGTTCCACTGGGATGGTCGGGATTCGTCATCATCACTTCAGCGCCAATATGGCCCACATGTTCAAATATACGTTCATCGTCGGTGGCCACTACCACGCGATCTACGTTCTTCGATTGGTTAACTTGTTCTAAAACCCGTTGAATCATGCTTTTTCCAGCGATATTGGCCAGAGGTTTGCCGGGGAAACGGGTAGATGCCCATCGGGCAGGAATAACTGCGAGTACCATTGGGTATTGTCTGTGTTAGATGCGTATTTTTGCGGCAGATTTCCCGTTGACCAATTCGATACCTATGAGAAAAGCACCCCTTTTTGTTCTGTTTTTGTCTTTTTGGTCGGCTTCCTTGCTGGCACAAGAGGATCAGCCCAGCCCGCTGCTTACTTCCCGTGACTCCATTTTGCTCACCGTGGAAGACGGCAAAAAATACATTCACCACCCCATCAAGCCAAAGCACACCTTGTTTTCCATTGCTCGTTACTACAACGTTGGCCTCGAAGAACTCTTTGAATTCAACACGGGCTTTCGCAATGACCCTACCTTGCGCATTGGCGACCGCGTGAAAATCCCGATCCCCAACAAAGCCATTAAGCGCTACAAAAGTAGTAGTTTCAAGGCATCTGAAAACACGGGCATTTATTATGTAGTACAACAGGGCGACAACTTGTACCAAATATCGAAACGGTACTTTGAGATGCCGGTTGACAGCATTGCCAAGCGCAACCGCCTGAAAAACAACAGCATAAGGCCCGGACAACGCCTGCTTATGGGCTGGATGGGCACTGAAGGATTTCACGCCGATTGGCGGCCAGTACGCCCTGTCACAGAATCAGACGTGCTGAAAACCCAGTATAATGAGGGAAAGAAGAGCAAAAAAGAAATTTCTGCCCAAGGGGTATGTTTTTGGCCCAAGGACAGCAAGGAAAAAGGTTCGCTTTATGCCCTCCATCGCGATGCTAGAATTGGCAGCATAATACAAGTCAACAATCCTATGGGGAATCGTACGGTGTACGCAAAAGTCATAGGTAGAATCCCTGAAGGCTACGAGCGCAACATCGAGGTGGTTCTTTCTCCAGAAGCAGCCCGCAAACTTGGCGCCCGCGACCCTCGATTTTTTGTCAAAACAAAATACTTAAAATAACAAAACGGGCGAAAGTCCTCCGCAATCAAACATCCTGTACATGAACAAAGCATTTCTTTTTGCTAATCTTTTGATTTTCACACTGTTGGCATGCAAGCAAGACCCTAAAATAAGCCAAGGCGTTCCGTCCAATATCCAAGCCAACGAACCGGCGAACCCAACTGTATTGGCGGGCCATTGGATTGCAATAGACTTTTGTGCCTTTGCCAACCAATATGGCTCGGTACTAGAGGCCATGAACACAGGCCACCTTCCGTATGCTTACGCAATCAGTTTCAGCCCTGTGAGGCCCGACAGCGCCCTTTGCTACAACGCCACTGAATCGTGGATGCTTCCCATCAAATATAAGGCAGACACCCTTGAGCTGGTGGGCGCCAGTTCTGGAAAATCTATCTTTTTGATCTACCATTCCGATGGCGATAAAAACATAACCATGATAGACCCTACTGGAGGCCGCGTCAGCATTGACAAGTTCATCAAATCCAAAGCGGGTACTGCAGACGGGTACTCAGCATTTACTACCGCATTGAACCACAACGTTTTAAATGGGGTGTTTACGATGATTGGCAAAGGTGGAGGCGCACAGGTCATGTTTACTCCAGGCGGCTTTTTGCAAGGGTTAAAAGGCTATGATCGCTATACCCTTTGCACAGGTGGAGATTGTTTTGTTGCGGGACAAGCGATTGATGTGATCACGCTTTTTGACTCAAAAGATGAGGCCAAGACGTCCAAGTTTTTTGGTTATCGCTACAATGGGCAAAATGACACTTTGACCGTTTATAATCTTGTCAACAGCAATCCTGAGGAAAAAGGTGCCTACAAAGTCTCCGCGCCGGCCTACAAATTTTCTCGAAAAAAGGCGGGGTAGGACTATTTGTTTGAAACACATATT
>Ga0105044_10008334_pt1 | contig 14225 bp, 8 predicted proteins | sample MAT01_FD_78092 | JGI IMG/M metagenome (GOLD analysis project Ga0105044, IMG submission 78092) | Freshwater microbial communities from Lake Fryxell liftoff mats and glacier meltwater in Antarctica - MAT-01 | ecosystem: Environmental > Aquatic > Freshwater > Ice > Liftoff microbial mat | place...
AGTCTTCCATCCTCGGAGAGTCATGCGACCCGCCGACTGGCATCCACCGCAGCGCAGCTGAGAAACCGGCCGGGAGGCCGGTTCCACGTTTGGAACCAATCGCCGCTGCTACTGCGGCGCTGGCGCCTTCGGGTCCGCCCTCATGAAGAGGATCTCGCCCTTGCCCAGATTCTGCCCCGGCTTCAGCGATGCGGGGCCATCGCCAAACTGGCATATCTGCTCCAGCGTCAGGCCCTCACGCGGCACGCAGTTCCACGCCGCCCACAACTGCCCCATCTTCGTCGGCATCGCCGCGCTCATCAGCACCGACGCGACTCGGATCGACTCGGCGCACTGGTACAAGATGTGCCCGAGGCCTTCTTTGCTCGCTTCACCCTTTTCGACCTGCTTCGCGATCGTAAAGGGTCGCGTGAGGTTGATGAAGATGTCGACCTGGCGAATAAGGTTAGTCGCCTGCCCCAGCGCGCCAGCCAGATCAAACGTCGCGAGCGACGCCTGAACGCCCGCCGCGCTCTCGCGCGTCAGCGTCGGCCAGTCAAACCGGCGCACGACCGAATCGGTCTCGACGATCTCCCTTACAAACGCGCCACCATGATCCGGCAACACGCCGCCAAAGTACTTGTCCACCATATTGCCAACGCGGCTGGCGCAGTTGCCGATGCCATTGGCAAGATCCGAGTTGTAGCTCTCGACAAACTTCGCGTGGCTGAAGTCCGCATCGGTGCCCGATAGCGGCCCCTGCGTTGCGAGGAACCAGCGCAGGCTATCAACGCCGAAGGCGTTCGAGTACGCCGCGAGCGTGTCGATGTCGATGAAGTTGCCCAGGCTCTTGGACATCTTCTCGCCGTTGCTGATCCACCACCCGTGCCCAAACACCGTGCCGGGAAGCCCGACCCACCCGAACTCCGGATCGCTCTCGCGCAGGGCCATCAGCAGCGCGGGCCAGATCACCGCATGGAACCACAGGATGTCCTTGCCGATCAGGTGCACGCTCGCGGGCCAGAAGCGCCGGCGCTCGGGCGTATCAACCACCGTCAGATAGTTGAAGAGCGCATCGATCCACACATAGACGCGGTTGGCCTCATCACCGGGAATCCGGATCCCCCACTGCGTCGCGGGATCGCTCGTGACCGGGCGCGAGACCGGCACATCATTGAGCCCGAGCCGAAGTCGCCCCAGCACTTCCTGCCGGCGCGCATCGGGCAGCACAAACTCCGGATGAGCCGCGTAGTGCTCCTCGAGTGCCTTCTGATATCCACTCAACCGAAAGAAGTAGCAGGGTTCGGTCCGCTTCACCAGCGGCTTCTTCGAGACCGCGCTCTTGTAGTCCTGCTCGCGCGCCGCGTTCTCGGGAACATACTCCTCCTGACCCTCGTCGTACCACCCGGTGTACTCGCCGCGGTAGATCGCGCCACTTTTGAGCATCGCCGCGATGTACTGGGGCACGCGATCCTTGTGCCGCGGCTGCGTCGTGCGGATGAAATCATCGCTCACGATCCCCATGAGCGCAAAGGCCCGCTTGAACGCCTCGGCGTTCTCATCGGCCCACTCCTGCGGCGTGCGCCCTTGCGCCGCCGCGCTCGTCACGACCTTGTCGGCGTGCTCATCGGTCCCGGTGAGAAAGAAGACCTCACGCGGCGTTCCGCCCGGTGCCAGCTCCCCACGCACCAGCCGCTGGAAACGCGACATCACGTCGGCCAGCGCCGTGGTGTAGCAGTGCCCGATGTGAGGCTTGTCGTTGACGTAGTAGATGGGCGTGGTCAGGTAGTAGCTGCTCATGTCCGTTATCGTACACGGGCCGCCCAACGGCCCCGATAACGATCCCCCAAACCCCGCCGCCGCCGAACCCTGGGCCACGGCCACCCATACGATGATCATCAGACCCCTGCAAAGCCCACGAAGCACGGAGGCAACGCAATGACCACGCAGCAGAACCGCAATCTCGCTCACTCCATCCGCCTCGCGCTTCTCGCGGGCGCGGCGGGCCTGACCATTGCCAGCGCGGCCCTCGCTCAGAATGTCCTCGAGCGCGACCTGCGCGTGCCAAACCGCTTCCAGCAGTCCCCGCCCGCCGCGGGTGCCCGCGGCAATCTGGCCGACGAACTGCGCATGCGCAACGCCCTCGTCACCGGCAACGTCGGCGGCGGTCGCTCTCTCCAGATCTCCCGGCCCTACCTCGACTCCGGCGACCTCAAGACCCAGCTCGGCACCGACGACCTCTTCTCTTTCCGACGCGACTCCTTCTCCGCGAGTGCGCTAGGCATCCGCGGCACCGACTCGATCCAATATCAGAACACCTTCTCTACCGGCGGCCTCGGACTGGTCCCGCGCTCGGGCTTCTCAATCACCGCTCGCGCGGGCTCGGCGATGATCGCCCCCACGCGCTTTGGCGAGCCGATCCCCGGCAACGCATCCCGCCGCGCCGAGGACGACAACGCCTCAACCTTCGGCACACTCCGTTCGACCTCCTCCTTCACGTCCACACAATCCCTCTCCCCCACCGCCATCGGATACCGGCGCACGCCAGACGGCCTCGACCGCGTCACCGCCTCGACACTCATGGGCGTGCGCATGCAGGCCACGGGCTTGGGCGGACCGCGCAGCCGATTCGCCGAGGATCGCTCCGGCCAGCTCATCGCGGATGTGGGTATCAACCCCGGGAATCGGACACCAACCGCGTACGACGAGCTCCGAGGCCGTCTCGACACGGCCTTCGCCGCGCAGCGCATCGACACGCGCGTCGACACACGCGTGGGTCCCGGCACGCCCACCACTCCAGACACGGGGACGGATCTCCTCCGGCCAACCGGCACCACGCCGACCGGCACCACTCTCGACAACGCCTCCCCCGATGCTCTCCGCCAGCCCAGTGCGCCGGCGTGGGAAGCGCCGGTGGATCGCCTGCGCCAGCGCCTCTCGATGCTCACCGCAACCGGCGCTGCCTCGGGCGCCACCGCACGCGCTTTCAACGAAGCCGCGATGCCGATGGAGGGCGACACGATCCGCGCCATCCGCGAGGCCGGAGGCATGGCCGACACGCTCCTCGTGGGCGAGGTCGAGCCGGGTGACTTCTTCGGCGAGTACATCCTCGCCGGACAGGAAGCGATGGCCGCAGGACGCTACTTCGATGCAGAAGAGCGCTTCGTCCGCGCCCTGGGCATCCGCTCTGATGATGTCACGGCTCAGGTCGGGCGCGCCCACGCACAGCTCGGTGCTGGCCTCTTCGTCTCCGCGGCGATGAACCTCCGCCAGCTCTATGAGAAGCACCCTGAGCTCCTCGGCGTGCGCTTTACTGGCGTTGCGATCCCGCCCGCGCCGCGACTGGGCTCACTCGTCACCGACCTTCGCGCCTCCATCAAGCGCCAGGCCGAGCTTAGCCTCTCGCCGCCGGAGGATGCCTCGCTCCTCCTGACCTACGTCGGGCGCTTGCTCGATGATCCGGACATCATGCGCGAGGGCCTCGCGGCACTCCGCAGCGCCAGCGATGGCGCCCGCAAGGACGCGATCCCCGACCTCCTCGAATCCCTCTGGCTCACGCCGCAGGGCGCCCAGCCCGCCCCCACACCCGCACCATCCGAGGAACCCTCGAAGTGACCAGCCCGACGAACGCATCCCCAACTGGCTCACCCGGCGCTGCAATGCGGCCCGAGGACGCGCGCCCGGAAATGGACGCTGGCCAGGGGCCACGCTCGATCACCGAGTTCCTGAGCGACGGCTCGCTCGCGGCGTTCTGCGCCGAGCTCTCGCGCTTCTCCGGCCTGCCCATCGAGCTCCACGACGATCAGGGCCAGCGCATCGTCCAACGCGTGGGTGAGGGCGGAAACACATGGGCCGTCGCGCCGGCGAATGTCTCCGAAGGTGAAGGCTCGACGCGCGTGCCGCTGACGCTGGGCGGGCGCGAGATCGGCTCACTCGTCCTTGGCAGCGGGAATCCGCCCGCGCAGCCCCCGGGCAGCCCTGATCGGCGCGAGCGACTCATCGCCACCCTCACCCTGCTCGCGCAGACCGCCAGCGACATCTGCCAGCACGAGGCCGAGCTGCGTCACGCCATGCGCGAGGTCGGTGCGCTCTCACGCATGGCCTCGCTCCTTGTGCGAGCCGCCGGTCCCGAGCGCGTGCTCGACGTCGTGCTCGACCTGGCGCTCGATGTCCTCGGCATGGACGCGGGCTCGGTCGTCCTCTTCAAGACCGACGGCGACAGCCCCGCCTCCGCAGAGTTCGAAGAAGACCTCACGCTCAAGGCCAGCCGCAACCTGAGCCAGGACTGGCTCGAGTCGCCGCTCCCACTCTCGAAGGATCGCGTCTTCGACAAGCTCGCGGCCCAGGGCCGTCTCGTCGTCGTCGAGGACATCGCCGCCGATGATCGCGTGCTGATCGCAGACCGCGCCGCGCAGGAGGGCCTGGGCAGCGCGCTCCACGCGGGACTCATGTTCAAGAACAGGCCTCAGGGCGTGATCCGCCTCTACGGCAGGAAGCCGCGCCGCTTCGAGGAAAACGAGAAGCGCCTGCTCGCATCGCTCGCGCACCAGGCCGCCGTCGCGCTCGAGCAATCGCGCCTCATGAAGTTCGAACAGGAAGAGGCCCGCGTGCAGCGCCAGCTCCAGCTCGCGGCGGATGTCCAGCGCCGGATGCTGCCCCGCGGCGCGCCCTCCGCACCGCGCCTCGATCTCGCCGCGCGATACGTCCCCAGCTTCGAGCTCGGTGGCGACTTTTACGACTTCATCGAGCTCAACGGGCACGTGGGCATCGTCGTCGGCGACGTGGTTGGCAAAGGAATCGCCGCGGCCCTCTTCATGGCCGCCGTGCGTGCCAGCCTCCGCGCTCACGCGCAGCAGGTCTATGACCTTGACGAAGTCGTCGCGCGAGTGAACACGGCCCTCTGCCGCGACACACGCGACAACGAGTTCGCGAGCCTCTGGTACGGCGTCATCGATCCCGCCAAACTCCGCCTCACCTACTGCTCCGCCGGGCACGAGCCCACCATCATCGTCCGCGTGCCCAAGCACAGAGCACCAAGCAACGCCGACGTTGATGAGCTCTCCGTCGGCGGCATGGTCGTCGGCATCGACCCCAGCCAGCGCTACCAGCGCGCCGTCTTCGACCTCCAGCCGCGCGACGTCCTCGTCGCATACACCGACGGCGTCACCGATGCCACCAACTTCGATGGACACCGCTTCGGTCGCAAGCGAATCAAGGAATCAATCCTGAAAGCAGTGACAGAGAACGCAAGCGCTAGCTCGGCAGAGATCGTCGAGCGCTTGCTCTGGGAAATCCGCCAGTTCGCGGGCCTCTCGCCACGCCAGGACGATCGCTCAATCGTCGTCGTGCGGGTCCTCGAAGCGTGAGTAAGTGACGAAGTGATCGTGTGATCGTGTGATCGTGTGATCAAAGCATCGCAACAGCGATCCGCTGTACACTCCAAACCTCCCGCGTATCACTTCCCAGACGGCGAAGCCGTCATGGTGATCAGCCGGGGATCGCCGCGAACGCGCCATCCCCCGAGACATACCGCTGACCACCCGCACCACGGCGTGATGCGCGTAGGTTCGCGCCGCCACGACCCGGCTCTTGACCGCTGCCGCTCCGCGGCGAAGATCGCGCCAGATCGCGATGCGTTGCTTCATCATTCGGCCCCGGGCATGGCATCTCAGGAACAGGATCGTGGTAGAAGCAAGTCGTCCTCGATATCAAAATCTTGCGATCACCGCGCAGTGACGTGTCCATCTGCCGCGATCACTCGCGCGTTGGCGAACCATCGTGGTCCTTGTCACCGCCGCCACGAAGCAGCTCATCGCACGCGCGCACCACATCATCAAACCCAATCCGTCCGATCGAGCACCGCTCCGGATGATCGTTCGCGAGCTGGTCCTCGGGCAGCGTCGGATCCGCAAGGATCAACGCCTCGCCAGCACGCGTGGGGATCGTCGTCCAGCGATGATCGGTCGGCCCGAAGAGCGAAACCAGCGGCACGCTCATCGCCGCGGCGATGTGCCGCGGGCCGGTGTCGTTGGTCACCATGATCGCCGCCCGCGCCACGACGCCCTTGAGCGCGCCCAGCGTGATGCCCATCGCACTCAGCCGGATCGGGCGCGTCGATTCGCACGCCGCGGCGATCGCGTCCACCAGCGTTGCCTCGCCCGGCGAGCCGTTGATCACGATCGCGAGCCCATGACGCCGATGCAGATGTTCCGCGAGCGCGGCGAAGCGATCCATCGGCCAGCGCTTGGCCTCGTTGTTGCCACCGGGGTTCAGAATCGCGAAGCGCCGGCTCGGCCCGATCCCGCCACGCTCGAAGATCGCGTCCGCCGCGGCCTGCTGCGGCGCGGTAACTCCAAGCTCAAGAAACGCGCGGAACGGACGCGCCGTAAGCGGGCGAGCGTCCATCACTTCCCGAAGTGTCCCCTCGCGCGCGGGCGCAAGCAGGAATCGCTCCGCGAGCGCGTGGTAGTAATCGACCGCGGGCACCGGCGCAAACGAGCCGTCCGCCCTCAGCGGCGCCGCCATGCCGTGCGACAGCAGCAGCCCGCGCGCGTCGCGGTCGTACCCGATGCGGCGCGGGATCCCCGCGATGCGCACCATCAGTGCCGTCGAGAACGAGTTGGTAAAGAGGATCGCCGTGTCGTACCGCCGCGGCCGCACCTTCGCGGCGACAAACTTCGGCCCCATGATCCCGCTCGCCCGCGCGACGTGCACCTCATCAAAGAAGCCGCAGCCATCAAGCAGCTCATCAATCCCGGGCCGCGCTAGCGCACCGATGAACACACCCGGCAGCGCCGCGCGAATCATCCGCAGCGTCGGTGTAGCCATCGCCGCATCCCCCACCCAGCTCGGCAGGACGATCAGCAGTCGAAGCGGTCGTGGTGGAAGGGGCATGTGAAAAGCGAAAAGCGGAAAAGCGAAAAGCCGGAAAGCGAGAATGCGGAGAAGAGACTTTAATACGCAGGAAGGACACGGAGAGCCACGAAGAGATGCGGAAAGAAGGCACTGGAGACTTGAGACTTGGCACTAGGTCCAGAGAAAGGCAGAACGCAAAGAAGCCGGAAGAGCGCACAAGCGCAGAAGCTTCGAGATTCAAAGTCGGCACGCAGCCTTCAAGACGCAAGAGATTCTGTTTGACCACTTGACCATTTGACCACTCAGCCACTCAACCAGTCGCCAACTTGACCACTCGGCATTCCGTCACTCCCCCTTGCCTCCGCGTCAAACTCTCTTCTCCGTATTTTCGCTTTCCGATTTCGCTACATCCACTCGCCCAGATCCAGCTCGTTCTGATCATGGTCGGTGGCCGGCGGCAGATCGCCCCACAGACCCGCACCGAACTTCGCGCGGTGCCACGCCTCCGTCACGCGTCGCAACTCCGCGAGAAATCCCAGCGCCGCGAGTTTGTTGATGCCCAGCGTCAGCGTGATCGCGTCGTCCTCACACACAAGGTGCGACACTTCAACGGCGTTGCGCTCCGCGAGCGCGCGGGCCGCAGCTTCCACGGTCGACCGCACGCGCTCCTGCGCGAGTGGTGCGCCGGAGAGTGCCCGGAGCCGGACAGTGCTGGACTCGGTTGGATTCACTTGATTGGCTTCAGTCGCGCGTTCTAGCGCCGATTGACCTGACGCACGTTCGCGGGCCACGCCGGGTTGTACTCCACCACGACCTTGTTGCCCAGCGAGAGATACCGGATCTCGCGCCCGAAGCTCACGCGGAAGATCAGGTCCAGCCGCTGCGACGGGCGCGAACGCGACAACGCGGGGATCTGCGCCATCGCGGTGATGGGGTCGCCCGGGCTGAAGCGAAGGCGATACTCGGTCTCGTCCTTGTACATGAATCCCACCGGCTGGTAGCGCTCGCCCTGCGTATCAACAAGCGTCGGGGGCAGCAGCTGCTCCGCGGCGCTCAGCGCCTTGCCGAGGATCGAGCGCCGTCCGCTCGCGGGCATCTCAACCCACACGAGCACGGTGTCGCTGCTGGTCTGGAGCTGGTCGATGATCAGCGTTTGCTCAAGTCCGGCGGTGCCGCTGCGCATGATCTCGTTGGTCGTGCGCATCTCGCCGCCAATGACGACGTTCTTATCATCGATCTCAACGCCGCCCTCCTGACCCTTCTGGATGCGGTCGGGGAGCATGTGCGTGACGCGAACGCCCTCGATCACCGCGGCCGAGCTGGCGCGGAAGGGTTGTCCATCGCCGATCATGGTGGCGCCGATCGCGTCCATCCCGGCCACGGCGGGAAGGCCCGAGCCGCCCGAGGTCGTCGGCGTAGTGGCAACGCCGCCAGTTACCGGGGGCAGCGCACCAGAGGTGCCCGTCATGCCGCCGATGAGGAACGCGTCGCGGGCGCTGGCGCTCGCGAAGTTGTTCTTGGGTGTCGCCAGCGCGCCCTCATCAAGGCGCGTGCGAACGCCCTTGATGTAGATGGCAAGGGGCTTGTACCCCGGCGGCACAAGGAACTCCAGGCCAAAGATCGCTTCGCTCCCGCCGCCGACGCTCGCGATGAAGACGTCCACACCGTCAAAGCGCCAACGTCCCCACACCGGCAGAACCGGCTCGGTCGTGGTGTTGCTGCCCTGGTTCTGATTCGCCGCGACGACGGATGGATCCGCCTGCGAGGTGACCGCGATCGGATGGACGATCAGGCGGCTCTGGCCGTTCTCACTCTCCAAGATCAGGCGAACCTGACCCGCGCCGATCGACGTGCGGCCGTCCTTCTCCTTTGATCCGGCCCTGAAGTTGATGATCACACCCTCGATGTGCGAGCCACTTGGGAATGGATTTCCATCCAGGTCAGAGACAGACTGCGTGGCCTGCGACATCCAGTCGCGCAGCAGCGCGTCGGACGAGAGGTTGGCTCCCTTGCCGACCGTGAAGCGTGCATCAACCGAGAAATCATCGGTCTTGGTCGTGTTGCGACCCTTGCCCTCAAAGGGGCTCATGCGGTTGCCGGGCCCAAACTCGTGCATCGCGGGATGCCAGCGAGCAAGCGGATGACCGGTCCGCAGGGCGCGCTCAGACAGCGATCCATAAAAGCTAGCCACAAGCCTGTCGAACGGGACCCACATGCCGCCAGAGCGGACGACCGAGCCAGTCGAGGAATAACCAAGATAATTGGGAGCGCCATTGGAATCGCGCCCGAGGCGAAGGCTGGAAATTGAGAGGCCAAGCATGCCAGCCACAACGACGCCCGCAAGCACGCCGCAGAGCCCGCCGCCCACGCCGCCGAAGGTCGGGCCAGCGTCGGCGTTGCCCTTGACGATGCCGTAGTCAGTGATCGCGCGGAGCGCGGCAAGAATGAGCGCGAATGGGATGCCCAGCGCAATCGACCAGACCGCCGAGGCCATCGCACCCTGCCCGTCGAAGCTCTCGAGCATCGCGTAGCCGATGGGCTCCCAGAAGGCCAGCGCCAGCGCCGCGGCGACCAGCACGCACAGCAGATGGATGAAGCCAGAGAAGAACCCGCGCGTGAACCACACGAGCCCGCCCGCCAGAACAATGACAATCGCTGCGCCACTCAGAAGCATGGAAAGAACTCCGTCGGAAACTCGGATCAGAATCGCTTTGGGTCTCGTCGATCTGACTCGATCTGCTTGGTTTCGATCTCGTTGCGTTGATCTCAATCACGCTCGAACACGGGCTCGATCACCCCTTCGCCGGAGCGGGCTTCGCAGCCGCGGCCGGTGCTGCGCCAGCCGCTGCCGGAGCCGCCGCGACCGGAGCCTGGCCATCGCTCGTAGCCCGCTGCACTTCTTCAACGCTCGTGACGCCATCAAGTGCCTTCTTCAGCGCGGCCTGGGCGATCATCGGAAGGTTCTTCTTGCGGATCTCCTGCTTGAAGCCCGCCAGATCCTTGGCCCGCAGCAGCGTGCGCTCGGCATCGCCAATAGGCAGGACCTCAAAGGCCGCGTCGAGCCCGACGTATCCGCCGCCGGAGCAGACGGGGCAAGTCTCGGGCCGATTCTTGACCATGACCTGGCCGCCCTTCTTGAAGAGCTGCTTGATGCGGTCGGCGGGAAGGCCCAGCCGCTTGATCATGTCCGGCGTCGGCTGGTACGCGACGCGACAGTTGGTGCAGAGCTTGCGGATGACGCGCTGCGACACAACGCCGCGAAGGCCCTTCACCGCCGCGTCGGCGTCGCCGACGGTGTGGATCCACTTCTGGATCGCCTCCATGCCGCTGATGGCCGGGAGCGAGACATACACCCGCACGCGATCCCAATCGGTCTTGGAGACCTCACGCGCGGTGTTCGCATCGGGGATCTCGGCAATCGCGAGCACATCGGGATCGCGACGCAGGATCGAGCGGACGAGCGTCGAGTACTCAGCGCCCTCCGCGTTAGCCTCAAACTTGGTCTGTCGAACGCCCTCGAGCGCGTCCTGGATCTCCATCTCGACGGTCTGCACGTTGCGCGTGTAGGCGTCGTGACGCTTGACGATTGAGTACATCGTCGTGGTGCGGCCGCTATCAGCCGGACCCGAGAGCAGGATCAGCCCCTTGCCCTCATCGACCATCGCCTGCAGCGCCGTGGCCTGAGATTCGAGCAGGCCAAGGCTCTCCCACTTGCGACGCACCGCAAGCTCGGGGTCAAAGATCAGGCCGAGCTTCACGCCGCCCTGCGCGCCAAGCGTGCTGATCCGCAACTTCTGCCGCGTCGTGCCGCGCTCAATAGTAATATCGCCCTGCTGCTTCTTGCGACGGTCCGCGAGGTCGAGCTTCGCGGCGGCCTTCCAGAAATCGATGACCTTGATGGCGTCCGCCGTCGGGATGATGCCCGGCGGCAGCGGCTGGGGCTGGCCTTCCTTGACCTGAAGCTGCTCGGGCTCGCGCAGCTCGCCGGGAACACGGATGCCGTCCACCGTGAAGGCGACCATGTACGCGCCCTCGCGCCCAGAAGGCCCAATGTCAAGCTCGGAGGCGCGAGCAGAGTTGGCCTTGAGCCACATGTTCTCTGCCGAGGCTCGAACCGCCAACGCATCGGCGTTGTCGTCGCTCGGAACCGCAACCGTGGCCTTGTCGGGCCCCTTGATCACGACCTCGGACGCGCGGACGTTGACCTTCTTCGCGGCCTTGGGCTTGTCGTCGCCCTTCAACAGCGTCGCGACAGTCAGCCGATACTTCTCGGGAACGCGCTCATCCTTGTTTGTCACGAGCATGAAGACCGCAACGTCCGCCACAAGGATGACCACCGCGGCAAACGCGCCGAGCCAGAACGAGAGCTCGCTCTTCATCGGGATCGCAAACGCCGCCGCAAGCGCGACAAGGCCAATCGAGAGATGAAGCGTGTTCCACTTCTCATGCCCGAGGAAGTACTTCTTCGCGTGCTTGTCCAGCGTGCGCGAGAGCACGACCAGCCACGGGATGAAGATCGCGAAGATCACCAAGGGCTTCCAGGGAGATACCAGGAAGAAGGCCTCGGCAAGCGTTGTAGAACCCGGCATCAACATCATCGTGTCGCTCACTGCGTGCTCACTGTGCTTTCACTGCGCTTCCACGGTGCCGCCACGGCGCTGGCACTGGGCCGCAGGATCGAGCCGCGTTCCCCAAAGGGCAGCCGCGGCACATCGGAACGAAAGTCGGAACGAACGGACACACTCGACACTCAAGCTAACCATCCGAAAACACCCCCCACTACTTACAGGCTCAAACCACTCACACCAGACCGCACCACCCCCCGGCCTGAATGGGCCAAAGGGTGTACCGGCAAGGCACCGGTACGGATGCTGAGCATGCCGCGGCCGAAGACTCCCGGACGTGCCGTCCCTCACGCGCCCCCCGTGACTCACATGGTCAGCCATGTGGGTAGCACGAGGGAACCCAAGAGCATACCAGAGCCGCCCGCCAAAGGCGCGGGGGCACGGGCACGGTTGTCAGGAGGCGCGCCGCAGACGCGCTGCCCCCCCCGTCACCCACCTTTGGCGTGCTCGACTGGCTTATTGGACTGGCGTGACTGGCTGGCTCACTTGGCTGGCTTACTTGGCCTTGCCAAAGAGCTCGCCCACCTTCCCCCAGTTCACAACGTTCCACCACGCCGCGAGATAGTCCGGGCGGCGGTTCTGGTACTTCAGGTAGTAAGCGTGCTCCCAGACGTCGCATCCCAGGATCGGCTGCCCCTCGCAACCCGCGATCGCCTTGCCCATGACGGGGTTGTCCTGGTTGGCCGTGGACACGATCTCAAGCTTGCCGCCATTGACGACGAGCCAAGCCCAGCCGGAGCCGAATCTGCCGGTGCCCGCCGCAGCGAACTTCTCCTTGAAGGCCGCGAACGAGCCGAAGGTTGCGGTGATCGCCGCACCAACCGCGCCGGTTGGCTCGCCGCCACCACCCTGCCCGGGAGCGGCCATCAGCGTCCAGAACATGGAGTGATTCACATGCCCGCCGACGTTGTTGCGGACCGGACCGCGCTTGTCGTCGGGAACTTCGGACAACCGCTTGATGATCTCAACCGGATCAAGGTCCGCGAAGGCGTGGCCCTCCAAGGCCTTGTTCCCGTTCGTGACGTACGCGGCGTGGTGCTTTCCGTGATGGATCTGCATCGTCTGCGCATCCACATGGGGCTCAAGCGCTTCGGCGGCATACGGAAGTGCAGGCAGTGTCATCGGCATGGATACTTCTCCTGTCAGACTTGGGGGAATTCGTTGAACTTCTCGGACTCGACCAGACTGTTTCGCCGTCGCGTCCCAGCCATGTCGGCCTTTGTTCGGAGTATAGGTCCGATTCGTCGCGCCAGCCAGACAGGAAGAATGTGTAAAGCGTGTTGAAAACTACCCATCGACCTTGGCAAGCGGGCGAGCATCGAGTAGATTGTTGGCGGAGGCGAACGACGTGCCCGGCCAGCCTGATCCTCTACATTCGGCGCGGCGCCCATCTAGGGCTGGGGGGGTGTGTGTGACTCGTGCTTGGATCTTTGAAGAGCCGCCCCAGCGGCTGCGGAAGTTGTGCGGAATGATCTGCTCTGGTTGGAATCATTCTATCTTGGGTTGAATCGGTGCAGGATCGGAACTCAAAGACTGTTCAACCGTATGAAATTGTCCTAATCGTTTGGTAAGAGGTGCGGCGTTGGTGGCTTTTTGGTACCGTGGGCCGAGGTGGGGGTCAAAAAGTGGCTTCCCTTTCTCCCCGGTGAGTTGGCGAGAGACCTTGGCGGCCAAGGGACCGAGTGATCGTGTTCAAGTTTGATGAAGTGATCGTGAGAGGGTGCGGTTAGTGATTGAGTGTGCGTGATCGTAGTTTGTACGGTTTTGTTGTGAACGAGAGCCGCGTTGGAAACGCGTCTCACGATGCGGGTTGTGTGAGATCTCGCCAGCGGGCGGGAAACAGAACCCGGATACGGCCACAACGTACAAGTGTCGGTACACGCGGGTGTGACGGTTTCATCCCGGGCTGAGCGGCATCCAAGTATGATGGCTCTTAGTCCCGGTGTGTGCGGTGCCAGGCTGGCACAAGGATGAGTGCAGGAATGAGGCAGCTTATGACCAAACGAGCCCCGAGCCCGATCGAGCAGGTCCGCCGGCGCAGCCGGGTGGGCCTCGGTTCGGAAACGACCGAGACCACGCCCACCAAGGCGTCGCGTAGCGGCATTCGTCGTCGGCTCTCCGCCGAGGACGAGAAGCTCCTCACCCAGATCATGAGCGGTGAGCAGGACTTCATCGACTCCCCCGCCTTCACGGAGGAGGACGCCTCGCGCAAGATCTACGACGACGCGCCCGAGATCCCCAAGCCCGACACAACCTGGTACCACCCCGTGATGGACGATCTGTCCAGCACGCGGACGCGCACCGTCAAAAGCGCCCAGCAGGTCATCCTGACCGGCGCCCAGGAGAAGGTTCTCTTCCACCAGTTCAACTACGCCCGCTTCCGCATCAACCAGGTCCAGAAGGACATCTGGGCGAGCACCACGCGGACCCCCACGCCCGATCAGAGCGAGGAGATCCTGCGCTGGCACCGCATCGCCGACCGAATCCGCGAGCAGATCGCCGAGACCAACCTCGCGCTCGTGCTCGCGATGGCAAAGCGCACGCGCATGAGCGAGGTGGACTTCGCCGACCTCGTGAGCGAGGGGAACATGGCCCTGCTCCGCGCCGTCGATAAGTTCGACGCCGGCCGCGGGTACAAGTTCAGCACCTACGCCTGCCGCGCCATCCTCAAGGCCTTCAGCCGCCAGGGCATGAAGCTCAGCAAGTATCGCCAGCGCTTCCCAACGGACTTTGATCCCAAGCTCGAGCGCAGGAACTTCCTCGAGG
>Ga0105044_10008335_pt1 | contig 14225 bp, 10 predicted proteins | sample MAT01_FD_78092 | JGI IMG/M metagenome (GOLD analysis project Ga0105044, IMG submission 78092) | Freshwater microbial communities from Lake Fryxell liftoff mats and glacier meltwater in Antarctica - MAT-01 | ecosystem: Environmental > Aquatic > Freshwater > Ice > Liftoff microbial mat | place...
CCCGCCGTGGTGACGCTGACCGCGTCAATTTCTTCATGCTTGAGCATCTCTTCGACGCTATAATAAGCGCGCACGCCATAGCGTTCCGCCGCTTTGTCGGCGCGGCTTTTGTCAATATCGCAGACGGCCACCAAATCGGCCAACGGATCAGACTTGTACACTGGGCCGTGGGTGTTGCCAATGTTGCCCAGGCCAATGATTGCAACTTTTAATGCCATATTGATCTCTCCTCGTTAGATTTAGATTTTGGGGGGCACGATGCTTTGGTTCTTAGGGTTGTCAGCGTTGATAGGATCCAAACTGCTCTACACGAGTATAGTTGGTGCGAATTATTTTGTCCAACCCGCTGGCATCACTGCCCACCGCTTGCGCATCATAGGGGTGATGTCACTCGTTGACTCGCTTGCCGGTAGAGCCAGAAAAGCAGCCCACACAACACTACTTCCGCACCAACTAAAGCGAGTGTGGCCGGTGTAAGAAATCCAAGCATGGTTTCACCCAGCAAGCGCGTCCCGTGGGCCAGGGTGAGAAAAATCAATTCGAGCAGGGATATCAAAAAGAAACGGGCAAAGAGGCGATTTTTTTCGACGCCGGTGCGATAGAAATGCTCGGTAAAGACAATCACGCTCAACCCAAAGATTGCCAGAAACAGAAAGCCAAATTGGTTGATGGCATGTTCCACATAGCGATCCCACTGGGTGACGCCCAGAACCACCATAAACGCGCTGCGCGAGATCAGGAGAATGGCAAGCGCGCTAGCCACGCTGACTGCCCAGAGCAGGTATGCCAGCACATAGCGCGAATTATTTTGGATCACGACTGAAACTTTCCGTTAGACAATAAAATATTTAGGGTAACTACGATCGGTTTCCTATCCCAGGCGCTGAATTCATTCAGCGCCTGGGATAGGAAACGTGTTTAAACACGTTTCCCGTCGCAGGTGTTGAATGAATTCAACACGAATTTAACGTTGTCGTAGTAATTACCATTTAGGAAATCTACCAAGAGTTTCCGCTTCGTGGATCAAACCGGCTGCGCGATCTGCGCACTGGTCGGGCGCAGTTGGATGCCGCGTAGATCGAGTTCCTCGGCAAAATGGCAACTGGCAAAATGGCCGTTGCCAACCAAACGTACTTGGGGTTCTTCTTGGCGGCAGCGATCTTTGACATATTTGCAGCGCCCTTGAAACACGCACCCCTTGGGCAGATTCGACAAATCGGGCGGTTCGCCAGGCGTGACAAGTCGATGCCCCTGCTGGCGATCCACCGTACGCGGCACGGCGGCCAGCAGCAATTCGGTGTACGGATGACGCGGGTGCGATAGCAACTCCTGCTTGGGTCCCAATTCTACCAATTTGCCAGCATACATCACCGCAATGCGATCGCTGATATAGCGCACCACGGCCATGTTGTGTGAAACAAAAATATACGTAAGATTATACTTGGCCTGTAGATCTTCGAGCAAGTTCAAAATTTGGGCCTGGATCGACACGTCGAGCGCTGAAACCGGCTCATCGGCTACCACGAGGCTTGGATGCACAACCAGGGCGCGCGCAATGCCGACACGTTGGCGTTGACCCCCGCTAAAACTGTGTGGGTAGCGGCGCAGGTGTTCGACGCGCAGCCCCACCTGGGTAATCACTTCCTTGACCCGCTCTTCCAACTCGCGACCGTTTGCAATGCCGTTGACCAGCAGCGGTTCGCCCACCGTCTCCAAAATATTCATGCGCGGGTTGAGTGAGGCATAGGGATCCTGAAAAATAATCTGGGCACTGGTGCGGAAAAGGCGTCGATCCTGCCCGTGCAATTCTGTAATCGAGAGCGTCTTTTCGGGCGTATGGAGCAGCACCTTGCCGGCTGTCGGCTCATATAGTTTCACCAGACAACGTCCCATTGTCGTCTTGCCACAGCCACTTTCGCCGACTACGCCCAACGTTTCGCCGGCACGCACGTTGAAAGAGACATCATCCACCGCCTTGACATGGCCGACGACGCGGCGTAAAAGGCCCTGTTGAATGGGGAAGTATTTTTTCAACCCTTTAATTTCTAACAAGATTCGATTTTGTTCAGACACGATACTGGCTCCACAAATGATTGGTCAACGGGTCGAATGGTCAAGGGGTCGCGTGGTCGCATGGTCGGTTGGTCTTGTGGTTTGCTGTGCTATCAATCACACATGGGCGACCAATCAACCACTAGACAAAACGACTACGCGACAAAACGACCATGCGACCCAATAACTATTTATACAAAACACAGCGCACTTTATGTCCTGGCTCCACTTCGATCAGCGGCGGGCGGGCGGTATCGCAGACCCCGGCGATGCGCTTGCCACAGCGCGAGAAGAAGGGACAGCCCCTATATTCGGTGAACGGGCTGGGCATGGTGCCCTGAATCGTGAGTAGCCGTTCCAGCGGCCCATCGATGGTAGGAATCGAACGCAGCAGCGCCTGGGTATAGGGATGCAACGGATTATCGAAAAGCTGATCGGTGCTTGCCTGCTCCATCACCAGCCCCAGATACATCACCATGATCTCATCCGCCACACTCCCCACAACGGCCAGATCATGGCTGATATACATGATCGCCATCCCAAACTCTTGTTGCAGATCTTGGAGCAGTTCCAGGATTTGCGCTTCGATCGTCACATCGAGCGCTGTGGTTGGCTCATCGGCGATCACCAATTTGGGGTTACAGGCCAGCGCCATGGCGATCATGGCCCGTTGGCGCATGCCGCCGCTAAATTGGTGGGGATAGTTGTCAACCCGATACTCGGCGCGTGGAATGCCGACACGGCGCAAGATTTCGATGGTGCGCTCGCGCGCTTCTTTCTTGCTGATCCCATCCATGTGGAGCAGCACCGATTCCATGATCTGATTGCCGATCGTATGTACCGGGCTAAAGGAGGTCATCGGCTCCTGAAAGATAATTCCGATCTCCTTGCCGCGAATGGCGCGATAGTCACGTCCACGTGTTGGCAGGTCAGAGAGGATGACCGAGCGATGGCCCACGCCATTCTCTTGCAGGTGCATGGTAATCTGCCCACTTTCGATCTTGGCCGGGGGTATGGGCAAGATGCCCAACAGTGCTTGTGATGAAACCGACTTGCCCGAACCGCTTTCGCCGATCACGCCTAAGGTCTTGCCGTAGCGAATCACAAAACTAACGCCATCTACGGCGCGTACGACACCCTCTTGCAGGTGAAAGTGGACGCGTAAATCTTCGACTTCTACTAAAATATCTCTTTGGTCAGTCATGCTTGATTATCCAGAAAGCCATCAGTGAGTATAAATATTTAGTTGGCATACGGGTCGGCGGCGTCGCGCAGGCCATCCCCGACAAAGTTGAAGAGCAAGACTGCGATCACCACAAAGGCCCCTGGGATCAGCCGCCACGGCTGTTGCGCCACCACCACCATATCCTGGGCATCACCCAGCAGCACACCCCAACTGACGGCGGGTGGTTGCATCCCCAGCCCCAAGAAGCTCAGCGTTGTTTCGCCCAAGATCGAGCCAGGAATCGCCAGCGTGAGGGAGACGATCAGATGGCTGGTAAAGCCGGGCAGCAGGTGGCGAAAAATAATGCGTGGTTGACTGGCCCCGGCTGCTTGCGCTGCCAACGCGTAGTCCTCTTCACGCAGCGCCAACAACTTGCCGCGCACGACGCGCGCCAGCCCGCTCCACCCAATGATCGAAAGAATCACCGTAATCGCAAAATAGGTTTGCGTGACCGACCAATCACGCGGCAGGGCCGCGGCCAACGCCATCCAGAAGGGCAGCGCCGGAATCGACAGCAAGAAGTCAATGATGCGCTGGATGATCTCATCGGCAATCCCACCAAAGTAGCCAGAGATGCCGCCCAGGGTTACGCCAATAAAAAAGCTGAGAATGACGCCAACAAAGCCAATCGAGAGCGAGATGCGCGAGCCATAGAAGGTGCGGCTCAAAATATCGCGTCCCAACTCGTCGGTGCCAAAGAGCACCAAGGGTGGGCCATCCAAGCCGGTGCCAAATAAGTGGCGATTGGTCTCCCATTGCCCCCAGAATTTATAGGTATCCCCTTCCACAAAGAAGCGGATCGGAAAGCGTTGCGACCTATCTTCTGTATAGATATATTTAAAGGTTTTCGGATCCAATACGCGCGTCAGCGCATAGACAAAGGGCCGCTGCAACGAGCCATTTTCGTCCCAGATCAGCACCTTGCTGGGCGGGCTCTGTTGCCGATTTTCAAAGCGGGTTTGGGGTAGATAGGGTGACATAAAGCCGGGGATGATGGCGATCAAATAGAAGAAGATCAACAGAATGGACGAAAGCATAGCCAGCCGATGCCGACGAAAACGCCACCAGATCAGTTGCCACTGTTTGGCATAATAATAGCGCTCCGATTTAACATCGAGCTGCTCTTCGATGATGGCGTCGAGATCGCCAGCCGGCTGGTTGATCAGCCCTTGCGCCGCCTGTTTGGTCTGCTGTTGTACGGTCATTGCACAATTCCTTATTTTCCCGTTGCGTCAAAACGAATCCGTGGGTCGGCCCAGGCCAGGTAAATATCCGAAATGAGGGTACCAAGGACGGTGAGCGAACTCAAGATTAAGACGATGCTGCCGACGAGATACATATCCTGTGCCAGTGTGGCGCGCAACAGCGCCGGCCCCATGGTTGGCATACTCAGCACCACCGAAATAATCACTTCACCCGAGATAATCGCCGGTAAGAGCCAGCCAATGGTGCTAAAGAGTGGGTTAAAGGCGATACGCACCGGATATTTGAAGAGAATCGTCAACTCTGGCACACCCTTGGCGCGCGCGGTGGTGACATATTGTTTCTTCAACTCGTCTAGCAGATTGGCGCGCATGACACGAATCGTGGCACCGGTGCCGGAGAGACCAATGATCACAATCGGCAAGATCAAATGTTTAATGCGATCAATCAGCTTGGCCGTGTTCCAGGGCGCATCGAGAAACTCGGTGGAATTTAGCCCCAATGGTGAGAAATCCAGATAGCGAAAGATCAGCCAAGCCGACACAAAGGCTAGCAAAAAGCCCGGTGTCGCCACCCAGACAAAGGCCAGGATCGTGGCGATGTAATCAACCAACGAATAGGGATGGGTAGCCGAGTAGATCCCAATCGGAATCGCAATGAGCCACGAGAGAATCAGGGCGCTAAATGAAATGATGATCGTAAAGGGCAGCCGTTCGCGCAAAATATCATTGACCGGTTTCCCCCATTGAAAGGACCAGCCAAAATCGCCGCGCGTCAGGATCCCCGTCATCCACTTGCCATAGCGCACATAGGAGGGCTGATCGAAGCCATAGATTGCCGTCAGGCGCGCCGCTTCTTCCTCCTGCAAGTCGATGCCAGAGTTGCGCAGATTGGTAATATAGTTGCTCACCCAATCACCCGGGGGCAACTCGATCACAATAAAGGAGACAATCGAGATCAAAAATAAAATGGGGATCAACATGATCACCCGGCGCACAATATAAAGTAGCATAGTCAGACCTTGTGGACCACAGGTAGAGAGGTAAAGAAGTAAATAAGTAAACGTGTATATAAGTATATTAAGTTAAGGAAAATGTCGGATTTTCCTTATGTACCTAACTACCTATCTACTTATGTACCTATCTACTTCTCTACCTGTTTACATATTTACTGCGCTTCTACTACGCCAACGTTAAATTTCATCACCTGCTGCGCTGCATGAATGCAGAGCCTAGAATAGAAAACGTGTTTAAACACGTTTGCCGTCGCAGGTGTTGAATTCATTCAACACCAATTTAACGTTGTCGTACTACTCACCAAACCATAACTGCTCACCGGCAAAGTTACCGGCGATGGCATACCCGGCGACGGGCACATTGCGCAGGCGCTTGCTGGCGATCATCGGGTATTTCACATTCTCGACAATCGTAATCTGGGGCAGATTGGCCTGTTGCCATTGGTGACCTTGTTCGGCCAGCGCATTGTACTCTTCAGAGCCAGCCACAGCTTCCCAACGGGCCTTATTCATCGCAAAGGCTTCCAAGACCCAGGCTGGTGGTTCGACACCTTCGGTACCACCCGTATTGAACCAGCTCCACCAGGCCCGACCAAAGAGGCTTAGGTTGCCCATCAGGCGGTCATTGTCACCATTCTGGTCGTGGCCCCAGAAGACCGTTGCCTGTAGTTCATTGGCATTCTGCCGTTGACCCCACAGCTGGGAATCAATGCGTTTGATCTGGAAGTTGATGCCAATATCCTTCATCTGTTCAGTCAACAGTTCGGCAATTGGTTCCAAATCTGGGGCATGGGCACCATGTTCAACCAACATCGAGAAGGGGCTCCCATCGGGGGCCATGCGGAAGCCATCGGCATCCTTTTCGGTCATGCCCATCTCGTCGAGCAGTGCATTGGCCGCGGCAACGTCATAGGTGGCGTTTTCTGCACCAACGGTCTTGTCTGGGTAACTGGCAAAGGTATAGTAGATGCTTTCGATGATCTCATCGCGGTTGATGGCGTGGCTCAGCGCCTTGCGGAAGCGCAGATCCTGTACCACCGACTGCCAGACCGGATCGTCATAGGTCATATTGATAAAGATGGTGCTCGAATCGACGTGCATGTCGAGCAGGACGGTGTTAAAGCCGGCCTTCTCTTCATTCTCCTTATAGAGCGGCACCTTGACCAGACCCGTGCTCTCGCGCAGGAAGTCGATGTCGCCAGTCAGCACCTTCAGGTTGACGGCTTCGACATCTTCGACCTGCTGCGAAATAATTTTGTCGATGTAGGGAAGCTGTTTGCCTTCGGTGTCAACCTTGAAGTAGTAGGGGTTGCGCTCGAAGATCTTGGTGTTGGGTGAATCAGACGGTTGCAGTATCCAGGGGTTGATCGTCGGGTAGCCAAGGCAGCGCTCGCGGGTTACATCCCAGTTCTGGCACCACTTCAGGCCAAAGAGCGTCCACCACTCTTCGGTCAGGTTATTGGCTTCCAACTCGGCCTGCATCTCTTCGAGTGGTGTGAAATCAGTGTGCCATTTCTTGAGGACATGAGCGGGGTTGATCAGCTCTGTGGAGCCATTCCAGCCTTCAATCACAAGATTGCGCAGGAAACCACCATAGGGAGAGGCAAAGGTGATGCTAAAGGTGTAGTCATCGACAATTTCCAACACACCGGGCTCACCCTTGGGGTCGTTGCCGACGCGGAAACGGGCTTTGAGCCCGGCGGGGGTCAGATTTTCATTGCCGTAGATGTTCTCCCAAGTGAAGCGCACATCTTCGGTGGTGACCGGCTCACCGTCACTCCACTTCAATCCTTCGCGCATGCGGAAGGTGAAGACGGTGTTGTCATCCGAGACTTCATAGCTTTCCACGACGTTGGCTTCAATGCCCTGCACGCCCAGATCCGGCGCCGAAAGGGTTGGCTCGTTGAGCATTACGAAGACATCGGGCGCCCAGTCAGCGACGCTATGGGCGGTGCGCAACACACTGCCATCCTGATATTGGCCAGGCGTCCAGTCGGGCTGATGCTCGGCGACCAACAGGGTGGCTGGTCCCACCACACGCGGCGTCTTGGGGAGGCGTTCTTCCAAGGCTGGCAACTCGCCCGCCGCGACCTTGGCAGCCAACATCGGTGCTTCCAACGCACCATCGGTGGCTGCAGCGTCGGCCGCCGGTGCTGCGGCAGCCGGTGCCGCCTCTGCCGGCGCTTCGGCGGCTGGTGTTTCCGCGGCTGGCGCACCACCACAAGCGGCGATGAGCAGCGCGGTGATCACCAGCAAACTCAAAAATCGCAATCGTTTCATAAATGGTTCTCCTCGTTCATGTCGGACAGAAAGCTGGAAAAACGGAAATAGTTATGACACGTCGGTTGTTAAAAAAATTGGTTGAGCGGCGCTCAGTAGGGACAATTTCTAAACAACCAAACGACTGTCGCAAATAGAGGGAAGCTGCGTACTACAGGGCTTATACAGCCATAAAAAACTTAATTTCTCTGTTGTCATCGCACTTTTTACATAAGTCCGATACGATTTACACCAGTTCAACGGCAAGACCTAGATCACGCATTATGGTAAGTTCATTGCTGTCGGCATGCGTACCTGTGATCAACTGGTTGATTTCATAGAGGGGCGCAACAAAGCCCGCCCGGATCACACCGATTTTACTGGCATCCGCCAACAGAATATTGTGCTGGCCCGCTTTAATTGCTTTGCGTTTAATCGGTATTTCTTCCAGGCTGGCATTCGTAATGCCGGCCACCGCGGAAACACCGCTTGCCGCCAGAAAAGCTTTGTCAAAGTGAATGTTGTAGGTGTGGATGCTGTGGAGCGCCAGCATACCACTAAAGGTGAGCGAGTCTGTGTGTAATGTGCCCCCAATTGCAATGAGGGTAACGTTGTGATTCAGACTCAGCCGGTTGATAATATTCAAGCCATAGGTGACAACCGTGATGCGTTTATCGGCTAGATAAGGCAACATGCATTCAGTGGTTGTGCCGCCATCAATGAAAATTGTATCCCCTTCGGCGACAAGCTGGGCTGCGGCTTTGCCAATTTGATTTTTCTCGACAAAATTGGCGACTTGCCGTTCGATGAACGGTATCTCGCCACCCGTGCCATTGACGATTACCGCGCCGCCATAGGTGCGCGTGAGTAAGCCATGTTGGCGTAGCTGGCTGAGATCGCGGCGGATCGATGAGCGGCTAACTCCAAAATGCGTAGCCAAATAGTCGACATTCACCCGCGACTTTTTTTCAAGCAGCAAGAGTATCGCTTCTCTTCTCTCTGCTGAATACATACGCCTTCAATGTGCAAGAGCGTGACGAAACCAACGTAAGCGTGGCTTCTTTGGATGGATATATAATTGTTGAAAATGGGATTAGTAAGCGCCATTATAACTACACTGTTGGCGATTGTCAAGCACTTGTTTCCGCTAATTGCGCATGATTGCGAAAAAATGCGCAACACTGTGCAACCTTGCGCTGGCGTAGCCAGTTTTATACTAGCCCTGGTGGCCCATGCGCAGGGTGACAAAGAGGCGCATGGTGAGGGCGCGCACCATCACCAGTGATTCGGATAAGATCATCAAAGCGGCAAAGATCAGGCCGAGCGTCAGTGTGGCATCTTCGGCGATGACGGGCAACAAAGGGGGGAGCGGTGCGCCGGTTGCTTCGGGAATGCGGAAGAAGGGGGTAAAGAGTTGCGCGGTATAGAGACCGATCAGCGAGCCGACCACTGCACCATAGAGGGTGAGCAAGCCATATTCCAATACAACTTGTACCAGCACCTGGCCGCGCCACAGGCCAATCGCTCGCATAATACCAAATTGGTAAAGGCGTTCCTGCAACGACGCGTAGTTATGCACCAACAGTGCCAACATGGCCATCACCGTGGCGGCCAAAAAGCCAACCGAGAGCGTGCCAAAAATCCCAACCCGCTCCATCTTGGCTTGATCGACCGCAATGGCGGCCCGTGCATCGCGCGGGAAAGTGGGTTCAAGCCCCATCCGGCGCACTTCGGCAAACAGATCGCTGCCCGTGGTGGTAGCGTTGGTCCGCAACCAGATCGAATGATCAAATTCGGCACCCGATTGGGTGTATAGATGCTCCAAATTGCCGATCACAACAAGTTCGTTATTCTCCACCGTGGGAAAGTAGCGATAGAGACCGGCCACCGTAAAGTCGCTATCGAGAAAGATGCCGTCGGCCACGCGCACATTCATGCGAAATTGGTCGCCAATGCGCAAGCTGAGCGCATCCATCAATGCGGGTGTCACCAGCACATTCTCGGGTGCCAGGGCCAGTCTATTCATCAAGCCACCCAGCGGTTCGTCGGCAAAGTCGGATCGAAACCAGGCTACTGTGCTAAAATCAACGCGGTCGAGTGCCAAGAGCCGCCCTTTGAGCGTGCCCGTATTGGGGCTAGGAATCGATAGGGCATAATTGCCAACCCGCGTTGCTGCTGCCACGCCGGGCATGGCGGCAAAGGTATCTTTCGGCGGAATCAACCCTTCGGTGCGGGTGGCGCTGTCTTCACTGGTTTCGACATAGGGCAGAAAGGAAACGTCGGCCCCAATTCGATAGTAGACCTGATCGATCAGCCATTGGTCCAGGCTTTCGGCCATCGAGCGTGTATAAACCCCCATTGCCAGCGCCACAATGACCAAGAGTAGTGGATTGACATAACTCTGGCTACTACGACCCAACTGGCGCAGTGCCAAGTGGAGTGTGAGCCAGGGTGTGCGCGCCGCGATCAGATCAAAGAGCTGCAACATCCACGGAAAAACGCGCATGCTGATCAGCGTGATGCACAGGATGAAAAGCGCCGGGGCCAGCACCAGTAGCGGATCTTGAAAAAGTTGGGTGGCGTTTTCATCGGCGCTGGCAATTCTGCCCGTAATGCGATTGGTGACACCTTCGGCCAGCGTGCCCTTGACCAGCAGTTGTTGATAGACATAGTAGGTGGGTAGGACCAGCAGAAAATCGAGATAGGCGCGTTGCCAGAAGGGCGCACGCAAGGGGCGCGCGCCTTCGCGTGCTTGCTCGACCACGCTCTGGCGCGCGGCTTGGATCGTCGGCCCGATGCGCGCCAGCAGGGCAACCCCCAGCGCCACGGCAATCAGCGTAAAATCAATGCCTTGAATCGAGACGGGCAGCGATGGGCGATCGACAAAGGCCAAAAAGCTGGATGTCTGCCCCATGCCGAGCGCCAGCAGCATACCCAAGCCAATGCCGAGCGGTATCCCGATCAAAAACAGCAGAAACTCTTCGAGCAACGTAAGGCCGAGAATGTTGCTCAAGGTCATACCGCGGCTGACCAGGAGCGCGGTTTCCCGCTGTTGCCAGCGCACAATGATCAGCGAGATCTGCAAGAGAAAATAGAGCAAAAAGGCAAGCGCGGGAATGTTAAAGCCCAACAGCATCAACGTCAGCCCCGATTGGCGACGCACAAAATCCTTGAGCGGATCGAGCGGCGATACATCCAAGCGGGCTCCCGGCAGATAACGATTGACGACCGTCATGCCTTGCTCAAAACCATTCGCATAGTCGGCGGCATATTTGGGATTGAGCGGCGCATCATCCAAAATGATGTGCCAATTGACAAAGCCCGATTTGGCCGGCAACATAGGATCAATAAACTGGAGAAAACCAGTGCGGCCCACTAATAATGCTGTGCGCAAGGTTGTATCTGGATTGGAAAACCAGAAGGCATCGGTCGTGTCTTTGGCTTGCCAGAGACCGCGGATATAGACCTTACGCGGGGCCGTGCGTAGATTGATGGTCACTTGAAAGCGTTCGCCGGCGCGGATGCCCATCTCTTCGGCCAGGCGTGCATGCATCCACACATCCAGCGTTTCGGGATCAACAGGATCGTAGCTGCCAAATGGTTCGCCGGCGACAATGTCCAAGTGATCGGCGATGGCGGCGACATAGACCACATTCACCGTGTTGAGAAACGATTTGGCCGAGCCATAGCGCGCGTCGTCGGGCATGGGCACCAACATCAAGCCGCCGCTCTCGACCTGGATGCCCAGATGGTCTAGCGGCAGGCCAATTTCGGCGGCCATGGTGTCGCCAATGCTTTGACCAACATTTTCGGCATCGATCAGCGAAACCGGTTTGCGCGACGAGGGTTGAAAATAGACGCGTGTAGAAAAAGGAATACGGCCAGTGCTGCGCTGTAACGCATCTAACTCTTGCTGTAAAATAACGCGATCGACCGCCTGGCTGAAAAAGCCTGCACTGGTCAGCAGGCCAACCGCCAGCACAATGCCAATCAGCGCCAAAAGCGTGAGCGCTGGTCGATTGGCCAATCGTTGATAGGTTAGTCGGCAGAGATCAAGAAAGAGACGTGGACGCAGCACCTAGGATTACGCTTCTCTGGTTGGGTAGACGCGCGGAAAGGCCTTGCCTTGCATCGCTTCGCCATCGGCCACTTCGACAAATGGTTTCATCGGATGATTGCCACTGGCGACAAAGCGCGCATCCTGGGTCATATAGTGCAAGGCAATCGCGCGGCGATGCCGCCCGCTCGTATTGGCATGGGAGCCGTGCCAGGTGAGGGCGTGATGATAGTGGACCTCGCCCTTTTTCACGGGGCAGCGCACGACCTTGATCGCATGATCTGCAAAGTGATCGGGCATATCCGTATACTCTTTTAAGGTGTGGAGAAAGGCAATATTGTCGCCCCACAGATGTGAACCTGGCACCATGCTCATGCAGCCATTTTCTTCGTCGGCGTCATCCAGCGCCACCCACGCGGTCACTTCGGTCATCGGCGCAATAATTGGCCAGTAGGGCGCGTCCTGGTGCCACATATTGATACCACCAATTGCCGGTGGTTTGTACTGAATCTGGTCGTGCCAGATGCGCAGTTCTTGGGCGTTGGTCAGTTGGGCCAGGCCTGTTGTAATTGCGGGATGGGCGATCAAGCTGTGGAACGGTTCGCTCGCCATCCAGATGTTGACAATCTGCCACACCGGCGCGCCCTCGGTGCGCGCCAAGTTGCGCACCAATACGGGCTGGGTGATGTCGGTGCGGTCGCGTTCCTCAATCACGCGCATGGTTTCGCTGCGTAGATCTTCCACTTGGGCATCGGTCAGCACGACACCGCCATTGACATAGCCGTTGGCCTTGAAGCAATCAATTTGTTCCTGAGATAACATCGGTCCTCCTTTTATCGCTAAATTAATTGTAACGTGGGAAAGCGGGAATGCCAAATGCTGGAAAATAGATGAATTGGAGATCATCATCTGCCTAGATTGGCACAGCACAGCAGGCATCATATATGATTGGCGACAAAATGGGAATGGACGTGGGTTATGCACGCATGGACAAGAATAATAAGCCGCGAGATACTTGTTGAGCGTAGGAAAGGCTTCAGTCTTTGTGCCATTCACAGAAAGACTGAAGTCTTTACTACCAGTACCATGAAATAGTGACCAGAATAAGTATATTAGACCTTATTCCAATTTAATTTTGTGCATGCGTAGGTGCGGTTTGTAACCGCACAATCAGGGTGTCGCCAGCGTTGTGCGGTTTGTAACCGCACCTACCAGAACCACTATACCTTGTTTTGTCGCCCAAAGAACAAATCGGAATAAGTATCGTATGCAACGAATAATGCCGGCACAAATTCAACCTGTTGTCCGCATTGCCAATTATCACGATGTCGCGCCGCTACACTGTTGGCCCCAACGCACGATCCCCGATCTCCAGGTAATTTTTATTGTCAAAGGTCACTTTACCTATCGTCAGGCCGATCAGGTGGTGTCCGCCGGCGGTGGCGATGTGCTGTGGATCGAACCAGGACAAGTGCATACATTGTGCCATAGGGACAGCCATAGTACAGGCACGATTGCGGGCATTCACCTGGAACTGATCCCCAGCGGATCGTGGGTGGCGGGTGACTATCGCCTCAGTCAAGCGCCGGAACGGGTGATACAAGCGAATGACAGCGTCTATTTGCAAGAACGTTTTCGGCGGATGGCCCAGGTATTTGGCAGCTATCTACCGCAGCGCGACCTGCTGCTCAGCACCATAGCGCGTGAAGTTGTGCTATTGTTGTTGGGCCACTGGCAACAACCCGCAACCGCCAACCTGTCACCGCGCATGGCAGAAATGCTTTCCTTTATTCGGGCCAATCTTCAGGGCTCGCTCTCGCGCCAACAACTGGCCCTGGCCTTTGGCGTCTCGCCCGAGCATATCAATCTGCTCTTTCGCCGCGAACTGGGCACAACCCCTTCTGCTGTGATCAATCGCGAGCGCGTCATGTTGGCCTACCGCTTGATCCACGAGCAGGGCAAGAGTGTCAAAGAAGCGGCGTACGCAGCTGGCTACCAAGATCCGTTCTACTTTTCGCGCGTCTTCAAACGGATCTTGGGGATTCCGCCGTCCCAGGTAGATTAAATGCGACACGCGCCACGAAAGACTACGTCATGGTCATCGAACTCGCCATTGCGGATTTTTCGGCGGCATTTTGGTGATACGAGCGGTCGCGTTCAATGGTTTTGACAGCGAGCGCGCGCCAGTAATATTGCAACGCTGTCTGCGACCACCCTTTATAGATCTCTTCCCAACCCAGACGATTGTAGTGGGGCAGCAGACCATCCTCGACAATGGGCTGTGACACGCCCTGGTAGCGGTAATCGACCGAAATGCGCAACTCATCGGCAGAGCGATTGGGCAGCGCTTTGTGCACGGTATGGCTGTGAAAGAAGAGCACATCGCCCTGCTGGAAGTCATTGCCGTGCCATTC
>Ga0105044_10008336_pt1 | contig 14223 bp, 17 predicted proteins | sample MAT01_FD_78092 | JGI IMG/M metagenome (GOLD analysis project Ga0105044, IMG submission 78092) | Freshwater microbial communities from Lake Fryxell liftoff mats and glacier meltwater in Antarctica - MAT-01 | ecosystem: Environmental > Aquatic > Freshwater > Ice > Liftoff microbial mat | place...
CGGAGCCCCCCTCGACGGGGCCACCACCCCCACGTTCATCGAGCGGGCGCTCGTCACGATGGGGCAGGCCCTGCTCGTCGCGGCTCTGGTCATCCTGCTCGGGCTGATGGTGTTCCCCACGTCGCTCTGGCTCCGCCGCTGGCGCCGACGTCGGCGCGCCGCCACCATGCAGGATCACATCGAGCTCGCGTGGGTCGAGGCCGTCGAACGGGCCGAGCTGGTGGGCTACCGCAAGGTCGCCAGTGACACCTTCCCCGTGCGCGCCGCCGCCATGGACCATCTGCTCCCAACCGCGGGAGACGCCAGCCGACGGCTGGCCCGTACGATCGAGTCCGCCAGCTATTCGCCGGCAGGAGCCACGGAGATCGACGTCGTCGATGCGCAGGAGGCGGCGGCCGAGATCCGTGCGGCGGCGTGGGAGGCCGCGTCGTGGCGCACCCGCATCGCCAGCGGGATCGATCCGCGCGGGTCGGTCAAGCGGTGGCGCACCGGCCGCACTCGGCGCCAGCGTCAGATCACGACGTCGGCGCGGGGAGTGGGCTATTCGTCGTCGGCGTGACGGAAGCGTTCGCGCATGCGGCCGCGGGCACCACCGAGCGCGTCACGCAGGTTGGTGGCCTTCATCGACCGCGACACCTCGTCGAGGCCCGCCTTGCCGAGCTTGCGCAGGTTCCGCTCGAAGTACAGGGCGCACCCGAGCATCATAAGGAACCCACCGAAGGCGAGCAGGTAGCTCGTGGACAGCGCGGCCACGAGGAACACGACACCGACCGCGAACCCGAAGCCCGACCACTTCATCCGCCGGACGGTGTGGGTGTAGAGCGTGGTCTCGCCCACCCGGCCGGCGAAGTCGGGGTCATCGACGTAGAACTGTTGCGCGATCTCGTGGAGAATGCGTTCTTCGTCCTCGGAAAGCGGCACGGTGCCTCCCCTCTGCCCTCGGCCCTGGGTGGTGTCCGCTCATCCTCCCACAGGGCCTTCCGTGAGACAACGCGCCCAACCGGCCGTTCACCTGCTGGTCAGGTCGGTGGGACCCCACTGCTGATCGCCCCTGCGCTTCAGTCGGATCCCCGTGGCTTCGGCGAGCGACGCCGGGCCGATGGCATCGGCGCCGTAGCGAGCCCGGATGGCGTCGATGGCGCCCGTGGCATCGTCCCACGAGGGCGCATCCACGTCGTCGAGGGTGAGCTGGCGCGCGCGGTCGTCGGCCAGCTGGCTCACGTGCACCCCCAGGAGCCGCACCCCAGGGCTGGGGTCGATGCGATCGAGCAGGTCACGGGCGGCGCGCACGACATCGGGCCCAGTATCGACCGCCGACGCCAACGTGACCGAGCGGGTGATGGTGCGGAAGTCGTGGAAGCGGACCTTGATCGTCACCGTGCGCCCGGCCATCCCCGCGCCGCGCAGGCGGGCGGCCACGGCGTCGCCGAGTCGCACGAGCTCGTGCTGAAGCGAGACCAGCTCGTGGTGGTCACGAGCGAAGGTCTCCTCGTGACCGATGGACTTGGCCCGCTGTTGCGGCACCACCTCCCGATCGTCGAGACCCGCGGCCAGCCGCAGCAGGTGCGTGCCGCTGGCGGCGCCGAGGGCGGCCGTGGCCGACCGCTCGTCGAGCGTGGCCAGCTCGGCCACCGTCTCCACCCCAAGCCGGTGCAGCTTCTCCAACGTCTTGGGCCCCACTCCCCAGAGCGCCTGCACGGGCAGCGGGTGCAGGAAGGCCAGCACGTCAGCCTGCTCGACGACCTTCACCCCGAGGCCGGCTTCCGGGCCTCGGGGGCCGATCCTCGGCTTGGCCGCCTCCGAGGCCAGCTTCGCGATGAACTTCGACGGCGCCACGCCCACTGAGCAGACGAGCCGCTCCTGCTCCAGCACCGCCGCGCGGATCGCCGCGCCGATGGTGGGTCCGTCGCCGTGCAGGCGCCGCGAACCGGTGACGTCGAGAAACGCCTCGTCGAGTGAGATGGCCTCCACCAGCGGGGTGAAGCAGGCGAAGATCGTCATCAGGTGACCACTCACCTCCGCGTAGTGGTCGTGGTCGCCCGGCACGAACACTGCGTGAGGGCAGAGCCGCTGGGCCCGGGCCGACGGCATGGCCGAGTGGATGCCGAAGACCCTCGCCTCGTAGCTCGCGGCTGCCACGACACCGCGGGCGCCGGGCGCGCCGACGATCACCGGCCGGCCCCGCAGCTCCGGACGCCGCCGCTGCTCCACCGACGCGTAGAACGCGTCCATGTCCACGTGCAGGATCGTGCGGGGTGGCCGGAGGGTCACGGCGCGGCTCGCGTGACCACCACGTCGTCGGGGACGGCACCCTCTACATGGAACCCGTACGGACGGGTGTCGTCGTGGTGCCACCGTTCGGCGAGCCAGTCGGCCAGGGGCTCGAGCACCCAGGGGTGGTTGCCCTCCAGAACCCGCGAGAGATCATCGTTCCCGACGAACCGAGCATCGATCACGATGCCATCGGGGTCGTCGACGTGGAGCTCACCCTCGTAGGCGAGGGCAAGGTGCACCTCGACCCGTAGGTTCCAGCCCATGTCCGGGGCCAGGCAACGGACCTCGTACACCGGCCCGCCCCACTCGGTGACCCGCAGTCCCGTCTCCTCCTGCACCTCCCGAGTGAGGCCCACGAGCATCGGCTCGCCCTCTTCGATCACTCCGCCGGGCGGCGTCCAATCCTCGCGCCCGTTGCGGCGACGGTTGTGGACGAGGAGCACGGACTTCGCTCGGAGGATGAGGCCCGCACCGACGACCCAGTCACGCATCGGCCCATCCTCGCGCGGCCCGATCGGGTGGCGGGGGTGCCCCCAACCCAACTGCTACTTGAGACGAAGCCGTACGCCTCGCACGTCGTGGTCGGCGGCCTTCTCCAGCACGAGGTCGGCGCGCATGCGACTCGGGAGGATGTTCTCGCGCAGGTTCGGCCGGTTGATGGAGGCCCAGATGCTGCGGGCCGTCTCCTGGAGCTCCTCGTCTGAGAAGGCGGCGAAGTGGCGGAAGAACGACGTGTCGTCGCTGAAGGCGGTGGCGCGCAGCGCGAAGAAGCGGTCGACGTACCACTGCTCGATGTCGGCTTCGTGCGCATCGACGTAGATCGAGAAGTCGAACCAGTCGGACACGAACCGGGCGTCGGCACCTGCGGACTCGCCCGTCTGGAGCACGTTGAGGCCCTCGAGGATGACGATGTCCGGCTCGCGCAGCACCTGCTCCTCCCCCTCCACGATGTCGTAGACGACGTGCGAGTACACCGGCGCTCGCACCTCTTGCTCGCCGCGCTTCACCTCCTCGAGGAACCGCATCAGCCGCCGGACGTCGTAGCTCTCCGGAAACCCCTTGCGATCCATGATCCCGCGCTCGTCGAGCACCGCGTTCGGGCGCAGAAATCCGTCCGTGGTGACGAGCTCCACGTTCGGGTGGTCGCTCCAACGGGCCAGGAGCGCTTGGAGCACACGAGCGGTGGTGCTCTTGCCCACCGCCACGCTGCCGCCCAGACCGATGATGAACGGCGCGCGCTGGTGCGGGCGGCCGAGGAAGGTGTCAGTGGTCTGCTGCAGCACCTGGGTGGCCGCCACCCGCAGGTTGAGCAGGCGCGACAAGGGCAGGTAGACGTCGGTGACCTCTCGGAGGTCGAGGCGATCGTTCAGACCCCGAAGGGCCTCGAGCTCATCAGCCCCGAGCGGCAGGGGCGTGGCCTCCCGCAGGGCGGCCCACTCAGCGCGGTCGAAGCTCCGGTATCCCGCCCACGCTCCGTCGGTCACGGGGCAGCACGCTACGCGGGCGGGCTCGGCTCGCTGCAAGCCGGCCTGCCTCCCTACGCTGGCCGGGCATGGCCGTCCCGCCCGAGACCCCCGACTACGCGCCCACGTCGCTGCCGCCCACCAGCGCCCGTGTGCTCGCCTTCGTCGCCATCCTGATCGGTGGGATCTGCGGCGGGCTCATCGGCTACGGCTTCGCCGACCTGACGTGCACCGGCGATTGCGCCGCCCTCGCCGGCGGCGCAGGCCTGCTCGGCGCCGTCATCGGAGCCAGCGGCGTGGGTGTCGTCGCCGTCCTCGCCCTCCGAGCCATGGGCGAGTGGAAGCAGCAACAACCGCCCCAGGACTGACTGCCCTCCCCTCCTCAGGCCGTGAAGCGGAGGCGGCGGAAGGCTTCGGCGTGCTGGATGCCGGCGCGGCGGCCCTCCTCGGCGGCGCGGTGCTCCAGGAGCTCACGAACCAGGTCAGGGTCGCCACCGAGCCGGCTCTCATGGCAGACCACCGCGGCGACCTTCGTGTGCAGCACGGCGTCGATGTCCACCCACGCGTTGGCCTCGAGCGTGCCCGACAGCAGGACCAACCCACCCTGGTGGGCCGCCCCGGCCTCGGGGACGTAGAGCGGACTGGCCGCGGGAACGAGCGAATCGAGCACCGCCCATCCGAGCTGCCGATGGTCTCGATGGTTCACGTAGCTGTCCCCGAAGAACACCGCGGTGGGGTCGGGCGCGATGAGGGCATCCGGGCGCAGCCGCCGGACGACTTCGATGAGGTGAGCCCGGAGCACGGCGTCGTTCTCGATCTCCCCATCGGGGTAGCCCAGGTGCTCCACGCCCGCCAGACCGAGGACCGCCGCCGCGCGCGTCACCTCTTCCGCGCGATGGGCCGCGAGGGCATCCGGATCCGTGGTGGGGTCGAAGCTGCCCTTGTCGCCTCGGTTGGCGATGACCAGGTGCACCTCCGCTCCGAGGTTGGCCCAACGGGCGAGCGTGCCGCCGCATCCCACCTCGGGATCGTCGGGATGAGCGAAGACGGCGAGCGCGCGCTTGGGGGTGGCGTTCTCGATCACGGTGCCGACCCGATAGCCGCGATGGCCCGCTCGACGTCGGCGTCGTCGACATCGGCGTGCGTGACGAGCCGCACGGCGGTGGCGCTCCCTGGCGCGGCCAGCACGTCGGCCGACCGAAGATGGGCCTGGAGCGCCGCAGGGTCGGGGACGTGTAGGCGGACGATGTTCGTCTGCACCAAGGCCACGTCGACCGAGCCCGGCCAGCGCGCGGCGGCCGCCTGCGCCAGCCGACGGGCCCGATGATGGTCCTCGGCGAGGCGCTCGACCCGATCGAGGGCCAGCAGCCCCGCAGCCGCGAGGATCCCGACTTGGCGCATGCCGCCGCCCAGACGCTTGCGCTCGCTCCGAGCTCGCGCGATGAGGTCGGCGGGCCCGGCCAGGACCGACCCGATCGGCGCCCCCAACCCCTTCGAGACACAGCACGTCACGGTGGTGGCGTGGGCGGCGCGCTCCGCGACCGTGGTGCCCGAGGCCACCGCCGCGTTCCAGAGGCGCGCCCCATCGAGGTGCACTGGCAGCCCGATGGCCGCCACCGCCTCCAGGCGATCGAGCGGCCACACCCGTCCGCCCACCTCACCATGGGTGTCCTCCACGAAGATCGCCGACGGGGCCGACCACCCCACCTGGGCATCGTCGACCCACCGTTGCAGCTCCTCTGGATCGAGCGTGCCGTCGGCGTCGTCGAAGGTGACGACCTGGGCCGACGCGTTGGTGCCCGCGGCCGCCTCCTCCCGTACCACCAGGTGCTGGCGACGGCCGGCCAGCACCACCGTGCCCGCCGAGCCGAGCACGCGCAGCGCGATCTGGTTGGCCATCGTGCCCGAAGGGACGAAGAGCGCCCGCTCCTTGCCCACCCGCTCGGCAAAGGCCGCCTCGAGGCGACGCACCGTGGGGTCGTCACCAAAGCCGTCGTCGCCCACCTCGGCCTCGGCCATGGCGCGTCGCATCTCTGGCGTAGGGCGCGTGACGGTGTCGCTGCGCAGGTCGACGCGGCCGTGGGGGTCGGGCACCCCCGGAACCTATCGTCACCACATGACCACTGAGCCGGACCTCGCCGTCCTCCATGCCCTCGCCGAGCGGGTGGCCCGGGAGGCCGGCGCGCTCCTGCGGGAGGGGATGGGTCGCTCCCGGGCCTCGGTGGAGACGAAGAGCACCGGCACCGACGTGGTCACCGAGATGGACCGGGCGTCGGAGGCGCTGATCACCGATCGACTCCTGCGTGCCCGTCCGCACGATGGCATCCTCGGCGAGGAGGGCGCTGACGAGCCCGGCACGAGCGGCGTGCGCTGGATCGTGGACCCGCTCGATGGCACCACCAACTACCTGTACGGCTTCCCGGGCTTCAACGTGTCCATCGGGGCCGAGGTGGCGGGACAGTCGGTGGTGGGCGTGGTGTACGACGTGATCCGCGACGAGCTGTTCGGCGCCGTACGGGGCGACGGCGCCACACTCGACGGCCAACCGATCCACACCTCCTCGGCCACCGACCTCGGGCAGGCGCTCGTCGGCACCGGGTTCTCCTACGAGCCCGAACGCCGCCGCCGCCAGGCCGAGGTGCTGGTCACGGTGCTGCCGAGCATCCGGGACATTCGTCGCCAGGGGGCCGCGGCGCTCGACCTGTGCTCGGTGGCCTGCGGGCGCCTCGACGCGTACTACGAGCGGGGCTTGGCGCCGTGGGATCTCGCCGCCGGGGGGCTGATCGCCAGCGAGGCCGGAGCGGTCGTCACCGATTTCGCCGGCCACGACGCGCGGGCGGGGGCCGTGGTCGCCTCCACCCCTGGGGTGGCCGACGCGCTGCGGGCGCTCCTCGGAACCACCGGAGCGGCCACGGCCTGACACTTCGAGCGATGCCAGCCATCGCTCGAAGTGTTGGCATCCTCAATGCTGTAACCCGATCGCAACGGGAACGGCACCGGACCGCCGATCGCAACGGGCAACCTGCACCCCATGACGCCCGTCGCCGCTCGACGAGCGCCGGTGACCGTGCGCAGCACTGACGCTGCGGTGGTCCTCGAGCTCTCCGATCTCCTTGATGCCACCTCGGGCGAGGCCCTGGTGGCGGCCGCCAACGCCGCCCTCGAGACGTCCCCCGCCCGGGTCGACATCGACTTGCGCGGCCTCCGATCCTGGACCCAGGACGGCGCGGTCTCCCTCGTTCGCTGCCGTGAGATCTGCAGCGGCCTGCCCCAAGGACTGCACTACCGCACAGGCCGTGGCCCCGGTCGCGCCGCCCTTCTCGCCGCCTACGCCTGACCCTGCCGCCGCGTGGCGCCCCGGTAAGTAGGGTTGAGCCGTGTCCACCCGCATCCTGGCCGTCGAAGACGACGAGCGCATTCGCACCGCGGTGAAGCTGGCCCTCGAGGACGAGGGATGGGTCGTCGCAGAGGCGTCCACGGGGGAGGACGCCCTCACCTCGTTTCAGCGGGAGCCAGCGGATGTGGTGCTGATCGACATCATGCTCCCGGGAATCGACGGCTTCGAGGTCTGCCGATCCATCCGCCGCATCTCCGACGTCCCGATTGTGATGGTCACCGCCCGAGCGGACACGCACGACGTCGTGGCTGGCCTCGAGGCGGGCGCCGACGACTACCTCACCAAGCCCTTTGCTCCGAAGGAGCTGTCCGCCCGCATCCGGGCGCTCCTCCGCCGCGCGCGCACCTCCGAGGTCAGCTCACCCCACCTGCGGTTCGGCGACCTCGAGATCGTCCCGGAGGAGGGGGTGGTGCGTCGCAACGGACGCGACGTCCACCTCACCAAGACCGAGTTCCGAGTGCTCGTCGAGCTGGCCCAGAGCCCCGGACGGGTCTTCAGCCGCGAGGTCCTGCTCGAACGGATCTGGGGCTACGGCTACTTCGGTGATGGCCGCCTGGTCGACGTGCACGTGCGCCGCCTGCGCACCAAGGTCGAAGCGGATCCGGCCAACCCCCGCCACGTCGTCACCGTGCGCGGGCTCGGCTACAAGCTCCAGGTCTGACGCCGCCTTCGTGCGTCCGCTCCGCCTCACCCGACGGCTCGGCCTGCGGGCCCGCATCACGCTGGCGTTCGCCGTCGGCGCGCTCCTCCTGTCGGCCCTCCTCTCCGCCACCACCTGGGCCCTCACGCGCGAGAACCTCCTCCACCAGCGGGAGAACTCCGCCACCGTCGTCGTCTATCGAAACGCAGGGTTCGTGCAGCAGCAGCTCGCGCCGAACACCGACGTGCTGCGTCTCGTGAGCAACCTCGCCACCCCGCTCGGCGCCCACCCGAGCGTGTACTTCGATGGTGAGTACACACCGCTCACCACCGAGTTCGGCAAGGACGCCCTCCCCAGCGCCCTGCGGGAAGCCGTGCTCAGCGGCCAGCCCGCTCGCATGCGGTTCGAGCTGAGGGGCGAGATGCAGCTGGCGGTGGGCATCCCGATCCCGTCCGCGAGCGCCGCCTACTTCGAGATCATCCCGCTGAACGACATCGAGTCCACCCTCGATGCGCTGGGCGTATCGCTGGTGGGCGCATCCATGGTCACCACTCTCGCGGGCGCCGCCCTGGGCTGGTGGGCGGCTCGCCGGGCCCTGCGTCCGCTGTCCGGGGTGTCGACCGCAGCCATGGCGCTGGCCGCCGGCCGGCTCGACACACGGCTCGAGGCCAGCGAGGACCCAGACCTGCGCCCGATCGCAGCGTCGTTCAACGACATGGCGCAGGCACTCCAGGATCGCATCGAACGGGACGCGCGCTTCGCGTCCGATGTCAGCCACGAGCTGCGGTCGCCCCTGATGACCCTCGCGGCTTCGATAGAGGTGATGGACAACCAGCGCGACGATCTCACCGACCGGGCGCGCGCGGCGCTCGATCTCATGGTCGGCGACGTCGTCCGCTTCCAGCAGCTCGTCGAGGACCTGCTCGAGATCTCCCGGTTCGATGCGGGCGTGGTGCGCCTCGAGCTGGAAGAGGTGCACCTGGCCGAGCTCGTGATGCAGGCCGTGAGCCACTCCACCGAGGCCGACGTACCGGTGGAGCTGGATGCGGAGCTCGCCGGCGTGGTGGTGCAGGCCGACAAGCGCCGCATCGTGCGCGTCATCGCCAACCTGCTCGACAATGCCGCCAAGTACGCGGGCGGGGCCACCAGCGTGTCGTTGCGTGGCGTGGAGGGCGGCGTGCAGATCGCGGTTGAGGACCGCGGCGACGGCGTTCCCGAAGAGGATCGAGCGTTGATCTTCGACCGGTTCAACCGGGGAGGGGCGGCGGGTCGCCGAGGCAGGAGTGACGGCGTGGGCCTCGGTCTCGCCCTCGTGGCCGAGCACGTGAACCTGCACGGTGGCGAGGTGTGGGTCGAGGATCGAGCCGACGGCACGGCGGGCGCTCGTTTCGTGGTGCGGCTACCCGTGGAGGAGCAGGAGTGACCCGTCGCTGGCCGCTCGTCGCCATGGTTGTGCTGCTCGGCGCGACGGGCTGCGGCCTGTCGGAGAACAGCGAACCGCAGGCCATCCCGCCGGAGAACCTGCCCATCGGCCTCCTCGATCCCAACCCGAGCTCGAGCACCACCCTGCCCGAGTCGGGCGCCACCACCACCATCACCGTGTACTTCCTCACCCGCGACGGCGACACGACGGTGCTCGCCCCGGTTGAGCGCGAGGTGAAGACCGTCGACGCCGCCATGCCTGGCGCGCGCATCGCCGCCCTCTTCGCCCAGCCCACAGCCGACGAGCAGGATCTGGGGTTCACCACCTCCGTGCCCGCCGACACCACGCTCCTGCGCGCTTCCCCCCAGGCCAACGAGGGCGACGACCTCATCATCGACGTCTCCAGCGAGCTCTTCTCGGTGCAAGGGCAGGATCTGGCCAACGCCTTTGCCCAGATCGTGTGGACGGTGTCCGAGATCCCGGGCGTGCGGGGAGTTCACTTCCTTCGCGACGGCGTGGACATCGCGGCGCTGGATGCGGAGGGCACCGAGCAGGAGGGGGCCGTGACCATGGCCGACTATCGGTCGCTCGCGCCCTAGCGACACGCTATTCGAAGAAGACCTGAGCCACCTCGTAGAGCTCCGGGTCCACGAGCTTCAGCTCCCCCACGGCATCGGCGAGGGGGACCCGGACGATGTGGTCCGCCCGCAGCGCCACCATGGTGCCCCACGCCTCGGCGTGGACGGCGTCGATGGCGGCAACGCCGAAGCGCGTCGCGAGCACGCGGTCGAACGCGGTGGGGGTGCCGCCGCGTTGCACATGACCCAGTGTGGTGACCCGGGTCTCGTACCCAGTGCGCAGCTCGATCTGCTCGGCGAGGCGAGTGCCCACGCCACCCAGCCGCACGTGCCCGAAGGCATCGAGCTCGCCGGACTGGAGCTCCATCGTGCCTTCCCTCGGGGTGGCTCCTTCCGAGATGACGACGATCGACGCCAGCCGCTTGCCCTGCGTGTGCCGGTGACGGATGGCCTCGCACACGGCGTCGACGTCGAAGGGCTGCTCCGGGATGAGCGTGATCGTGGCGCCGCCGGCGATGCCGGCCCACGCCGCGATGTGACCGGCATGGCGACCCATCACCTCCACCACCATCACTCGATCGTGGCTCTCGGCGGTGGTGTGGAGGCGGTCGATGGCGTCGACGCAGATCTGCACGGCGGTGTTGAAGCCGAACGTGAGCTCGGTGGCCGAGAGGTCGTTGTCGATCGTCTTGGGCACGCCGACGACGTGCACCCCCTCCTCGGCCAGCCGATGCGCCACCCCCAGGGTGTCCTCGCCCCCAATGGCGACCAGCGCGTCCACGCGATGCTCTCTGAGGGTGGCCCGCACCTGCTCCGGACCGCCGTCGATCTTGTAGGGGTTCGTGCGGGAGGAGCCGAGCACCGTGCCGCCCCGGGGCAGGGTGCCACGAAGCTGCTCCACGCCGAGCGGGACCACCCGTCCTTCGAGTACACCCTTCCAGCCGTCCTGGAACCCCAGGAGCTCGTCGTCGTAGGTGCGCTCGCCCTTCCGGGCCACCGCCCGCATGACCGCGTTGAGGCCAGGGCAGTCGCCCCCGCCGGTGAGCATCGCAACCCGCATCGATCGTCCTCCTGCTGTGTGCTCGGGAACCTATAGCGTGCGCGGCCAATGTCCGTCGTGATCGCCATCGATGCCGGGACCACCGGCGTGCGCGCCTTCGCCTTGCGCGAGGACGGCACCGCGGCTGGCTTCGCGTACACGGAGTTCACCCAGCACTTCCCCCGGCCCGGCTGGGTCGAACACGACGCGCTGGAGATCTGGGGCGCCGTCCAGCGCACGCTGGCCGAGCTGGCGGGTCGGCTCACCGAGCCGATCGCGGCGGTAGGCATCACCGACCAGCGCGAGACCGTGGTGGCATGGGATCGGCGCACCGGGCAGCCGCTCCACCGAGCGATCGTGTGGCAGGACCGCCGCACGGCCGCCCGTTGCGATGCCCTGCGCGAAGAGGGGCTCGAGCCCCTCGTCCGTCGCACCACCGGCCTCGTGCTCGACCCCTACTTCTCCGCCACGAAGCTCGAGTGGCTCCTCACCGAGGGCGGGGTGACCGCCGGTCCCGACCTCGCGCTGGGCACGATCGACAGCTGGATCCTGTGGAACCTCACCGGTGGGCCGGCGGGTGGGGTCCACGCCACCGAGCCGTCGAACGCCAGCCGCACCATGCTGCTCGACATCCGCACCCTCGCGTGGTCTGACGAGCTCGTCCACCGATTCGGCGTGCCACCGACCGCCTTGCCCGAAGTGCGGCCATCGTCGGGACGCTTTGGCGTCACCGCGGCCGGCGTGGGCCTCCCGGCGGGGATTCCCGTGTCGGGCATGGCCGGCGACCAGCAGGCGGCGCTGTTCGGCCAAGCCTGCCTGGAGCCGGGGATGACGAAGAACACCTACGGCACCGGCAGCTTCGTGCTGATGCACGTCGGCGACACCTGCCCGGAGCCAGTGGAGGGCCTGCTCACCACGGTCGCATGGACGCTGGCCGACGGCACCCGTGCCTACGCCCTCGAGGGAGCCATCTTCGTCACCGGCGCCGCGGTGCAGTGGCTCCGCGACGGACTCGGGATCATCGAGCGAGCGGAGGATGTCGCCGCGCTGGCCGCCACCGTCGCCGACACGGAGGGCTGTTTCGTGGTGCCCGCCTTCACCGGCCTGGGCAGCCCCTGGTGGGACCCGTACGCCCGCGGCACGATCGTGGGCATCACCCGGGGCACGGGGCGCGGCCATCTGGCCCGGGCGGTGCTGGAGGCCATCAGCCTCCAGACCCGCGACGTCGTGTCGGCGATGAGCGAGGCCTCCGGCCATCCCATCGCCGCGCTGAAGGCCGACGGAGGCGCGGCCGCCAACGACCTGTTGCTGCAGCTCCAAGCCGATCACCTCCAAGTGCCCGTGTCGCGGCCTGTCATCCAGGAGACGACCGCCCTGGGTGCCGCCTACCTGGCCGGTCTCGCGGAGGGTGTGTGGGCATCGCCGGCCGACATCACGGCGAACTGGCAGCTCGATGCCACCTTCTCCCCGATCGCGCCACGCGAGGCCACGGATGCACTCCATGCCGCCTGGTCCCGCGCCGTGGAGCGGTCGCGCGGCTGGGCGACCGACCGCTGACCACTCGCGGCTAGCGCGTCCCGGCCGAGGGCGTGGTGCCTCGGGCCCCGCCGGCGGGCTGGCGCCACGACACCATGGGAACCCGGCCGAGGGTGGGGCTGGGCTTGGGGGTGGGTTGGCGGGTTCCGCCCTTGGGGGTCTCGTAGGTCATCGGTTGGGTCCCTTCAACGAGCGATGGATGGATGGTTCAGGAGCGAGGAAAACCGGAGGATCTCGCGGAGGCGGGTGTCCACGATCCGGGAGAGTGCCGCCACCTGCCTCCGCTCCCGCGCCCGGTAGGCGGTGCCGGCTCGTCCGACCACGAGGGCCAAGCCAGCCGAGGGCAGCGGTGACCAGACGACGTCGTCCGGGCCGACCTCGCCCGACGCCACCCGTGCCGACGACTGGCTCCCCTCCACAAAGGCGGCCAACCATGCCGCGGAGGGCACCGGACCCTCCTCGGCGATGATCTCGCCGTCGTCGAGGGACACGACCGCCGACCACTCCGCTCCCACGGCCCGGCGGGCGTGCACCACTACGCTGCGCACCAGCTCGTCGCGGTCGGTGGCACCCACGAGGATCGCCACGGTCTCCAGGGCATCGAGGCGCGGATCGTGGAGCGAGTCCGCCACCGGCCGGATCTCCTCGACGTCCACGCCGTCCACCTGCTGGATCTCCTGCACGAGAAGATCCTGGAGAGAACCGTCAGGGAGATCCACCACCAGCTCATCGATGGCCCGACCGGCTCCTCGTTCGAGGATCTCGATGCCGACGATCTCGCCACGCACCGCGCCGATCCGACTCGCCACCTGTCCGAGAGCGCCCGGGCGGTCGGGCAACCACATCCGCACGACGAAGGTCTCCATAGGAGAGGAACGTACGGATCGCGTGTGAACGACGTGTTTCTCCGCCGGGACACCCGCGAGAACTGGCCTCTCGAACGATCTTGACCGAATGGTCAAGTCGAGTACCGTCTCCGCTGATGGCACGCCGGCTCACCCAACGGGGCAAGGAGCGACGCGACCAGCTGATGGCGTTCGCGGCCGCCCGGTTCGCCGAGCAGGGCTACCACCCGACCTCCGTCAGCGAGATCGTGGCCGGCCTGGGGGTGGGCAAGGGCGTCTTCTACTGGTACTTCGACTCCAAGGAGCAGCTGTTCCTGGAGATCCTCAAGGAGGCGCAAACCGACCTGCGCCGCAAGCAGCAGCAGGCCATCGGCGACGAAGCCGACCCCGTCGAACGGATTCGGCTCGGGCTCCATGCCTCGATGGAATGGGCCGAGGCCCATCGCGACTACAACAAGCTCATCCAGTTCGCCGCCACCGAGACAACCTTCGTGGCCGCGCTCCGCCGAGGCCAGGACATCGCGGTGGCCGACGTCGTGAAGCACGTCAAGGAGGCCATCGCCCAGGGCCGCATTCGCGACACCGACCCCGACCTGCTCGCGCACGCCATGGTGGGAGTGGCTGGCCACCTCACGCGGGTGTTCATCTACGAGCGAGGCGAGCCGGCCGAGGCCATCGCCGACGCCGCCGTCGCCTTCTGCCTCGAGGGCCTCAGCCCCGAGTAGCCCTCAGCCCAGCTTGGTGAGCGACTTCTTGAGGCTGCGCATGGCTTGGTTGATGCGCTGCTCGTTCTCGATGAGCGCAAAGCGCACGAAGCCATCACCGTCGGGCCCGAAGCCCACGCCCGGGGAGAGGGCGACGTGGGCCTCCTTCACGATCATCGACGCGAACTCGATGGAGCCCATCTCGCGATAGGGCTCGGGAATGGGCGCCCAGGCGAACATCGTTCCCTTCGGCCGGGGCATCTCCCAGCCCATCCGGTCGAGCCCGTCGCAAAGGGCGTCCCGCCGCGTCTGGTAGATCGCACC
>Ga0105044_10008338_pt1 | contig 14222 bp, 9 predicted proteins | sample MAT01_FD_78092 | JGI IMG/M metagenome (GOLD analysis project Ga0105044, IMG submission 78092) | Freshwater microbial communities from Lake Fryxell liftoff mats and glacier meltwater in Antarctica - MAT-01 | ecosystem: Environmental > Aquatic > Freshwater > Ice > Liftoff microbial mat | place...
ATTATCTTCAGATTCATAAGATGAAGAAGATTCTTTATCTCCATCTAAATAATTGATATTATCTGCTTTTCTATAGTTTCTGCGTTCTGCACTTTCACCTTCTGTTACATTACGGTATTTGATGTTACCCAATGAGTCTTTATCAGCAACCGTGTTATCTTCATTTCTGGTAACTGTTTTGTAAACGTTACCTCTAAAAGCTCTGAAATCTGATACATCTTCTGGTGTTAATGGTCTGTAAACATCCATTACCCATTCATTGACATTTCCGGCCATGTTATATAAACCATAATCATTTGGCCAGTATGCAGTAACCTCTCCAGTGATATCAGCATTATCATTCAACTTTCCAGATGTTCCCATGTTATCACCACGTCCACGTTTGAAGTTGGCCATCATTTCACCTTTGAAACTATCATCTGCATTTCTTAAAATATGTCCATTCCAAGGATACAATCTACGTTCAGTAATTAACTCTTCGGATGTATTTCCAATAAGACCAAGTGCGGCAAATTCCCATTCTGCTTCTGTTGGAAGTCTGTATCTCGGTAAGAAAATTCCATCTTCCATTTTTACTTTACGAGTAGCTCCATCACCTTTAGATGGGTCTAAATCTTCTAAGTCACTTTTTACTAAACCTTCATACTGACCAGATAAGTAAGCATCCGTATTAAAGTTATTATCTGCAACTTGACCTACTGGATCCATTTTAAGAATACCTTCTCTAACTAAAATATTTTCGTTTACTCTGTCCGTTCTCCAAGCACAATAATCATTTGCTTGTAACCAATTTACCCCTACAACAGGATAGTTTTTATAGGCTGGATGTCTTAAATAATATTCAACATACGGTTCCATAAATGCTAATTTATCACGCCACACCAGTGTATCAGGTGTGGCTTTACGCGCTACATCAGGATAATCTACATCGTATACACGCTTCAACCAGTATAAATAATCCCGGTAAAACTGATTAGTAATTTCTGTTTGGTCTAAATAAAAGGAAGAAACGGTAACACGGCGTGGCATATTATCCCAATCGTGTTGGATTTCCTGTTCTGTTCTACCCATTGTAAAGGTACCACCTTCTATGAGAACCAGACCTGGACCTGTTTCTTGTTCAGAATAATCAATGTTGAGATAACCTCCGTTTTTAGGATTGTTATATTCCCAACCTGTAGCTCCAGAAGAATCTTTAGAGCAAGATTGTATAATAAAAAGCGAAGTGCCAATTATTCCTAAAGACAAAAACTTGATTTTTGTAGAAAGCATGTTTGTTAAATTAGGGTGTAAGATTTTATTGTATTTTGAGGTGATTCGTTATTAACTAAAACGAAGGACAATTTATTGTGCGGTAGCGTTTCTTTTTAGGTTTGCATTCTAATTGCATGGCAAACGAAATTTCATGAGCACCTGCCGTGGCATTAGTTAACCTAGAAACGGTAATATCATAGCTATATCCGAACTTAAATACACCTTGCTGTAAACCAATTAAAGCGATAAATGCGTCTTTGTTTCTATACCACAAGCCAGCTATAAATGGACTTTTCTGGAAATACATACCTATATTAATCTGTCTAAAATCTTGTTGTTGTTGAAATAAGATATTAGGAGAAATTTTGGCAGGATCATTAAATCTTGTTTTTCTTCCTAAAGGAATAACAGCGCCTGTGTGAGCGGTTATTTTCAATGGTAATTTACTTGTTGGTACTAAGAATGATTGATCGGGTTGTGTTAAATGATGGGCAGCAAAACCAAAATAAAATTTATCGCTGTATGCTAATAAACCTGCACTAAAGTCCACATAAGATACAGATTGACCAGGTTGTACTTCAGCAGTTTGATATACAAATCCAAAACGCGAATCAATTTGGTCTCCAAAGGTTAATTTCGACCAATCTAATGTTCTTTGAGAATAGCTCGCTTGAAAACCTGCTTTGATAGAAAAATTTCTATTAACTTCTAAATGATAGGAATAGATACCACTTACATTGGTAGAAACCAGAGTTCCTTCACCTGCAACATCATTAGTAACAAGAAGTCCTAATCCTCCACTTATTCCGTCAAAGTGTTGATCATAAGATGCACTATACGTTACGAAATTACCTGGAATCGCAGGCCATTGATTGCGATAATTCAACACAAACCTAGGGCAACGCGCAGACCCAGCAAAGGCAGGATTGAGGTATAATGGGTTTGCATAAAATTGTGTGAACTGAGGATCTTGTGCATGAACCTCTGGAACTATTGCTGTGAGTAGCAGCAAAAATGGAATAAACCTTTTTATCATCATCACGAATTTAGGTCAATTAACGGCATTAACAATACGGTGTTACAGTTTTTTTTTTCATTCTGCTCACAATAATGTAAGAAAGGTGCCGTTTTTTGGCTCGTGGACAAATGTAAATGTTTTTTTATTTTGTAAAAAACTTTATTTAAAAACTTCATGAGCAATTAACGGTTAATATCTCTGTTCATTGTGTTCGTTCTTTAATCAATTCTTCGATAAATATGGCGTAAATTTGACAGCCAAATATATACTAAAACCCTTTAATCGCATCAATTAAAAAAACGTCTCGTTTAAAACATTTAACTTTTATTTTCAATGAAAAATTTTCTCCTATTACTTTTATTTTGTTTTTTTGTGGATGGCATTGTAGCTCAACAAAATCAATCAATTACAAGAAATATAGCTTGGAATAAGCTTAAAGAAATAAAAATTTCTAAATATGATACCAAGAAGTTAATTCATTTTGATAAGGCTCAATATACGGACTCAAATTCTGATATTCCAATTTACACGGAAGCTATTCCACTAAAAAATGCTGCGACGTCAGTTTCTGCTTCACTTATCAACGTTATATATGGTCCTTTAACCACGGAAGAACAAAAAATTGCACAAAATTTCCAAAATATAACTTCGTCGCCACAATTAGAGGCGTTGATATTATTGGAAATGAAAAAGCCAATTCTCCAATACAGTATTGTACCCTTCAGAAAAAGTGGCAATTTTATTGAAAAGTTGTTGAGTTTTACTGTTGAGTATACTACATCTAATTCAGGTAATACGTCCAGAGAAACAAATGCGACTGCATTAAATTCGGTATTAGCTTCAGGTAATTGGATAAAAATTGGTATTGTTGAAACAGGAATGTATAAGATTTCCGCAAGTCAACTCCTTAGTTTAGGATTTAATACGAATTCAGACCCTCGAAATTTTAGAATTTATGGAAATGGCGGTTTGCAACTTCCAGAAAGAAATAGTGATTATTATCCTGACGATTTATTTGAAAATGCAATTGTTGTAAATGGAGAATCAGATGGAGCCTGGAACGATGGCGATGCTGCTTTCTTTTATGCAAAAGGAAATACTCGATGGACTTATGATTCATCAAAAGGAATTTTTAAACATTCCAGAAATTTATACAGCGACACAACTTGGTATTTTATTACATCTGATTTAGGACTTGGAAGAAGAATTAATTTACAGGCTCAAAATTCGGGCGTTTCTGTATTAACCGTAAATAGGTTCGACGATTATAAGTTTATTGAAAACGATGAAGAGAATTTTTTGAAATCGGGAAGAAAATGGTTTGGAAATAAAATGGAAGTCGTAATCAGTCATGCATTTAATTTTACTTTTGATAATCTAACAGGCGGGCAGCACAAAGCAATTGTAGGTTTAGCGGCTAGAAATACCATACCTACAAATTTTTCTATTAACGTAAATGGACAATCTTTCTCTCAAGTAGTAACCTCCTTAAGCTCCACAGGATATTTAGATACTTACGCAAGAGAAAACGAAACTATTTTTAATTATACAGGAAATAATGGAGCATCTTCTGTTAATGTTACCAAATTAACTGGATCTAGCATTGGTTGGGTAGATTACGTAATATTAAATGTAAAGAGAGGATTGCAATTCAATGGGAATCAACTGTCTTTTAGGTCGGTAGAAGCCGCATCAAATGGTGGAGTAGTGAAATATGAGGTAGGAAATGTAAATGGAGATGTGAGATTGTGGGATGTAACTGATTACAGAAATCCTTTGGGACAGCAATTTACATTAAACGGCAGCACTTTAAATTTAACGATTCAGATGGATTCTTTGAAAGAGTATGTTGCTTTTAATCCCTTTGGAACATCGTTACCCACTCCATTTTCTGGAGGTTCAGTAACTAATCAGAATTTGCATGCTACAGCTCAAGTGGAAATGGTAATAATTGCTCCTCCACAATTTTTAGGACCCGCAAATCAATTGGCAGAACACCATAGAAATTTTGATAATTTAACAGTTGCCGTAGTAAATCCTCAGCAGATTTACAATGAGTTTTCATCTGGACATCAAGACATTGCAGGCATTCGCAATTTCATGAAAATGTTTTACAACAGAGCTGAAACTATAGATGATACGCCAAAATATTTGTTATTATTTGGAGACGGTTCCTACGATCCGAAACATCGGATAGCAGAAAATTCCAATTTAATCCCAACTTATGAGTCGCCAGAATCATTAAGCCCAATTGGTTCAGTTTGTTCAGATGACTTTTTCGGCCTTCTTGATCCAAATGAAGGAGCAAATATTATTCAAGCAAATGGTGGAGCATTAGACTTAGGAATTGGAAGATTTCCGGTGAACACCATTGAAGAAGCGCAAGCAATGGTTAATAAAACAATACACTACAATGAATCAAGAGATTGTTTAGGTGATTGGAGAAATGTGGTTACGTTTATTGCAGATGATGAAGATGGAGCTGACCATTCCGACCAAGCAGAAACAGTTTCAGCTATCGTGAATCAAAATCATCCCACATATAATATAGAGAAAATTTATTTAGACGCCTATCAGCAATCCACAGGAACAGGCGGACAAACATATCCTCAGGTAAATATCGATATTAACAATAGAATAGAAAGGGGTTCATTAATTATGAATTATGCAGGACATGGAGGAGAACAAAGCCTTGCTTTAGAGCGTGTTATCACTATTCCTGAAATTAACGCATGGGAAAACTTTGATAACCTTACTTTATTTATTACAGCAACGTGTGAGTTTAGTCGTTTTGACAATCCTGAATTTACCTCTGCGGGAGAACACGTTATTTTGAATCCAAATGGGGGAGGAGTTGGCTTGTTTACAACAGTAAGATTAACATTCTCATCCTCCAATGAGGCGCTTAACCGCAATATTATGGATACCATTTTTACCACTCAAAACGGCAATCGTTTAAGTTTAGGTGAAATATTAAGAGTTGGAAAAAATGCAACAGGTTCGTCTTTTAACAATCGGAGCTTCGCATTATTAGGTGACCCAGCACTAAAACTTTCTTTTCCTGATTATAATGTCGCTACGATTTCTACTAATTCAGTACCTGCAACCCTTAATGGTATTCCTGACACTTTATCTGCCTTAGAATACGTAACAATTCAAGGTTTTATTGCTGATGCTAATAACAATCCTGTAACTACGTTTAATGGTGTTTGCATACCCACAGTTTACGATAAGGCTGTAACTACTAGTACTTTGCAAAATGATCCAGGCTCACCCTTACGGCAGTTTCAAGTGAGGAGAAATGTTATTTTTAAAGGTCCAGTAACGGTAACTAATGGTTATTTCACATGTAATTTTGTTGTTCCTCAAGACATTCAATTTAACTATGGATATGGTAAGATTAGCTATTATGCATATCAAAATAACAATTTGTTAGATGCCGCAGGAAATTTTAATAATATTATTGTAGGTGGAATAAGCGACAGTGCTGTTACAGATAATGAAGGTCCACAAATTCGCTTATACATGAATAATGAGCAGTTTGTAAACGGAGGAATGACCAATGAAAGTCCAGATTTTTTAGCTTTAGTTGAAGATGATATTGGCATTAATACTGTTGGAACTGGTGTGGGACATGATATTACAGCAATTTTAGATGGAAACACTACTAATCCTATTGTTTTAAATGATTTTTATGAAGCCGCACAAGATAACTTTAGAAAAGGAAAAGTAATTTATCCTTTTAGAAATTTAACAGAAGGCAAGCACAATATTGTCTTTAAGGTTTGGGATGTTGCAAACAATTCAGCTTCTGCATCAATAGATTTTGTAGTAGTAAGATCTACAGATTTGTCATTAAACCATGTGTTGAATTACCCAAATCCATTTACAACGAATACACAATTTTTCTTTGAATACAACCAACCTGGTGTCGCTGTTAATGTGGATGTTCAAATCTTTACCGTTTCGGGTAAATTGGTAAAAACATTAGAATCTACTTTTGCAAGTACGGGTTTTAGATCAGATCCTATTGCTTGGAACGGTTTAGATGATTTTGGCGACAGGATAGGCAGAGGTGTGTATGTGTACAGATTGAGAGTTAGAACACCAGATGGAAAGAGTGCTGAAAAATTCGAGAAACTTGTAATATTAAACTAACGTAGACAACTGCATTTAAGAAATACTATATTTGTCTCCAATTTTAACCATATCAATGATTAAAAATCACTTTACCCCAACAAAGCAAAGCTTAATTACAGCTGCTCTAGTGCTTACCGCTGCGAGCGGTTTTGCTCAATCATCTATTACAACCAACGATTTAACTGCAGGAGCAGCAATTAATACCATTACCACTGCGGTTCCTTTATTACTGATTTCTCCGGATGCAAGAGCAGGTGCATTAGGAGATGCCGGGGGAGCATTATCTCCAGATGCGAATTCCATTCATTGGGGTGCTGCAAAATTAGCTTTTGTAGAAGGCAAGTCTGGAATTTCGCTTTCTTACATTCCTTGGTTACGAAATTTAGTTCCAGATATCAATTTAGGCTATTTGTCATTCTATAAAAAATTGAAGAAACGCCAAACCATTGGAGGTTCGTTGCGCTACTTTTCTTTAGGAAATATAATTTTTACTGATATTGTAGGAAATACAGTTGGTCAATTTAATCCTAATGAATTTGCGATTGATGGAGCTTACGCACGTAAATTTAGTGACCGCTGGTCAGGAGGTTTGGCGCTTCGTTTTATTTATTCTAATTTAACAAACGGAATTGATGTTCAAGGTACGCCAAGCTTTGCAGGCACAACTGTAGCGGCAGATATATCAACTTGTTACCTCAATCCAGATATGAAAGTAGGTGGCAAGAAAGCTTCCTACATGTTTACTGCAGCGATTACTAATATTGGAGGCAAAATTTCATATACTAAATCGGCAGACAGAGATTTTATTCCCATCAATTTAAGAATAGGTAATTCTATGAAAATTAAAGTTGATGATTACAATGCCTTTACATTTTTGTTAGATGCGAATAAGTTATTGGTGCCAACACCTCCAGTTAGAGTTGATGCAACGAATCAAGCAGTTTATCCTGATAAACAAATAGGTGAAGTAGGCGCTGGCAAGGAAAACAATGTTCCAATTGTGACTGGTATGTTACAATCTTTTGGGGATGCTCCAGGAGTTTTAAAACCAGATGGATCAAGAAATGTTTTACAGGAAGAATTAAGAGAAATTATTTTATGTGGTGGTGTTGAATACAGTTACAATAATATTTTCGCTTTTAGAACAGGTTATTTTCATGAGCATGCAACTAAAGGAAATAGGAGATATTTTACTTTAGGTGCAGGAATCAAGTTTAATGTATTTACGCTTGATTTGGCTTATTTGATTCCAACACAACAAAGAAATCCATTAGAAAATACTTTGCGATTTACGCTTCAATTTGATTTTGGATCTTTCCAAACACAAGGATCAACGAAAGAATAAGGATGAACATCAGAGTTGGGCAAGGTGTAGACATCCATCAATTAGTTGAGGGGCGTGATTTTTGGTTGGGAGGAATATTGATTCCACATAAAAAAGGAGCGCTAGGTCATTCAGATGCAGATGTGTTAATTCATGCTATTTGTGATGCTATTTTAGGAGCTGCTAATTTAGGCGATATTGGAGTCCATTTTCCAGATACAGACGCTCAATTTAAAGGAATAGACAGTAAAATATTATTGCGACATGTTACAGACCTCGTGAAAACGAAAGGCTGGAAAATTGGGAACGTAGATTCTACCTTAATCTTAGAAAGACCTAAAATAAAACCGCATATTACAGGCATGCAAGAAATTTTAGCGCCGTTAATGGATATTGAAATTGATGCTGTTTCAATCAAAGCGACAACGAACGAAAAAATGGGTTATGTAGGTCGTGAAGAAGGAATTTTAGCATTTGCTAGTGTTCTTATTTACAAATAGTATTTTATCCTATTATTGGTTTGTATATTTACCGCAATGCAAGAAAGAGAATTTATTACCAAAGTAAAAGAATTTGATTCGATAGACGAATTAGATGCTAGTCAACATTCCTTAATGGAATCTGCAATTGAAGCACGTTCTAGAGCTTATGCACCTTATTCTAACTTTTATGTTGGAGCTGCTGTTTTGCTTGAAGATGGAACAGTAGTTTTAGGAAACAACCAAGAAAATGTGGCATATCCATCAGGATTGTGTGCCGAACGTACCGCTTTATTCGCCGCGGGAGCAAATTACCCTGGAAAAGCAGTAAAGAAAATTGCAATTTCTGCCTTCTCCAGCGATTTTGAGGTGAACACTCCTGTTTATCCTTGTGGAGCTTGTCGACAAGTAATGTCTGAGTACGAACAATTGAGTAAAGGGAGTATGGAAATATTGATGATGGGCGCTACAGGAACAGTGCATGTTGTTGAAGGATTGATAAATATTTTGCCCGTTGCTTTTAATGCTGATAACTTAAAACGAAAAAAGTAATGATTTTGATAAAATAATTGGTTAAACAATGATTTATTATAAATTTGCGAACCGAAAAAATTAATATGGCTCAAAAGAAATTTTCTAAAGAACAATACATTAAGTGGTACGAAGAGATGCTTTTATGGCGTCGATTTGAAGAAAAAGCAAGTCAATTGTACATTCAGCAAAAGATACGTGGATTTTGTCACTTGTATATAGGTCAAGAAGCTGTTATAGCGGGTGCTATCAGCGTAATAAGACATTCTGACAATATGATTACTGCCTACCGTGATCACGTGCAACCAATAGCTAAAGGAGTTTCTCCCAAAGCAATTATGGCTGAATTGTTTGCAAAAGTAACAGGATGTTCTAAGGGAAAAGGTGGTTCAATGCACATGTTTTCTGCAGAGCACAAGTTTTTTGGTGGGCATGGCATTGTGGGAGGACAGATTCCATTAGGTGCAGGAATCGCATTCGCAGATAAATATAATGGTAATGATAATGTTACTTTATGTTACATGGGCGATGGAGCAGTTCGACAAGGAGCATTGCACGAAGCTTTTAATATGGCAATGTTGTGGAAGTTACCAGTAGTTTTTATTATTGAAAACAATTTCTATGCTATGGGAACTTCAGTAGAAAGAACTTCCAACGTTCATGATTTGTATAAGATTGGTTTGTCTTACGATATGCCAAGCAAAGCAGTTGATGGAATGAGTGTGGAAGCAGTTCATGAAGCAATGGAATGGGCTGTAGAACATGCAAGAAATGGAAATGGTCCTACTTTATTAGAAATTAAAACCTATCGTTTTAGAGGACATTCTATGTCTGATCCTGGTAAATATCGGACAAAAGATGAAGTTGAACAGTTCAAAAAACAAGATCCAATTGAGCAGGTACTAAACACGTTAAGAAATAAAAAATGGATAACAGAAGCAGAAATTGAAGCAACTGAAGATCGGGTAAAAGCTGTAGTTGAAGAAGCTGTGCAATTTGCTGAAGACTCAGCATATCCAGATGTTTCTGAGCTATACAAAGATGTGTATGTTCAGGGAGATTATCCTTATATAATGGACTAAACTAATAGGAAATTTTAAAAAATGGCAGAAATTATTAAAATGCCCAAATTGAGTGATACCATGACAGAGGGCGTGGTAGCTAAGTGGCATAAAAAAGTGGGCGATAAAGTTAAATCTGGTGATTTATTGGCCGAAATTGAGACCGATAAAGCAACGATGGACTTTGAATCTTTTCAAGATGGAATATTATTGCATATCGGAGTAGAGGAGGGCAAAGGCGCTCCAGTTGACTCTGTTTTGGCAATTGTTGGAAAAGAAGGCGATGATTACAAAGCATTATTGGAAAGCGACAAAGCTCCTGCACCAGCAGCAGAAGAAAAATCAGCTCCTGCATCTGCTGTTGCAGCGCCAGTAGCATCTGCTGCTCCTGCAGTAATTGCAGCTCCAGTTGCGGCGGTTACGGCAAGTGATGAACGTTTGAAAGCTTCACCGTTAGCTAAGAAAATTGCTTCAGATAATGGCATTGACATACGTCAGGTGGAAGGTTCTGGAGAAGGTGGCCGTATTATTCGCAAAGATGTTGAGAATTTTAAACAAGCTGGAGGAGCTGCTGCGCCTGCGAAACCTGGTTATGTTTATTCTGGTACAGAAAGTTTTACAGAAGAGAATGTTTCTCAAATGCGTAAAACAATTGCACGTAGATTGGGCGAAAGTAAATTCAGTGCTCCGCATTTCTATTTAACTACAGAAATTGATATGGAAAATGCAATTGAAGCGCGTATGTCTATCAATGCAAGTGGTGAAGTAAAAGTTTCTTTTAACGATTTTGTTGTTAAAGCAGTAGCGATTTCTTTGAGGAAGCATCCTAAAATTAATTCTTCCTGGTTAGGAGACAAGATTCGTTATAACCAACATATCCATATTGGTGTAGCGATGGCAGTTGAAGAAGGATTATTGGTTCCTGTTGTTAGATTTGCCGATAATAAAGGACTTTCAGAAATTTCTGCAGAGGTTAAAGCCTATTCAGTAAAAGCAAAAGCCAAAAAATTACAACCTGCAGATTGGGAAGGCAATACATTTACTATCAGTAATTTAGGAATGTTTGATATTGATTCCTTTACAGCTATCATCAATACACCTGATGCATGTATTTTGGCAATTGGAAGCATTCAAGAAAAACCAATTGTGAAAAACGGTTCCATTGTAATAGGTAATACGATGAAAGTAACGTTGAGCTGTGACCATCGTGTGGTGGATGGTGTAACTGGTTCTGAATTTTTGAAAACCTTAAAAGACAATTTAGAACATCCAGTTAAAATGTTGATTTAAGATTTTCAAAAATCTACATTTCTTCATTAAACTTTAATATTAAGAGCCTGGTTTTAATCGACCGGGTTTTTTTATAGTGGTATGGTTACACTAACAGTAGTTCCTTTTCCTTCGAAAGAATCGAAATCTATGGTGCCGTTGAGGTATTCGACCCTCGAATATAAATTTTTAAGTCCTATTCCGTTGGCTTCATTTACTTTGCTACTGTCGAAACCTTTCCCATTATCTTCTACCAGCAAAACCAGTTCATCGTCGTGTGTGATTAGTTGAATGGTAACAAGTTTGGCTTCCCCATGTTTAATGGCGTTACTCACAATTTCTTGAAGTATCCTAAAAATAAATGATTCTTTTTCAGGGACGATATTAACGGACAAGCCTATTATTTCTAGTTGCAACTCAATATTTTTAATTAAAGATAGTTTGTCTACAAAATCTCTTACTGCACCTTCCAATCCATTTTTAGTGAGCGCATTGGCCATCATACTATGTGAAACGGTTCTAACTTCACTTACAGCATCATCTACCAATTGAATGGCATTGTTAATCAATAAATTATGTTCACTATCTTCAGAAGAAATTCCTGCAAGTGTAAGTTTGGCAGCAGATAATTGTTGGCCAATGCCGTCGTGTAATTCTCGTGCAATACGCTGTCGTTCTTGAATTTCAGCGTCCATAACCGCAAGCACTTTTTGTTCTTTTTGCAACATTCTTTCTTGAATGAGTTTGTTTTTTTCTTTCTCCACTCTTCTGAAATAGAAAAATAAGATAACTATAACAATAAATAAGGCTGTAATGCTAATTGCATAAAGTATCCAACGGTTTTCTTTTAGTAAATTTTCTTTCAGTTGGTTGTCTTTTTGAAGAAGTTTATTTTCATTTATTTGCTTTTCAGTTTCATAATTAACTTGCTGATTTGAAACTTGTTGCAGCAAGTCTTTACTAAATAAACTATCAGTAAGTTCGTAAAAAAGCGTGAAATATTGAATGGCTTCCATTCCATTTTTTAAACCCGCATTTGCAATGGTTTTAGCACGGTACACTTTTTTAAGGATGACTGATATTTTTTTCTCAGTTGCAATTTTCTCAGAGATATCGGCAAACTGGAGTGCTTGCTTGAATTTTTTTTGATTGTTGTAAAATATTGCCAAGTTAGCTGAGAATAAGGCAATCTCATTTGCGTCATTTAATTTCTCAGCAATAGCAATAGCCATTTTATATTTACTTTCTGCTTCATCTATTTTATCTGTTTTTTGAAGTATTGATGCCCAATTGCTGTATGAAATTGCTAAGTTATTACTGTCACCAATTTCGAGCATGACCTCAGTAGCTTTTTTATGACTATTTATAGCAGATGTGTAGCCTTTGTTGTGATCGAAGTATTCAGCTTGGCTATTATAAAAGTTTGCTAGGCATCTTTTATCGCCTGTTTTTTCACAAAGCAATTTTGCTTTTTTCAACGTTTCGAGGAACTTGTCATAATATCTTAGTTGCCTGTAAATACCGCAAAGATTGTTGAGAGTATAACTGATTTTTCCATCTGATTTTTCTTTTTCAAAAATCCGTAAAGCAGCTAATTGATTTTCTAAAGCAGCGCTATAATTTGCGAGTTCGTCGTGGCAGAGTCCTAATTTACTATAAACAGAAGCCATTCCAGATTCGTCTTTCAAATTCTTGCGAATTGCAAGCGCAGTATTTAATTGTGTAATTGCGTTTGTATATTCACCCAATCTAAAAAGCACTCCACCAAGGTCGTTGCGTGCTTGTGCGATATATTTGTTATTCTTTGATTGAATAGCAATTTGAAGTTCTTCTTCTGCATATTTTTTAGAAAGCTGCACATTAGAAAAAAGGTATTGCCATGAAATTTCTGACAAATTGATAATTCTTTGTTCCTCAGTTAAATTAGTTTTTAGTGTTGCAACTAAGCTATCTAATTGTTTGTTTTCTTTAGCAAATACAAGAGATTTAGAAAAAAGAAACCCAACAGAAATAAGAAGAGTAATCCACTTTAAATTGCTGTTGGGCGTTATCATTTTCCCGAAAATAATTATTGGAAAGCTGGAATATTAAAACAACCCGTTCATTTCGGCATCGACCCGACTAATAATTTCGCCGAGGTGTTCAGGATTTTCGCTGAATTTATTTTCATCTACATCAATAACTAATAATTTACCAACGCTGTAGTTAGAAATCCATGCTTCATAACGTTCATTTAATCTTCTTAAATAATCTATTCGGATAGAATTTTCATATTCTCGACCTCTTTTCTGAATTTGATTTACCAAAGTTGGAACACCCGCTCTGAGATAAATTAATAAATCGGGAGGAGCAATAAAACTCGACATTAGATTAAAAAGGGTGAAATAATTTTCAAAGTCACGCGTGGTCATTAAACCCATTGCGTGAAGGTTGGGAGCAAAGATGTAAGCATCTTCATAGATGGTACGGTCTTGTATGACTTTTTTACCACTTTTTCTTATTTCGTTTACCTGATTAAAGCGACTATTTAAAAAATAAATCTGCAAGTTAAAAGACCAACGTTGCATGTCTTCGTAAAAGTCATTTAAATATGGATTGTCATCAGCATCTTCAAAGTGAGCTACCCAATTATAATGTTTAGATAAAAGCGAGGTGAGTGTAGTTTTTCCTGAGCCAATATTTCCTGCTATAGCGATGTGCATGTGTGTAAAATAAAGCGACTAAAATACACAAACCAATGAAGGTATACAGCAAAAAATAAAATTCTGTTTCATTGATTTACAAGGACTTGAAATTCAGTGATTAAAACTTTTGGCGAATGAAATTTATTTTGACCTGTAAATGAGAGAGGAAAGCTGGTCTTCTACAAATATTTCGTTGGCAATTTCTCGTAAATCTTTGGCTTTAAGCGAATCAATTTTATCTGTAATCTCTTTAAAAGTGTCAATCTTATTAAAAAGGAGAAAAGTTTTTGCGAAACCTAACATGAGTGAGGCATTACTTTCTTGTGCAATTGCAATTTGTCCAATTAGCTGCGCTTTGGCCTTTTGCAATTGAACTTCACCTAAAGTAACTTCTCTCAATTTCTTCAATTCTTTCAAAACCAATTGCAAGCAACGGTCGGCAGTGCCATTTTCGGTTCCCAA
>Ga0105044_10008339_pt1 | contig 14221 bp, 12 predicted proteins | sample MAT01_FD_78092 | JGI IMG/M metagenome (GOLD analysis project Ga0105044, IMG submission 78092) | Freshwater microbial communities from Lake Fryxell liftoff mats and glacier meltwater in Antarctica - MAT-01 | ecosystem: Environmental > Aquatic > Freshwater > Ice > Liftoff microbial mat | place...
CACCAGCCAAGCCAGCGCCGGCGATTCCATACCGATCCTACTGCGCTGGACCACGACCAGGCCCATCACCGAGGATCTGTCGATTTTTGTGCACCTGATTGGGCCGGATGGACAACTGATTGCGCAGAGCGACAGCGCGGCTGTGAATGGGCTGGCACCTAGCTTCACCTGGGCGGCCGGCCAACCCATCGCCGACCGGCGCGCCATCCTGCTGCCCGCCCACATCGCGCCAGGCCGCTATACCGTTCGCGTTGGGTTATATCGCCGCAGCGATCAGGTGCGTCTGCAAACGAGCGCTGGTGCTGGTAGCGGCGCAGACAGTGCAGAAATAGGCCAAATCGACATCGTTTCGGCAAAACCAACCGAGTAAAATGTCGCCGCCCATGTCACAGTCAACACCCGCTCGATCTAACACTTCCGGCACTGCCAGACTCCACGTCTCATCGCATCCACTCGTTCAACACAAGCTCAGCATTCTGCGCGCCAAATCCACCGAAACCAAAAAGTTTCGCGAAGTGGTCAAGGAACTGGCGACCTTGCTGCTGATCGAGGCCACGGCCGATCTTGAAGTGATCCCCGTTGACATCGAGACCCCCATGGGCACGGCGCACTGCAACAAGCTCGGCATTCGCATCGGCCTCATCCCCATCTTGCGCGCGGGTCTGGGCATGGTCGAGGGCGCTATCGAGATGTTGCCGCATGTTGAAGTCTGGCACATCGGCCTCTACCGCGACGAAAAAACGCTGCGGCCGGTGGAGTATTACAACAAGCTGCCGGTGAACCCCACCGTGCAACTGTGTCTGGTGCTCGATCCCATGCTGGCCACCGGCGGCAGCGCCAGCGCCACCATCGACATTCTCAAGCGCTGGGGGGCCGAGACGATCAAGTATGTGGGCCTGATCGGCGCGCCAGAGGGCGTGGCGCGACTGCAACAGGATCACCCCGACGTGCCGATTTACCTGGCCGCGCTGGACGAGCGTTTAAACGAGGTTGGCTACATTGTGCCTGGCTTAGGCGACGCCGGCGATCGCCAATTTGGAACAGCCTGATGGCTGTGCGTGTTCTCTGGAATGCACTACTGCCTTCATCATCCGACAAACTAACATCAACTCACACACACAGGAATAAGACATGGAAATTCTAAAATCGATCGTGGATTTTGTACTGCACATCGACAGCCATCTGGTGGAACTGGTAGCGCGCTACGGCGCGCTGCTGGTGCCGATTCTGTTCATCATCGTCTTTTGCGAGACCGGCCTGGTCGTCACCCCATTCCTGCCGGGCGATTCATTGTTGTTCGCGGCCGGCGCATTGGCGGCCGTGGATATCAGCGGATCATTGAATATTCTGGTGCTCTGGGTGGTGCTGGCCGTGGCGGCCATTCTGGGTGACAGCGTCAACTACGCCATCGGCAAACGCATTGGCAAAGGCGTGTTCAAACCCGGCAATCGCATCCTGAAGCTGGAATATCTGGAGCGCACCGAGGAGTTCTACGAGAAGCACGGCAACAAAACCATCATTCTGGCCCGCTTCGTCCCCATCGTCCGCACCTTCGCACCCTTTGTGGCCGGCGTGGGCAACATGGACTACAAACGCTTCATCACCTATAACTTTGTGGGCGGGCTGCTGTGGGTGACCCTGTTTTTGGCCGCGGGCTTTTTGTTCGGCAATGTGCCTTTTATCAAAGAGAATTTCTCGCTGGTCACGATCGGCATCATTCTGGTCTCGGTCGTGCCGATGGGGCTGGAACTGTTGAAGGAGCGCAGCCGCTCCCGCAATAAATCGGCGGCGCCGGCCTCTGTCAAGTAGCCACGGCATCGCTTGTTTGGCAGTTTGCATAGCCCAGACTCACATCAGTGAGCCTGGGCTATTTTTATCGTTAAACATCAAGCATCACACTTGAATCATGGAGCATGCGCGTCAATCACTCGCGCCACTCAGCCAAGCTCCTTTCCCGCATCTGCCCAACGCGCAAAATCAGCATCCTCACAGTAAAATCAGAATTCACCATGGACTATAGAACTGAAAAAGATTCATTGGGCGAGGTGCAAGTCCCGGCCAATGCCTATTACGCGGCGCAAACCCAACGCGCCATCAACAACTTTCCCATCAGCGGCCTGCGCCCCTACCCGGCCTTCGTGTGGAGCATGATCGCGATCAAGCGCGCGGCTGCCGAGGTGAATCGTGACCTGGGCCTGCTCAAACCTGAGCTGGCCGATGCCATCATCAAAGCGGCCGATGAGTCGCTAAACGGCGCACTCATGGATCAATGGGTGGTTGACCCGTTCCAGGCCGGCGCTGGCACCAGCCACAACATGAACACCAACGAGGTGCTGGCCAATCGTGCCAACGAAATTCTGGGCTTTCCCCTCGTCAGCAAAGACAAGAAGCCGGTCGGCGCCAACGACCACGTGAATATGGCCCAGAGCACCAACGACACCACGCCGACGGCCATTCGTCTGGGCGTGTTGTGGAAACTGCCGGCACTACAGCAAGCCGTGCAATATCTGGTGGATACGCTGTATGCCAAGGCCAAAGAGTTCGACCCCATCGTAAAAAGCGGCCGCACCCATTTGCAGGATGCCGTGCCGATTCGCCTCGGCCAGGAATTTGGCGGCTATGCCAAGGCCGTGGAGCGTGATCTGGAACGCATTAACGCCGCAGCCGATCAACTCCGCCGCATGCCCATCGGCGGCACCGCCACCGGCACCAGCCTGAATGCGCACCCTGAGTATCACAAGCGCATGGTGCAGGTGCTGTCGCGCATTTTGGGCCAGCCATTGCACGAGAGCGACAACCTGTTCGAGGGTATGCAGAGCATGGCCGACGCCGCCCACTTCAGCGCCGCCATGCGCACGCTGGCCATTACGCTCACCCGCATTGCCAACGACCTGCGTCTGCTCAGCAGCGGCCCCACCACCGGCTTCGACGAGATTCGCCTGCCACCGGTGCAGCCCGGTTCATCGATCATGCCCGGCAAAGTGAACCCGGTGCTGGCCGAGATGCTGAACATGGCCATGTTCCACATCCAGGGCAACGACCACACCGTGGCGCTGGCCGCCCAGGCCGGCCAACTGGAATTAAATGTGATGATGCCGATCATCGCCCATAACCTGAACGAGGAAGTGCATGTGACCACCGGCGCGATCAATGCCTTCGTGCAATACTGCCTGGCCGGCATTGAGGCTCAGCCCGAGAAAGCCAGGGGCTGGCTGGCCAAGAACGCCATCGTTGTCACCGCACTCAACCCGGTCATCGGCTACCAGAGCGGCGCCGAGCTGGTGAAGGATGCCATGAAGCGCAACCTGACCATTCGCGACGTGGCGGCCGAACGCATCAACGCCGGCACCCTCAAAAAGGCCAATGGCGAGCCGCTGTCCATTGAAGAGGTGGACTTCGTGCTCAACGACCTCTACAAACTCACCGAAGGCGGTCTGGGTGGCCCAGCCGGCGGCGGCTAGAATCCCCAGATCAGAAGATTACAGATATCAGATATCAGAGTCGCAAGCCGGCCCAATCCATTGCCTTCTGATATCTGATGTCTGATATCTGACCTCTAAAGACTTGCAAACTGCTTATGGCAAACACACCCAACGATGCACCCCGTCGTGATGACTGGCAGCCAGAGGACTTGAAAACCGGCAAATGGGAGACGGATGAAGTCAAACCAGCCGCCAAAACCTCGCAGGCCGCCGGCTCCATGCTGGGGTCATTGTTCGGCCCACTCTGGAACGATCCACGCGCGCGCCCACTATTTCTTATCAGCATGTTTTTGCTGATCGGGGTGTGCGCGTTGGCGTGCTTTGTGGTGAGTTTGCTCGCGCTCAGCGGCGGTGGCAGCGGCCTGGGTGTGTTTGGCGACACCAAGCCGCCCGATCCCACGGCCGCGGCACTGCCCATGTCCGACACGTTGAATGTGCAAATCAACGGCACCGCCATTGCGCCCGGCGTGCCCACCCGCCTCAGCATTGGCGACAAAATTTTTGATGTCACCGGCCTGCGCCTCTCCAGCGAGGGAGAGTGGCCGGCGTACGATGCCACCAGCGAGAAAACAGCCTATTGGGCCGGTGGCACGCTGGTGAACTACGTGATTGGCCTGCCGGCAAACGAAGCCAACAAGGCCCTGTTCGATCAGCTCAAGCCCAAAGACCTGATCCTGCTCGACACCGGCATCGGCACCTTGCGCTATCGCATCAGCGAAGTCACGGCCATCAACGCGGATGAATCCGGGCCGTTGCGCAATCAATCCAGCCCACGCGTGACGCTGATTCTGATGGGTGAAGGCGGCGACACACGGCGTCTGATCATTGCGCCCTACACCGACGAGGCCACGGCCAACACCACGGCCGCCAATGGCGTGCCGGTGAACCTGGGCGATGTGCAGGTGACGGCCCTGAGCGAGCGGTTGGTGCCGGGTAATTCCGTGGGATTGCCGCCTGGCCGCAACTACTATCAGGTCAACCTCCAGATCACCAATCTCATCACCCGCCTGCTCGATGCCAGCCAGTTTTTCACTGAACTCACCGATGGCGAGGGCAACAAGTACGTCCTCTCGCCTTCCGGTTCGGCGGCTTCGGGTGCGGCTGGATGGGCGCAGGGGGCGTTGCAACCCGGCAGCACCACCACCGTCACAGCCGGCTTTGAAGTGCCCGAAACCATGCAAGGCCCCACCCTGACCTGGCAGTTCGCCATTGATGCCAACTCGCCCTACATTGCCCGGGTCGCCTTGCCCTACAAAGCGCTGCCAGTGGTGCCCGTCGCTACCACGCCGCCCGAAGCGGTGGCCGAGGTGAATGTGCTCAATGCCAATATCTCGCCCGAGGGCAATGAGTTGCGCGTCGTCGGCACGATTCGAAATCTCACGTCTGAGCCACTGCCGGTCACTCTGACCGATGTGCAACTGAGCACAGCCAGCGGCGCGCTGACGCCGGTGAATGGCACGCTGCCGGCCGTGCCGTGGTCGGTGGAGCCGGGACAAACCCTCGCGTTCCAGATCAATTTTGCCCGGCCGCCCGAAGGCAGCGGCTCGGTCTACTTCACCCTCATGGGCGAGAACTTCGAGATTCCAGGGCTGTAGTTCACCACGCATCATCGGCCACTATGGATTGCCCACATGATTCGCTGGGCCGGCAAGATAACGCATGAAAAATGCAACGAACTCTGCGACATTGAGAGGGTTGCTGGTGTTGATCCGAGCCTCACGCGCACGATTAGCGCTCGGCCTTGCGCTGGCAGCCTTGACCAGCCTCCTGACATTGATGATTCCGGGCTGGGTCGGCAGGCTCAGTGACGAAATAAACGGACCGGCAATTCTTCTGGGCGCCGGCATGTCGGGGACACTCACCCAAGCATTGCTGTTTGTGGGGCTCTTGGTGGGCCGGACGGTGTGCGGATTTTTGAGCAGCTACGCGTTGGGGACGGCTGCAGCGCGCACAGTGACCCATTTGCGACAGGACCTCTACAACCGATTTTTGTATGCGCCGATTGCATTTCATGATCGACAACCTTCCGCCGGCCTGATTGCCGCACTGACTGCCGACGCTGGTTTTGTCGAACAATCGCTCAATGCAGCATTACCGGCTGTGGCTCAACATCTGCCGGTAATTCTGCTGGGCACCCTGCTGGCATATCTCACCAATCCCACCCTCACGGCCATGCTGATTGTGGTCAGCGTGCCATTCATTCTGATCGTGGGACTGGCGGGCCAGCGCGTTCGCTGGATTGCGCAGCAGGGGCAGGATGTTCTGGCACACGCTGCCGTCGCAGGTCAGGAAGGCCTGCTGGGTCTGCGGTTCATCAAAGGCCTGGGCCGCGAAGGATGGGCCGTGAAACGATTTAACGAACTCCTTGATCAACTGCTCGACTTCAAGCGCCGGCGGGTGTTGTGGATGTCGCTGTTGGAGACAGCCTTGCCGCTGGGCGCGATCATCGGTGTGCTGACGGTGGCATGGCTGGTGCGCCAACAGTTGGCCGACAACACCATGACACGGGCCGGCTTTGTGACCTTTGTGTCGTATCTCGCCATCATCGCGGCCAGCGCCCGGCCACTGCTCAGCGCATACACGGGAGTGGAAAGCATGCTGGGTGCCGCCGACCGACTTTCGCGCCTGACACATGAGCTGGGAGCGCCGGAAGATGTGCAGGCGGGCAAGCCTTTGCCTTTATTGTGTCTCCATCCAGATGCCCTAACTGGCGGTGGCGCCATTGCATTCCATCAGGTCTCTTTCACATTTGGAGGCGAGGCTACCCAGCCCCATGAACCCTTTCGCGGCGTGCGGCAGCTCTCCCTCAATCTTGAAGCTGGAGAAGTGGTCAGCATCACCGGCCACAACGGCGCGGGCAAATCCACAGTGGCGCAGTTACTCCTTCGGTTCTACCCGCCCGACCAGGGCAGCATTACCCTGGATGGGGTGAGCGCCAACCTCGTTGCGCTGGCCGACTGGCGCCGCCGGTTTGCCCTGGTCAGCCGTGATCCAGTGATATTTGGCGTGAGTATTTTCGAGAACCTTCAATTGGGTCGGCCCACGGCAACTATGGCCGACATCGAACAGGTGGCCAAGGCAGTAGGCTTGCACGCCTTTATTTCCAGCCTGCCGCAGGGCTACCAAACCCAGGTTGGCGAGGCCGGCGTGCGGCTCTCTGCCGGGCAACGCCAGCGTATTGCGCTGGCTCGGGTGTTTCTGCAAGACCCTGCGGTGGTGGTGCTGGACGAGGCGACTCATTCATTGGATGCCGAGAGTGAAGCCCTGTTTTGGGCGGCTTTGATGGCCTGGAAGCGCAACCGCACGCTCATCGTGATCTCGCACCAGCCCATCGACGGCCTGCCTCTCACCCGCGTCATTCACATGGCCCACGGTCACATCCTCAGCAATACGGTGCTGAGGGTTGATGCGTCGCCGGCAGCGATGATGTCATGATGCCGTCTACACACGCCCCGACCATCTCCATCATCATTGCCACCTACAACCGCAGCAACGTCCTGATCTATGCCATTCAGAGTGTGCTGCGCAACACCTTTGAAGAATGGGAGCTGATCGTGGTCGGCGATGCCTGCACCGACGATACGGCCGAGGTCGTTCTCGCGTTCAACGATCCACGCATTCGCTTTATCAACCTGGAGCGGAACATTGGCGAGCAGTCTGGGCCGAACAATGCGGGCTTCCAGCAGGCGCGCGGCCGCTACATTGCCTATCTCAACCACGACGATCTATGGCTGCCGCAGCATCTGGCCGAGGCACTCGCCGCATTGATTGCCCAGCAAGCCGATTTTGTCTATACCCTCGGCATCACCATTCTGCCAAATGGCGAGCGCTGGCCCACCGGTGCCACTCGCAGCACCTATGAACCGTATCTATTTGTGCCGGCCTCCACCTGGTTGATCAAGCGCGAGTGGATCGAGCAGCTGGGCGGCTGGCATTCCTATCGTCGCAGCTTCAATGTGCCATCGCAGGATTTTATTTACCGCGCCTGGAAGGCCGGTGCACGGCTGTATGGCGTCACCCAGGTCACCACGATTCTCATCACCTCGGGCAATCGCCGCAACTCGTATGCCGAGCGGCAGTCCGCCGAGCACGCGCAGTTTTACCAGCGCATGGTGGACGATCCGGCATTCGTTGCCCGTGAATTGACCCTGGCTGCGCTGGCGTTCTATCGTCGCTCTGAGGGCGTGCACCCTGGCCTGCACGCCTATCGCTTTGGCCGCAGCCTGCTCTATGTAGTGTGTATGCGGCTGGGGTTACCGCCGCTGGCTGTTGTAAACTGGCTTAAGCATGGGCGCAAAGGGGCCACCCTGGATCGATTGCGTGCCATCAGAGGTTTAGGCCGACTCAGATAAAAATACAGCTGATGATTAATCACACATCACCCGCTCAACTCCCAACATTCCCAGGACTGATTCAAGGCGCGACAAAGGATCAACAAAGCATCACTGCCGATTGGCAACCGACCCAGCAATCGCTCATCGACGGCGTGCAGGTGCAGGAAGTCAAAAACGTCATCAAGGGCAACGGCCTGCTGACCGAGATTTACCGCAGCGACTGGGTGCTCGATGACCGGGCTGTTGCGCAGATTTTCCAGGTGTTGCTGCATCCCAAAGGGTTGAGCGCATGGCATTCCCACGCCCACACCACCGACCGTCTGTTTGTGAATCAAGGGCTGATTCGCATCGTGCTCTATGATGGCCGTGTTGACTCGCCCACCAATGGCCGCATCAATGAGTTTCGGCTGGGTCTGTCGCGACCGGCCCTGATCGTGGTGCCGCCGCAGGTCTGGCATGGCGTGCAAAATATCAGCCCCGAGCCCAGCCTGCTGCTGAATCTTGTGGATCGCGCCTACGAATACGAAGATCCAGATCATTGGCGCATCCCGGAAGATTCATCACAAATTCCATATCGCTGGCCAACCCTGTAACGCAGCGTTCCATTTTCGTTTTACTTTTCGTTTTATTGTCATTCCAGCCAGGCTTCATCTCAGCACATCCCATGCTCGGCTACTTCACTCAAGGGCTCACCCTCGCATTTCCCAATGCTGCTGCACCCGGCGCCTTTGTCGCCTATCTGGCGGATCAGGTGGCGCAACGCGGCTGGCGACGCAGTTGGCCGTTGTCGTTGGTGCCGCTGCTGAGCGACGGCCCGATCATCGCGGTGTTGGTGTTCCTGCTGGCTCAGGCACCGGCGTGGTTTTTGCAGGCGCTGCAGATCGTGGGCGGGTTATTTTTGATCTTGCTGGCGGTGAAGGCGTTTCGGACTTTGCGCGCCGCACCCAGCTCAACGGTTGCGCCGCAGCGCGCCGGCCAAAGCTTTCTCAATGGCGTGCTGATGAACTTCATCAACCCAGGGCCGTGGATCTTCTGGGGCACCATTGGCGCGGTCACCTTGATCGAGGCCTGGCGAACCTCGCCGGCCTATGCCGTGGCCTTCATCATCGGCTTCTACATCATCCTGTGCGGCGGCTTCCTGGCGTGGATGACGCTGTTTGCCGGTGCCAACAAGCTCGATCCTCGCGTGCCGCGCCTGCTCAACATCGTAGCCATGCTGGCGTTGCTGGCGCTGGGCATTTCGCGGGTGTGGGCCGGGGTCATGGGTGTGTTGTAGAGATGTCTGATGTCCAGGGCGATGTCTGATCGCAGACGTCAGACATCTAGTGGCACCTTCAAATGCGGCCCCACCTCGCGCCAAAGCGCTCGTTCTGCCTCGTTGGTAATCACCGGCTCAAACCCAAATGAGCGATACAGGTTGATGGCGGGGATGCGGCCGGTGGACGTCTCCAGATAGGCCTCGGTCTGACCCAGTTGCAACAGACGCTGGCACACCGCGCTCAACATCGGCTTGGCCAGTCCCTTGCCCTGCTGCTCCGGCACAATCGCCACCCAATGCACCTGGCCAATGGTTCGGCCGTGCCAGTGCGGGTCTATCCACGCGGTGGCGGTGCCGATGGCGTGGCCGTCCGGGTCGACCAGAAAACCAACCCGCTCGGCCAGCACTTTCTCATCGGTGCCAAACGCCTTGATGAAGAGCTCACGCGTAATCGTGTTGAAGCGATCCGATGCGCCCTGCACCTGCACCCAGGTGTCCTCGTCACCCGGTTGATACCAGCGCATGCCATACCCGTCGGAGAATGAATTCAGCGGCGTCTGATCCAGATGCGCCGTCGTCATGATGACCGAAGCATTTCTTTCAAGTATGTCCATGAGCTAAACAGGTTGAGCCAATAAATTGCGCACGAAATCATAGGCAGCCTGCGGCGGGTCCTTCGCCTCGCCGGCCGTGCGCATCAACGCGCTGGCTACGATAACGCCATCGGCCACCTGGCCCACCTCGCGCACGTGCTCAGGCTTGCTGATGCCGAAGCCGACCACCACCGGCGTGCCATTCGCCACGGCCTTCACCCGGCCCACATACTGCGGCAACCCCTCGGCCAACTGGTCGCGCGCGCCAGTCACACCCAATACTTGCACGATATAGATAAAGCCGGTGGCTTGCTTCGTCGAGTAGGCCATGCGCTCATCGGTGCTGGTCGGTGCCACAAATTGCACCAAGGCCATCTCGTGCGCGGCGCAGGCCTGCCCCACCTCGCCGCTTTCTTCCGGCGGCAGATCAGGCAGGATCAGGCCATCGGCACCGGCCTTATACCAGGCGTCCACATAGGCCGTCTCGCCAAACGCCATCACCGGGTTCATGTAACCCATCGCCAGCAACGGCTGCTTCAGGCCATTCGCCCGCAAGCGCTCCGTCAGGGCCAGACACTTGCGCAGGGTGATGCCGTTCTCCAGCGCCACTTGAGACGCATGTTGGATCACCGGCCCGTCGGCGAGTGGATCGCTAAACGGCACACCCAACTCGATCATGTCTGCACCGGCGCGCGCAATCGCTTCGATGACGTGGACGGAGGTATCGGCATTGGGATAGCCCAGCGTCCAATACGGCATAAACGCTGGCCGGTGCGCGGCTTTGGCTTGGGCGAAGACGGCTGCAATTTGCTGTAATCCCATTTATGCACTCGCCTCATCACCCAGCATTTGATATTTGCCATTGAAATACAACAGCGGATTTGCATCGACATGTTGCACCCGACCGCTCTGCACCTGACCCACGTAAATGGTGTGATCGCCGGCATTCAACATCTCGGCCACGGTGCAGTCGAGGAAGGCCACTGCATCGTCCAGCACCGGCGCGCCAGTGGCCTCGGTGTGATAGGCCAGATCCTTGAAGCGCTCTTCGTCGGGAAGCCGGCCGGCAAACCGGTTGGAGATGTGGCTCATGCTCTCGCTGAGGAAGTTCACGCAAAAGATGCCGCTTTTCTCGATCAAGGGGTGAGTTCTCGTGTGGCGATTCACGCACACAAACACCATGGGCGGATCGGCCGCCAGCGACGAAAACGCTGTGACTGTGAGGCCGTAAATCAACTCATCTGTCTTAGTCGTCACGATATTGACTGTGCTGGCCCAGCGGCGCATCACCTGCTTGAAATCATCCGAAGTAACCGTGCCCATATGTTGTGCCTAATCCCTTTGTGAGACGAAATTTTGACGTTCAGGATTCTACATGGGCGAGTGCGGCAAACCAGAGCAGCGGCATTCGGCGGCCGCATGATTGGCATAAACGGTGGCACAAACATAGAAACTATGAACGTGTTGAAGGACGAGGGCCGACGCGAGGTGTCTCGCCATAGGGTGCTCGACCGTGATGAAAGTTAGGAAATAAAATCGGTAGAGAACCATGGGCGAACCTATGTTGTGTGGGAAGCAAGAACCCAAATGCCGTCATTCCCGCGGAGGCGGGAATCTAGGCGTAACCCCGACGCGACCGTAATTGGGAGGTCTGGATTCCCGCCTCCGCGGGAATGACGGCATCAGTTTAGGGACTTCCACCCTGACTCGCAGTCGCCATCCTCAACGAATGAACTTGAATTGACAACCCAGCGGCCCAGAACTACTATTTCTGCGAACCTGCCAGACGCATTGGGACTGATGGCGGGTTGCACTGCGCCGGTGCCCATACCAAGCCGATGACCCAGCGGCAAACCAAGTTTGCACGTGGCTTACCGGTTTTCATGGTCACCGGCGCATTTGCCCACTCCCCGAGCCTCGTGCAAGGGGAGTAAATCTTTTTCAGTTGATTCGCATCTCTACACCATGACACGATGTTGTTGTCACTGCTCTTTCCCTTTGCAGACTCGCGCCGGTTTCTGACCGATGCGGCCGTGCTGGCCTCGCCAAACTGGCCGCTGCCGCAGGTGGACACCGAGTTCGTGCGCTGCTTCGGCCCCATCCGCCGGCGGCAGGGCGGTGGCCTGGATACCTGGGTGGGCGAGAACGAGGTGTGTCGGGCCGACCGAGCGCTTCAATTCGTGACCAGCCCCAGCTATCAAGATTCTCAAAACGCCGGCCTTCGCCTGACTTTACGGTGCGCCTATCGCCGCCTGTTTTTTGAAGGGGATGCGCTGGGCAAGTTTGAGATCGGCCTGGCCACCAAATCACGCGCCGTCTTTCAACTTGAAGCCGCTCCTTTTGAGCGCTTCTTGCAGCACATGTTGAATGCGCCAGTGCGAGTGCGCGACACGCCGCGTGACACGCCATCTCCCACCTGCAAACTGCGCGAGGCCGGCAAGCACATCACCCAACTGTATTCCACCGCCACCGCAGCCAAAGCAGTTCCACCCCATGTGAAGATGCCGCAGCCGTGGTGGGTGCGCGCCGGCACGCCTCTGCTCTTCCTGTCCCATGAACCCGGCCAGTTGATCACGTTGCCCGCAAAAGCGCGTCCAGTTTCATTGCCGGTTCAATTGGGCTTTAGTCTGCACACGCTCAATGTGACTGTGGGCGGTACATCATTGCCCATGCTGTGTCTGAGTCTCGCGCCCGGCGGCGATGCCGATAAGGCGCGGCTGCTGCGGCTCTATCTCACCCGCCTGTATGCCGAGCACGAATGCCTGCGCCTGGTGCTCGATGCCATCCGCACCCAAAAGATCGTGGTCACGCGCGGCACAGCCGAGTCGGATCAATTGCAGCACTATCTCGATGAAGCCACCGACCGCATTCAAGAGTTGGAGGGCAAGTCGGCCCAATCGTTCGACGCCGAAGTCATCGAAGTGGCTCGAAGATCACTGGGCAATATCATCCCTGGCCATCGCCAACAGTTGCTGGAGCAACTCAAAACGCTGGACCTTCGGCGCTACATCCGCCGCGATGTCACCCAATTTTTAGATAGCGATATTCGCGCCGGTATCTTGCTGGCCCTGCGCGACCTGTTGGGCGGCTATCGCATGGAATTGGATAATCTGAAAGCCGTGTGTCTGGCGCTCAACATTGATTGGGAACAATTGGGCGGCGAAAACGCCAACAAGAAGACCAAGGCCGATGAGTTGATTCAATTCGTGTTGACCCTGGATCAGACCGCGCCCAACCCACTGGTTACGCTGGTTGCACAGCCTGCACACGGTCATCTGATTCGCATGTTGGAAGCCCTCAAACATGCCTCAGTGCGCCCAGATTTGCAGCCCGATGTCGATGCGCTGGTCACCCAGATTCAGCAATGGCAATGACTACATCGGCCACATTTGTGCCGGTCGGCCCGGTGCGAATCAAATCGCCCAGCGCCTCAAAAAAGTGATAGCTGTCGTTGCGCTCCAAAAAGTCCTGCGCATCCAGCCCCAGCGCCACCGCGCGCCGCACCGTATCCCGCGTCGCAATCGCCCCCGCCGCATCCGTCGGCCCATCTGTGCCATCCGTCCCCAATGCGATGACAACGCACGCTTCCGATTCTGATGTCTGATATCTGACATCTGACCTCTCCCCCAGCACCATCGCCGCCGCCAGCGTCATCTCCTGATTGCGTCCACCCAAACCCTCGCCGCGAATGTTCACCGTGGTTTCGCCGCCGTAAATCAGCGCCGTTTTTGCGGAGGCTTTCAAAATCGATTCGGCAATCTCAGTGCCACGCTCACGCGCCTCGCCGCGCATCTCGGTGGTCACAATTTTTGGCGCATAGCCCAACTCGCGCACAGCCTGTGCTGCGGCCTCGCACGCCTGGGTGTTGTTGCCAACCAGCACGTTTTGCAAACGCTGAGCCGCATTCGGCGCATTCGTAATGCCGCTGGCAATCACTTCAAGTGGGTCGCCGATCACATCGGACAAGATCAAGCTGACCACCCGCGCCGGCTCCGCCAGCCGCACCAACCCGCCACTCTTCAGCCGATCCAGCCGCGAGCGCACCGCATTCATCTCGTGAATGTCCGCGCCGCTCTTGAGCAACGCGCCATTAATCGCCTGCAGGGTCTTGAGCGAGATGCCCACCTGCGGGGCCACCACCAACGCCGACGCGCCGCCCGACACACACACGAGGATTAATGTGTCGGCCGTGCAATCTTTCAGCAGATCGCAGATGGCCTCGCCGGCCTTGAGGCTATTTTCATCCGGCACGGGGTGGGCGGATTCAATCACTCGGAGACGACGGACGGCGGACGACAGACGACTATTCCTGGCCGTCTGTCGTCCGCCGTCCGTCGTCTGCCGTCTCTGATCCGTCTCCGAGTGTCCGTATTTCGTCGCCACCACGCCGCGACCAATGCGCTCGCCCAATAACTCGCACACCGCTCTCGCCATCGGCACTGCCGCCTTGCCGACGGCCACCAGGCGAATGTCTTTGCCGCTTAAATCATATGTAGCTTCATCGACCCGCAACACCGAGTCTTGCAGGCTGGCATGTCGCAACACGGCCACATA
>Ga0105044_10008341_pt1 | contig 14217 bp, 7 predicted proteins | sample MAT01_FD_78092 | JGI IMG/M metagenome (GOLD analysis project Ga0105044, IMG submission 78092) | Freshwater microbial communities from Lake Fryxell liftoff mats and glacier meltwater in Antarctica - MAT-01 | ecosystem: Environmental > Aquatic > Freshwater > Ice > Liftoff microbial mat | place...
CCTTTGCAAGCCATAAACCCCCTCGTTGCCCGCTACGTCTCCCAGTCCGGTTTCACAGGCAGATAGCACTACTAATTCTGTATCAGACAAATCCATCTGACTAATCTCATAGGCTGTCAATATGCCATCTTCCATATTTTCCCTCAACGGCTTGCCTGTTAGCCAGGCATGGTTGCCTCCGGCCAAAATGAGTCCTGAGCGAATCAACGGGTGGTCGCTGATTTTGAAAATAGTACTTGCATCGTTGCGGACAGGGTTGGTCGTTTTAATATCAGGAAAAAAATAGCCGTGGGTCGCCAGATGGATGATTTTTGGAGATGGGAGGCCACTGTTTCTTCCTGTTTGCCGAAAGGCTTCTTCTGTTGCAGCATTTCCGGTATATGCCCTGACCTCAAACCCGTGCTGTTGAAGTTGATGCCAAACGGTATCTACCTCCTGTTGGGTAAATGGCAGGTAGCTCCAGTTTCCGCCCCGCAAGGTAGAATCTGTATAAGAAAAAAGACCCCGGCCATTGGTGCCAAAAGTGTGATCTTCTATTCTTGCAGACGACGGGATCGTGCGCTCGTCGGGTTCGTATTGAACGCCTCCCATGAGGACGACTTCCCGATGGGCTTTTTTTTCTTCCGGCATCTGGCATAACTGGCGGGTAGAACCCAACCGGATCAAATGGTATGGCTTTAAAAGGGGCGTGTTCTTTTTGAATTGCATGGCATCCGGATTGAGCCGGTGCAGCAGGCCTGTGGGGCTGTAATAGATTTTACCTCCCGCCGGCAAAAGCGATTCGAGCGGTTTCCAGAGCAAATCATACAGCGAAGCCGCGCCATTTTGTCCCGGTCGGTACATCGCCCAATAAAACTCCTGGTCTTTTCGTCCCGCTCGTTGTACCAAACGGCTCAACTGTTTCTCTTCACACAGCGGCACAAAAACCGGGTGCGTGTCGTCAGGGCGCAATAACAAGGCTGCGTATTTTTCACCTGCTGCCGCGGAGTCGCGGTAAACAATAAATTCTATGGCCGCATCATGGCTGCCGAGGCAGGCTTGAATCTCTTTCCAGCTAAATCGTTTGAGGGTTTCTCTAAACCCGGGCACCGCCCTAATAAGCTCTTTTTCGAGTGCAATCGCTTGTTCTTCAAGTTCCTGAATATTATTTTGCATGGCTAATGGTTCCCCCCGCTCTGCAGCAAGAAGGCGTTGAAAATGTTGCCAGTTTAATTTTTTTTCAACTAATCCGCTGTCTTGTGAATGGGAAACTGCATTCCTGAAAGCGAGCGCATTTTCAAGCAACATCCCTTTATAAAACAAGGCATTGTCCCATAGTGCCGCGGAAAATTCCGGCGAATCCGGCGCCCGGCTGGCTGCAAAGGCAATAAATTTGTCATTGATTTTTCGGTTCAGTTTTTCTTCCTGCATAATTTCCTGCTCAGACAGGAATGCCGTGTTATTGAGCAGGTTAATTTGGCGAATATTGTTGATTTTCAGATGAATTGGTTCCGCTTTTTGACAATGTCCGGATTCACAGTAAAATTCCGCAAGTTTGTCCAAATGATCTAAATAGTAAGGATGCGTATTGCCGAAAACCTCCAGCCAAATCTTTCCTGCCTCAAAAAAAGAAGCTTCGGCCTGATCGTACTGACTTGATTTTTGGTATACTTGAGCAAGTCCTTGAAGGGTTCCGGCATACTCCTGGCATTTTTTGCCAACAACCCTTTCATAGATCACGCTGGCTTCCAGGAAATAAATTTCAGGCTGTTTATATTGCTCCATGTATATATAGAACCAGGCGAGATTGGTCAGAGACCTGGCATAGTCCGGATGAGAAGTTCCGTATATTTTTTCACAAATTAAATTTGCTTTTTTGAAAAGCGGTTCGGCTTTGGCATATTGACCGGAAATAGTATATAAATAAGCGAGGTCATTGATGGGTTGGAGCATTTGTAAAGTGTCCGCATTAACCTGATCAATGGCCAGCAATTCGATAAATATGGATTCCGCCTTCTCGTATTGGTTCATAAACATATAAAGGTTGGCGAGGTTATTTCTGGCGTAAAGAGTGCCCCGATATGTTTTACCCAGAAGGGTTTCCCAAATTACAATGCCCTCCTTGTGAAGTTTTTCTGCTTTCTGAAATTGCCCAATATTTTGATAAAGAAAAGCAAGTGAACCTAAGCTGTTGGCATACAAATGATGCATTTTTCCCAATTCTCGCGCGTAGATGGCGCTCGACTCCATATAAAGCGATTCCGATTGCTGAAAGTCGCCCAATAAAAAATACATTACCCCAAGATTAGCGAGGCTTTGCGCGTAATCGGTGTTTGATTTTCCAAACCTGCTTTCATAAATATTTTTCGCTTCCGTAAAGTGCCAAAGCGCATAGTCATACCTGCCCCAATCCTCATATAACCACCCTAATTCCAGCATACTGGCGGCATAAACCGGATGCGAACGGCCTGCCTGCCTGGCTCTGATGTCCCGCGCTTCAAAGTGGAGTGCTTCTGCTTTTTCGAATTGCCCCAACTCCCAATGTTGAATCCTGGCGAGGCTGTCTTTTAGCATTGCAATCTCCAATGAATCGGTTTCCTGAGCGAAAAGGCCGGAAAAAACAATGCATGCAAAAAATGTAAATACGTGTTTCACAGGCTGTTAATTAGTGTCTGTCTTTAGAGTCCGATAGCTGCGTTATGTTTTGCTCTCGAACTCTAAAGTCCAGACACGGGACTAAATGGACGAACACAAATTAAGAGAACTTTCTGACAATTGGGAACCTTGTTGGCTGTATTTTATTCTTCATCTCCGGAAGATTTATAAATTTATGCCCGAAACATCAAATTTTGAGGAAAAGAAGGATGCCTTTTCTTTTTTGTTCACTCCATAACTATGAATAAAGCGTTCCTGAATACCGGTGAAACTTTCCTGCTGGCGGCCATCCAAGCGGGCGGGCAGGCCAGAGAAGATGCCTGGTTGCACATTACGCAAACCTGGGGCGCATACATCCTGAAAGTGGCCATCCAAAACAGCGCTTGCAGCCCCGACGAAGCAAGAGAAGCCTACTCTATTGCAGTAGTTGGTGTGGATAAACGGATAAGAATGGCGAATCAGGGGGATTTTCTCCAGAAAGCTTCCCTGAAAACCTATTTGACCAAATCTGCTTATTATGCGGCGCTGGAAGTAAAAAAGCAACGCAGGCCGGTGGCCGACCCGGAGGATTATGCCGGGAAATTGGCTAGCGAAGACTTTGATCAGCGCCTCAGACAAAAAGAGTGTCGCTTAGTTATGGAAAAAGCTTTAGATGGCATTGGCGGGCGATGCAAAACCATCCTGCTGCTGTTTAACGATGGATACAGTATGGAGGAAATTGCCTTGAAAATGGGGTTCAAAGCAGAAGTGAACGCCAAAAACGAAAAGTACAAGTGTCAGGATAGATTCAAATCGTACCTGATAACGAACCCTGGCTTGAAAAAGTCATTAACGGAAGCCTGTTATGGATAGCGAAACTTACAGCCCGGAGTATATAGAAGCCTGGCTGCGCAATGAGTTACCGGAAGAAGAGACCGCTGCTTTCAGAGAAAAGGTACAGGCAGACCCTGCTCTGGCAGATGCCGTATTGCTCCAACAGCTTGCAATGGAGGCGGGCAACCATTTATCTGAAGAACATTTACAACAAAAAGCTTTAAGCTGGGCACAACAGATTCCCCTTGAATCAATCCCGGAGAAAGGCGCGCTGAAAAGCCGGAGGTTTTGGTTGTTCCTGACCGGGTTTTTGTTTTTGGCAGTCGCCTTAGCCTATTTCCTTTACCCTTCCATCGTCAAGGAAAAGCCACCCCATTCAGCTCCGCCAGAGAAAAAAATAAATTCTGAACCTTCGGAAGAAAAGGGTTCGGTTGCTGAAACACCCGAACTTTTGCCCCCTCCCGAAGATGCTCCGGTAAACAAGTTGCCTTCCTCGCAGCAATTCACTGCAGCAGCCCGGGAATTGTATGATGCGCCTGACAGCTGGCTTTCCGGATCCCGTTCCGGCGACCTCAGACCGGGCGAACGCTATGCAGATTCCCTGTACAGAGCAGCCTTAGCCGCATTCCTTCAAAACCGCCTGAAAAAAGCGGAGACCTTAGCTAAAGCGGCCTTAACCTCGGATTCCAGCTACGTTGAGGCACTGCGTTTACTGGCTCATACGCAATTTCTTCAAAATAAATTTCAGGAAGCTGCTCAAAACTTTGAAGCCATGAAAGCCCGTTACTCCAGCAGGGATGAAGAAGCAACGTGGAATTTATTGTTGTGCCATTATGCCCGTTACCGGGAAGCGGATGCCCGGAAGTCTCTCCATAAGCAACTGCAAAAAATTCTGAAAGACCCTGAACATGCCTATACAAAAGCTGCTTTACGGCTAAAAAAAGCAGTAGAAAGCCAATAATTACATGCTTCCACCGGATTTGCTTCACTGGAGTATTTGGTCATCCACAATATTGTTGTAGCTTTCGCACGGCTGCTACAACAGTGCGGTCGCCGAACTAAACCCATCAAACATGCAATTTCCATCTTTAACCGCTCTTTTTCAGCACATTAAAACAGCCTGGTTAAGGTTTCCCGCAGCTTCTGTGCTGGCTATTGCCTGCATGATTGCCAGCATCATATTTGTCGAACGCAATGAGGGCGGACAGGCAGAGGCCTGGTTAATCCGCATCATCATGACGACTGCGCTGGGCGTCCCCTTGCTGCTCAGTACCTCCATTGCCTCAGGGTCTTATGGCTGGTCGCTTCAAAAAACCTGGGCGTTCCGGGGTCTCGCGCTGTTGGCTCTATTGGGGTATTTTTTGACCCTTAAAGTGGCACCGGACTACGACGCACCGACAGACGGGTTTCGCTTTTTTGCGTTGGCTTTGGCGGTACACTGCGGGGTAGCCGTATCCGCTTACCTCAATCGCAAAGGGGATTCGGTATTGAGCTTCTGGAAATTCAATAAACTTCTGCTTGCCGAATGGATGGTTGCGGCTTTTTATGGCCTTGTTCTATATGTGGGTATTAGTTTGGCCATTCTGGGGATTGATCAATTGTTCAATTTGGATTGGTCCTGGCGGATTTACCTTCACCTGTTTACGGTGATCGCTGTAGGCTTCCACCCGCTTTATTTCCTCAGTCAGGTTCCCAAAGACTATGCCCTTTCGGAGGATGATCCGAGTTATAATGCCGCAATCCGCAATTTGGTCAAATACATCCTGATCCCCCTGACCCTACTTTATCTGCTTATCCTCTATGCGTATATTCTGAAAATCGGCATCGAATGGGCCTGGCCAAAAGGCTATGTTTCTTCGCTGAGTCTGGGTTTTTCGTTAGTCGGCATCCTTACCTATTTGCTAAATTATCGTTTGGTGGAAACCGATGATTCTACGTTTTTGGCCTGGTTCCGGCGTTGGTTTTTCTATTTACTTAGCCCGGTTGTCCCCGTTCTGCTCCTCGCCGTCTGGCGCCGGCTGAATGATTACGGCATCACCGAACCCCGCTATTTTGTGGCAACGCTGGGCATCTGGTTGTTCCTGGTTTGCCTTTATTTCATTGTTTCCAAAAAAGACGACATCCGGTTTATTCCGCTAAGCCTGGGGGTAATTGCCTTCCTCAGCATTGTAGGGCCTTGGAGCGCTACCGCCGTCTCTTGCCGAAGCCAGTTTGGCCAATTAGAAGCTTTGCTGAACAAAAGCGGCGCGTTGGTCAATAGCAAAGCACAGCCCGGAAAAGGAACGGTGAACGACGATGAACGGCAACGGCTTTACTCCATCATCAATTATTTGTCGGAACGCGATGCGATGAAGCCGGCGCAGACCTGGTTTGGTTCGGAACTGGATTCTGTGTTTCAAAAAAGAACCTCGCGTTACGACGTATCAAGGATCCTTATTGAACATTTGAAACTGGAAGCGGCAAGCTCCAACCAAAAATCCGGTTCTTTTTCATTCGGGCGACTTACAGGCAGCCTGCCGGCAAAAGGTTTTGAAAAATTGTTTAAAATAGAACTTTCTTTGGATGCTAAACAGGATTTCAAAGCGGATAGCATTCAATTCTCCCTGACGAAGGACGCCTCGATCGTGCTGGCTTCCGGAAAAACGAGGGCCGCTTTTGACCTGAAACCTTATCTTCAGAAAATGCTGGCCAAGTACACCGACGAGTTCTACTACGCCACCATAGAAGACCCCGCCGACGCTGCGGTCAGTTTAAAAAGTGAACGCTTTGAAATACTGCTCATTCCGGAGGTTATTGACTACGAAATCACCCAACAACAGACCCGGGTGAACAATATCCGTGGAACTTTGCTTGTAAAACCACGTAAATGATAAACATGGGTCATTTACCTTTGATTTTTTCGCTCAATCTGTTCTACACATGAATTTTTTTCAAAAAAAGGGGTACCTGTTTGGCTTTCTGTTCACTACTGCCTGTCTACTATCTATTGGAAGTTGTGGGAATCCGCCGTTCTATCAGGGCGAAATTCTGTATACCAACTTTTGCGCCAATTGCCACATGGAAGGGGGCGAAGGACTGAGGGGGGTGATTCCGCCAATTGCTGGCGCGGATTACATCAAAAACAACCCAATCGGCATTGCCTGCATCATCCGGAAAGGCATGGAAGGCGAAGTTTTGGTGAACGATACGACTTATAATCAGCCCATGGCAGCAATTCCTCAGTTGAATGATGTAGAAATAACCAATATCATCAATTACATTTGCCAAGCCTGGGGGAATGACTACGGCACAGTAAAGCTGGAGGACGTAAAACAAGCTTTAACGCTTTGCCAGTAAAACCATCTTGCTAGACGTTTTTTTACCTTTGACTACGGCTACTAAACTTTGAAAGTTTATTAACCGTTTAGCAAACGGCTTATGCACGACAAAATTTCTATGAAAATCTGTCATGTATTTTGCCAAGCAGTGAAAGCAGCGAAACAGCGACTAAATTGTATCTATTTTTGAACGAACCCGATAAATTGGATCAATCCACTATGAGATCAGTATTTACGGCAATACTTCTGTGCTTTGCGGCAGCGGCCTGGGCACAACCGGTTAACGACAATTGTAGCGGCCTCATTGACTTAGGCATAGCTCCCGCTTGTCCTGAGGGTGTCTTTTTTACCAATGTGGACGCTACTGCCTCCAATATTGGTTCAGATAACATCCCGTCCTGTTTTAATGGCGGTGGCACACAGCGCGATGTCTGGTTTGCGTTCACCGCAAGCGATACCTTATTTGATTACACCATTACGGTTACGGGACTTGCCGACGGCGGTTCACCGGGTATGGTTAATCCGCAGATTGCGCTCTACCGGGGCGACTGCGAAACAGACGGTCTTGCAGAATTACTCTGTGTATCTGCTGAAAACGGCGAAAGCATCGTTCAGTTAGATGCCCTGGGACTGACGCCAAACGTCGTTTATTTCCTTCGGATCAACGATTATTCAGCAACGGCAGCGCCCAATGCCGGCACTTTTCAACTCTGTGTCGGGCCATTGGAGCCAGTCAATACCATTGACGAAGGCGGTTCTACGCAATGCTTCGGTGAGTTGTATGATACCGGCGGCCCGGATGATGATTATACCAATGGTGAGGATCATATCTTTACCATTTGCCCTTCCCAGCCGCATGGTTGCATCAATTTCACGTTGCAGTACTACAACATTGAAGTGTCTGATTTCTTCACAACGGATCAATTGATTTTTTACGATAGCGACCAGGCCGATCCGAATGCCATTATTGGACAGGTCAATGGTTCTTTTTTTGGCGGCGGCGGCGGCGGCGGGGTCTGTTATTCCGTTCAGGCTTCCAGCGGATGCCTGACTGTTCAATTCACATCCGATGGTTTCAATACCTTCGAAGGTTTCGCCGGCACCTGGCAGTGTACCGCTGCTGCCTGCGAAGCGCCTGCCAGCATTACGGTAACGCCTGATATCGCCGACGAAGATATTATTGACTTCATTTCCACGCCTCAAACAATAGCGACTATTACTAACATCAATTGTCCCCAAAACGCTTTTGGCTTGTTTGATGGCGGCGATGATACCGACCTCGGACTGGAAAGGGGCCTTTTACTTACGACCGGTGACCTGAACTGGGCACCAGGGCCGAACGACGATGCGGGCGGTGGCAATCCGAATGCCGATAACGGAGCCGACGGCGATGCTGATTTGGATTATTTATCCTTAGCTTTTGGTGGCTCTCCATCGCTGGATGCCTGTATTCTGGAATTGGATGTTTTTGTCGCCTCGAACGAGCTGACTTTTGAATACATTTTCGGCTCGGAGGAATATCCTGAGTTTATTAATCAGGAATTTAACGACATTTTTGCCTTTTTGATTTCCGGCCCCGGCATTGTCGGAGATCCGGGCATGGGTAACCAATTAAACATCGCAGTTTTACCCGACGGCAACAATACGCCGGTGCAAATCAACAGCGTAAACTCTACGATAAACTGGCAATACTACCGCAACAATTCGGGCGGACTCGGTACGCAGTACGATGGCCTTACGTCCGATTTACTCGGCGTAAAGAAAAGCCTGACTGCACGTGCGCAAGTAACGCCCTGCAATACTTATCACCTCAAACTTGCAATTGCTGACCGGTTTGACCGGGTTTGGGACTCCGGGGTATTTATTTCCGAATTGCGCGGTGGCGCGCCCGATGTGGCGGTGCGTTTCAATTCCGGCATTGATTACCTCATTGAAGATTGTACCAATACCCCGGATGAAGTAGTGATCCGCCTGAACAGCGCGCTGGAGGATACGGTCAAATACAAAGTCGTGATCGGTGGTACAGCAACACTGGGCCTCGATTACTTGCTGGCCCTCCCTTCGGAAATCATCTTCCTGCCGGGGCAAACGGAGTTTTCGTTCCCGATTCAGCCGTTGTCAGATTTACTCCTGGAACCAACCGAAACGATCACCATTTCCCTAACCAATGATTTTGGTTGCGGCGAAGTCGTGTACGTTACGCTGGAAATTGAATTGCGCGATGAATTGGTGGTTGAAATTGCCGCTGGCCAGGACACCGTGCTGGTTTGTGAAAACGGCAGCATTGCCTTAAATGCCGAAGGTGCAGCGACTTATTTCTGGACGCCACCCGGTTTATTCAGCGACCCTTCCAGCCCAAACCCGACCCTTACGCCACAGGTCAGTGGCTGGGTGAGCGTAGTTGGAAATGTAGGGCCGATTTGTACCGACACCGATTCTGTTTATGTGCAGGTCATTGCACCGGTTATCGAAGTAACCGCCTTAGATCCGGTGGCTATTTGCCAGGGAGACCAAGTTCGCCTGAGCGCTGCAAACAACGTCAACAACCAAAACCTCCAGTGGACGCCTGCAACAGGATTAGACGATCCGAACAGCCCGAATCCAATTGCCACGCCACAGGTTACAACCACGTATACCGCTTCCGTCGAAGTTGCAGGCTGCATCGTTACCGACGAAATAACCATAGACGTATCGCCATTCGAGTTCCCTCAAATTGCACCCGATGCGTTCATTTGTGAAAATTACAGCACCCAATTAGCCGAGTTGTTCGAGCCGGGCACGGTTACAACCACCTATTCCTGGACGCCGACGACCGGTCTTGACGATCCGACCCTTTCTGGTCCGATTGCGACGCCCGATGCGACCACGACTTACCAGTTGATCGCCATCAGTGCTAACGGCGCGTGCGCCGATACAGCAACCGTGACGGTGACCGTTGCCCCAGCCGATGTCGCCATCAGCAATCCGGATACGACAGAAATTTGTCTGGGATCTTCTGTGAGCCTGACGGCAGTTACCAGCACCGGAAACGCCGATAATTTAGTCTGGTCACCAAGTAGCACCCTCAGCGATACCGCTGGGCTAAACGTCATCGCGCAGCCGACCGTATCCGGCTGGTATTTTGCGACCTTTGTCGTTGCCCAGTGTACCGTTTTCGATTCGGTCTACGTCCGGGTTGATTCGCTGCCCCTGAGCACCCTCATGGCGATTCCCGATAAAAGTCCGTATTGCGAAGGCGACGTCGTTGTGTTTACGTCCCCGACTTACGAAACGGGTAATTTCCCGGATATTCAACATTTATGGGAAGAAGGCCCGGGTTTTGAAACCAGCGATACGCTCTGGAATATGGTCATCACGGCAGCCGATACGTTTACTTATGTCCGAACTACCGTTAACCGGGCCTGCCAGGTCACCGATACCATTTCCATCAATGTGGTGGAAGGCGTTCCAATGATGGTCATACCTTCCGATACCACCATTTGTCCAGGGCAGAGTGTACAACTCTTTCTTGATTACGGCGGACAGGGGGAAATCACTTGGGAACCAGCTACAGGGCTGAGTTGTACGGATTGCTTTACGCCAATTGCGACGCCTTTCCAAACGGTGCAGTATACCGTCAAAGCGAATGAAGGCGATTGTGTGCAAGAGACGACTGCCCAAATCACGGTATTGCCTTTCCCTATCGCCGATGTGATCGCTGGTTTTGAGGTTTGCCAGACTAATGTTGATCCGGTGCAGCTCATGACGGCAGCCGACCCCGTTTCTACTTACGCTTGGACTTCGTCTTCAGACCCCAATTTCATGTCTACCAATCCGTTTGTGCAGGTCATTCCGCAAACGACGACAACGTATTCCGTAACGGCAACCAACCAGTGTACGAGCATCGTGCGCCAGGTGCAGATTACGGTGGTGGAAGAACCGGATCTGGGCATAATTCCGGATCAAACCATCTGCCTCGGTGATCCTGCAACATTCACAGCAGTGTCTGACGCTCCGAATGGTGTAAGTGAAGTATTTACTTGGGCCTATGGCATCTTGACTGCAACGGGCAACCCGGTAACTGTTTCCAATATTGACGAGACAACAGAAGTCGTCCTCAACTATACCTACGGGCCTGGTTGCGGCACGCTTCAGGAAGTATTCACCGTGAATGTGGTGGACATTACGACTTCCTTCGTGCAAATAGAAGTTGGTCGCGACACCATTTTCCAGGGAGATACAACGACGCTGACCGCAGTGGTTGATCCGGAAATCGCCAACGCTACCTACAAATGGTTTGCAGATGGGGTTGAAATTTCCGGCCAGACCACTTCGGGCATTACGGTTGAACCAGCTACGGTTGGCACCGTGCAGTACAGTGTTCAAGTCTTTGTTCCGCAAGGATGCTTCATTGAATCGCTACCGGTTCCTGTGGTTGTCCTGAAACCTAAATTTGTGATCCCACTGGCATTCACGCCAAATGGCGATGGTCGAAACGATGTCTTCCGATTGGTTCATTCCGGCACCGTCGAAGTAATGGAATTCAAAATCTACAACCGTTGGGGTCAAATCGTTTACCAAAGCACCACCAATGAAGGCTGGGATGGCATGCACAAAGGCAACCCGGCACCCTCGGATGTGTACATCTACCGAATGCGGTTCAAATTAGGCGGTGTGGAACAACCGGAACAAGCCGGTGATGTGACGTTGCTGCGCTGATCATTGCTTTTGCCTGCCAAAAGCTCGAATTTGACGAATCGGACGCAACTGCCGCCGCACATGAAACAATCGAAAATCCCAATGTATTTAACGTTGGGGGGGGACGCCATTAGCCTCCGAAGCGATGAACCAACACCCACGATTTTGGGCAACCCGCGCGTAAATCCGTTTACTACAACCGTTATGACCGAAGCCTGGAACAACCTCACCGGGCAAAACCTCCCCGCACTCCTGCCCGCGACCCATTACTGCGTAAAATTCCTGCCAGCTACGCTTGACCAATTCAAAAAGTTGAATGAAATAGAGCTTGCCCTGTTTGACTACCCGTTAGAGTACGAAATCATCCAGATGGGCGATTACTACGACGACCCCGCTGTGCCGGAAGGAGGCATTCCTCCGCTTTATACGGTTGTTAAAACGGATGAGACCCTACCTGCCAGCATTCCCTATGAAATCAAGGCGGAACTGCTGCTGGCTCCCAGCGACAGCTATTTGGTGAAGGAAGCTTTCCGGCTCACGGGGAACAACTACGAGGTGTCGTATGTGGGAAGCGGCAGTGCGAACAACGGTCGCCCTGACCCCGATCCTGAGTGCAAGCCCGGCTGCCCCAACTACCCCTGCTGTTTAGAGCCGGATATTTTCTGCGACGATGTGCCTTGCGTGACCGATCCCAACCAGGGTTGCCAGCCGGGCACGGAATATTTGGGCGGCGGCGGTGGCGGCGGTTCTTCCGAGGTTACTCAAAACGACTGTGGATGCATGGTTTTCACCGACATGCGGAAGCCGGGCGGGTGTATTAAAGTATTAGATACGCAGTTGCCGGGTAATGCCACTGTCGGAGGCACATCTGTTCATTTGGAAGGCATTAAGCAGGTAAAGGTTATTTTCAAAGATGATTGGTTCACCACCAGCAGTACTTTTACCGAAATGAACGGATGCTGGAAAATCAACCGGAGGCACAGTGGCAGAGCCTGGATGTGGGTAGAATTTAAGAGCAGCAGAACCGTCGTCAGGGGTTACCGATTGGGATTGAGGATTTTGGGAACTTTCTGCACCAGTGAAAGACTATGTCGGCGTGATTGCAGGGCCTGTTTTTAATAATATCCAACTGAATTATTTCCCGGCGAATGACAATGAAGGGAATAGTAAGCCGTACTGGTACGCCGCCACAGCTAACAATGCCTTGCATGATACGATGGCTTTGCGCAGCAGGATGGAATACCAGCCCCGCCGGGACAAACAGTTATTTTACTGACAAACCTTGAAGGAGCAGCCGCTGCACCTATGCTGGCGCGGATGCCGCAGGTGGCAATTCAGTTGCAGACAAATATTCCTGCTTTTTCTTTAAGTATGTTTGAAATTTTTGGAAATGACGTCACCATAGGAACACCTCCTTTCCCTGCCAATTTCAATGTCAGCTTGTTTTTACAGCCTGGGGTTCTCCCAGGTGTTGTCTATAACTACGGAGATGAAAACAACGAAGCTTCTGACGATATAAAAGAGACTTTTTATCACGAATTTGCCCATGCATCCCATTTCGTCGGGCTGAATAATAACAGCTATTGGGAGTCCAACATCAACTATGTATCAGGCAATGCTACTTCAGATAATAACCCGCCTTATGGTTCCAGAGGAACTCCTGGTTTTGAGCGTTGCGCTATTATTGAAATGTGGGGCGCTCACCTTGAGCCACAATATGCGGACAGGAAGTACGGACTGTTTCATAGTCGGACAACATCCCCAATTCAATCTTTTAGAGAAGAGACCAGATGGCAGTATAAAAAAGAATCTTTTGTTCCGGACTTTCTGGGCAGCAGTGATCCGGATAGCTGGATACCGGATGGGCTTTGTCTGGATTTAATAGATGACAATGTCCTGAACCCGCAAGGCGTGAATGAAGGTCTTGGATCAGGCGGAGACCCCATTAAGGGATTTTTTACTTTATCTTTCTTCAATGCAATTTGTGCCAATAGTCCGGTTAAGCTGACCGATGTGGAAAGTAATCTTCAGGGCGCTTTACCGGCAGGTGTTTCCACATCTGATTTAAGAGCCATGTTGGTTCTTTACGGCTATTGATCATGCTTTCGGCCTGTGCTGCAAAAAATGCAGCACAGGCTACTTTTTTTCACTAAAAAAAGCAATGCCATGAAATATATTGTTTTTGCCACTCCATTATTAGCGCTGGTGATTACCCTTGTATCGGATTCCTGCCGTTTTCCTCAAAACCATTGTTTCAAGGAATATGCCTTTGAAATTGATTTTACTTGCACACCTCAAAAAGACACTTTTCGCATTGGAGATACAATTTGGATTGAATCTTTAATCCCGCCTAAACTTACCAATCAAATAGATAATACAGATGCTAATGTAAAGGACATGGAATATAAATTTTCAGGCGCTATTGATCGCTATAATGAAGAAACACCTATTTCTTCCGAGGCGGATTTTATATATATTAACCAAATAGGGAGTGTTTCCATCCAAAGCATTGATCCTTACAATACGCTTAATTTAGTCTATGAAAGCCATGAAAATAGTGTTAAAAAATTAAAGGTTGGATGCGTTCCTCAAAAAGCAGGGCTATATGGAATAACCTTTTATTATCTGACTGAAGATTATTATTTTGTTGATGGAGTTATTGATCCGGAGTGCGCGGAAAGGATAGAGTTTACTTATAATATGAACAACAATGGTGATAATAACTATCATTTACTGGAGGGCTACCCTATGGTGGCTACTCTGGGAGGATTCAAAC
>Ga0105044_10008343_pt1 | contig 14216 bp, 12 predicted proteins | sample MAT01_FD_78092 | JGI IMG/M metagenome (GOLD analysis project Ga0105044, IMG submission 78092) | Freshwater microbial communities from Lake Fryxell liftoff mats and glacier meltwater in Antarctica - MAT-01 | ecosystem: Environmental > Aquatic > Freshwater > Ice > Liftoff microbial mat | place...
GACGGGGATTTCGTAGACGCTGTCCTCCGTGAGCGAGACGCGGATGGTGTCGCCCAAGCCGTCGAGGAGGAGCGAGCCGATGCCGATGGCGCTTTTGATGCGGCCGTCTTCGCCATCGCCGGCTTCGGTGACACCGAGGTGAATCGGGTAGTTCCAATCCGGCCCTTCCTCCGCGAGGCGCGCCACCAGCAGGCGGTAGGCTTCGATCATCACCTTCGGGTTGCTCGACTTCATCGAGAACATGAAGTCGTGAAAACCGAGGTCGCGGGCGATGCGGGCAAACTCCAGCGCGCTCTCGACCATGCCGAGCGGGGTGTCGCCGTAGCGGTTCATGATGCGGTCGCTCAGCGAGCCGTGGTTCGTGCCGATGCGCAGGGCGCGACCGTGCTCCTTCAGGAAAACGACGAGCGGCGTGAAGCGTTCGCGGATGCGCTCCAGCTCGGCGGCGTATTGCGCGTCGGTGTATTCGACGATCTTGAACTTTTTCGAGTCGGCGTAGTTGCCGGGATTGATGCGGACTTTCTCGACCCATTTCGCCGACTCCATCGCCGCCTCGGGCTTGAAATGGATGTCCGCCACGATCGGCACATCGCACCCGCGCTCGCGCAGCCCGGCGACGATTTGCTGGAGATTGGCCGCGTCTTTCACCGTCGGCGCAGTGATGCGGACGATTTCACAACCAACGGCTGCAAGGTCGAGCGTCTGCTGGATGGACGCCGCGGTATCCATCGTGTCGCAGGTGATCATCGACTGGACGCGGATGGGATTGCTCCCGCCCACGCCGACGCGGCCGACGCGCACCTCGCGGCTGAGGCGGCGCTGATAGTTGAAAGGCGAGGCGCAGTAGCTCAGGGCGCTCACTTTTTCCTGTTCTTCCGCCTGCCCGAAGACGGCGGCAACTCGTTCAGAGCGATGATCAATTTTACGTCGATCCGCTTTCCTCCGCCGGTCGGCTCCCACGCATGAATGGTGCGATTGTCCGGGGAGAAGGAGATGAATTCGGGATGCACTATTTTGACCGCTGTGCCGTTGGTGAGCACCAGTTCGAAGGGCTCAAACGGAGTCGTATAGTACAAGTCTTTGATCTCGGTGATATTCATGGGTGCTGGATGCTAGCCATATGGCAAAGCGACGGCAACGCCGTCACTTCTGCGTCTCACTTGCCGCCGGTCGGAACTTCATCTGCGGCCTTTTGTCGCCGAAAAAAGGCAGGTCCTGGACGTCGAAGAAGGCGATGAAAACCATGAAGCTGATGATGACGAGCGCGCAGCCCGTCTGGACGAATTCGAGGATGCGCACGTTCACCGGCTTGCGGCGGATCGACTCGATGAGCGCGAGGGTAATGTGGCCGCCGTCGAGCACGGGGATGGGCAGCATGTTGAGCATGGCGAGGTTCACGTTCAGGACCACGCTGAACCACAGCGCCATGCGCAGGCCCTCGGGATTGGAGAGCATGTTGTAGTAGGCGTTCATCATCATCACCGGGCCGCCCATGTGCTGCACGCTGACGCTGGATTTGCGGGAAAAAATCGCGTCGAGCGTGTTGAAGATGCTCATCATGCCGGCGTGCAATTGCTCGATCGGGCCGGGATAGATGAGCTTGTATTTGCCCATGTGCTGAAACATCAGACCGTCCCCTTCCTCGGGCACGAAACCAATTTTGGCGCGCTTCGCCGGGTCGGGGGTATCGAGCGGCACCTGCGGGGTGGCTTGGACCTCCAGCTCCTGGCCGGCGCGGCGCACGAGCAGCGTGACAGGCACGCCGTCCCGGCTGCCGACATAGTCGATCAGGGACGCGACCACGGGGACTTTTTTTCCGTCCATCGCCAGGATGATGTCGCCCTTTTTCAAACCCGCCGCGGCGGCCGGACTATTCTTTTCCACGCTCACCACACTGACGCCGGTGGGATCGAAAGTGAGCGCCACATCCGCGCCGTTGCGCTGCACGGTGAGGGTGAGCGGCGCGTCGGGATGCTTCTCCGCGAAGTCGTAAATGCCTCCCGGCCCGGACCGGAGTTTCTCGCCATTCACGGCGGCGATGATGTCGCCGGCTTGCAGCCCCGCGGCGGCAGCGGCGGTGCCCGGGACGACTTGCGCGACGACCGCCGAGACGAACGGAGCGATGCCGATCTGGCGGAGATTCTTCCGGTTCCACCAGTGAGATTTTTCCGGGATGACGGCCTTCGGGTAAAGCGAGAGCGGCTGGCCGTCGCGAACGATGCTCAGGTCAATGGTGCTGCCTTCGCTGCGAATGATGCGCCACATCACACTGTCCGCGCCCATGCCGCCGAAGCGCCTCACCGAGTGGCCATCCACGGCGATGATTTCGTCGCCGACCTGCACGCCAGCGTCGGCGGCGGGTGACTTCTCGACGACATAGCCGACGACCGTGGAGCTCTCAGCCTCGCCAACCGGGCGGCCGACCTGCCAGACGATCACCGCGAAGACGCAGGCCAGCCCGAAGCTGAAGAGCGGGCCGGCAAAGGCGACGATGATTTTGTCGAGCGCGGAGATGGGCGGGAGTTGCTCGCGCGGCGTCTCGACCTTGCCCTCCATGACTTCCATCGGCGCGAGCTGCGGCAGGGCCACGAAACCGCCGGCGGGGATCGAGCCGAGGCTGTATTCGACGCCGTTGATGGTCTTTTTCCAAAGCGGCTTGCCAAACCAGATGCCGAACTTTTCGATGACCAGTCCCCGCCAGCGCGCGGCGAGAAAGTGGCCCAGTTCGTGGACGATGATCATCAGGTTGAAGATGACGAGCACCGTGATGATGATGGCGATGGTTTTGAGGATGGTGAAGAGCATGGGAGTGGAAAAAATCGAAATCCGAATGTCGAAATCCGAAACAAATCGGAAAGGGTGGAATGCCTGGAAACGGGCGACTAGCGGCGAATGGTTTTCTGATTTGCTGACATTTTGAATTTGTTTCGGATTTCGAACTTTCGGATTTCGGATTTATTGCGGGAGCAATTCAAGGGCGCGGGTGCGCGCCCAAGAATCGGCGGACAGGATAGCATCCAAGTCCGCGCCCGCAATCGAGCGGTGCTCGGACATGACCCGGGCGACGGTTTCCCAGATCGCCGGGAAGGTGCAACGGCGCTGGAGGAAGGCGGCGACGGCGACTTCGTTGGCGGCGTTCAGGACGGCGGGGAGCGTGCCCCCTGTTTCGCCGGCCTCCCGGGCGAGCGAGAGCGCAGGGAAATCGGCGATGCGCGGGGCCTCGAATTCGAGCTTGGCGAGCTTGGCAAAGTCGAGCGGTGGGAGCGAATTCGGCACGCGCTCGGGCCAGGTGACGGCGTATTGGATCGGGAAGCACATGTCGGTCGTCGAAAGCTGCGCGAGCACGGAGCTGTCGATGAACTCGACCATGGAATGCACGATGGACTGCGGGTGGACGATGACCTCGACGCGGGCCATCTCGACATCGAAAAGCCAGCGGGCTTCGATCATTTCGAGGCCTTTGTTGAAGAGGGTCGCGGAGTCGATGGTGATCTTCGCGCCCATCGTCCAGGTGGGGTGCTTGAGCGCCTGCTCGGGGGTGGCACCGGCGAGGCTGGCGGCGGGCCATTTGCGAAAGGGGCCGCCGCTGGCGGTGAGGATGAGCCTCCTGACGGAGGCGGAGATGGGGGATCGGAGTTCGGAGTTCGGGGCCGCCTCGGAACCCGATCTACTCTCTCCGATTTCCGATCTCCGATCCAAGCACTGGAAGATGGCGTTGTGCTCGCTATCGACCGGCAGGACCTTCACGCCTTTGCGGCGGGCCGCCGTCATCACCGCTTCGCCGGCCATGACGAGGATTTCCTTGCTGGCGACGGCGATGTCTTTGCCCGCCTCGATCGCCGCCAGCGCGGGGCGCAGGCCGCCAGTGCCGACGATGGCGATGAGGACGAGATCGGCCTCGGGCAGCGTGGCGAGTTCGACGAGGCGCTCGACGCCGTCGGGGCCGGAGGAGATGGCGAGTTTGGCGTTCGGGAAATGCTTTGCGGAAGCGTGGAGTTTGTCCGCATTGGAATGCGCGGACATGCCGACGATTTCCATGCGCTCGGGGATGTCGCGCGCCACCTTTTGCGCGCTCTCGCCGATGGAACCGGTGGCTCCGAGAATGACGACGCGGCGTTTTCTCATGGGAAAAATGAAAACGCAGAGACGCAGCGACGCAGAGGGTCCGCCGCCGCGCGGGTTCGCCGCCTCTGCATCTCTGCGTCTCTGCGTTTCAAAATCCTCATGACACGCCGAGGACGAAGCGCAGGTAGAAGAACAGCAGCGGCGCGGTGAAGAGAATCGAGTCGATGAGATCGAGCGCGCCGCCGATGCCGGGGAGGAAGCGCCCGGAGTCTTTCACGTCGCAACTGCGCTTGATGATCGACTCCCCGAGGTCGCCGATGATCGCCGCCAGCCCGAGCACCAGGCCGAGGATGACGGCGTCCCTTTGATGCAAATACGCGAGCTGCTTCGGCATCAGCGCGAGCAGGCCGCAGGCACCGCCCGTCGAGAAGGCGAGCGCGCCGAAAAAGCCCTCCCACGTTTTCTTCGGCGAGATGTGCGGGACGAGCGGATGCTTCCCGATCAGCGAGCCGGTGACGTACGCCCCCATGTCGCTGAATTTCGTCACCACAATCAGCCACAGAACGTAGAAATGGCCGCCCACATGGCCGGTCACCGCATCGCGAGGGATGACATAGACGATCTTCGTCACGAAGCCGAAGAGCCACACCACGTAAAGCAGGCCGAAGAGCGTGTAGGCCATCGTCTCCAGCGGTGAAATGTCGCGCGTCTTCTGAAACATCTGCCGCCCGAAAACCACGAGCATGAAGAAGACGAGCGTGGCCACTTCGAAGTCATACGAATGCGTGGGGCCGACCTTGCTGAAGTAGTAAAAACTGCCCCAACTGAAAAGCAGCCCGCACCACATGCCGATCATTTTGAAGTTCGGCAGACGCTTGTGATCGAGCATCGTGTAAAACTCCCACAGGCCCACGAGGCCGAGCGTGGTGATGAGGAAAAGAAACCCCGGTTCGTAGCCGGAAAAAATGATCCACAGCGCCACCGTCCACAGCGCCAGCGAACTGCCGAGGCGGCGGAGAAAAACGAGGCGCGTTTGAGTCATGAGGATGCGGGCGGGGAGAATCGGCGGGGGGATGAAGCTTGGCAAGGCCGGGATGGGAGCGCGGAGAATCCCCGAGCTCGGCGGGGCCCTCATTTGGCGCGGAGCAACTCGGCGTGGACCCGGCCAAATGTCTCGCCCGCCAGACGCACCCTCCATTTAATCAGCAACTCGCGAATGACCTCCCCCACCCTCTTCAGCGTCTGCGCCATCGCCGTCGAGCTGGCCGGCATCCTCACGGCGGTAAAGGCGATCATGGAGACGCGGACGGCGCAGGGAGCGATCGCGTGGGCGGTGTCGCTCGTCGCGCTGCCGTGGGTGGCGGTGCCGGCGTATTGGGTTTTCGGGCGGACGAAATTCGGGGGCTATGTGACGGCGCGGCGGGCGGAAATCCTGACGGCAAACGCAGTCGCGCGGAAGCTGGCGGAGGAATTCGATCTCCAGCGGATGCAGACCAAGGCGGGGCGGCAGGAGGAGTTGCTCCTCGAGCGGTTGGCGAAGCTTCCTTTCACCGCGCACAATCGCGCGGAATTGCTCATTGACGGGGAGGCGACCTTCGCGGCGATCTTCGCCGCCATTGCCGAGGCCCGGAACTACGTGCTGGTGCAGTTTTACATCATCCGCGAGGACGGGTTGGGCCGGCGGCTGCGGGACGCACTCATCGCCCGGGCGCAGGCGGGCGTGCGGTGTATGGTGCTCTTCGATGAAGTCGGCAGCGGACGGCTGCGCGGCTACCGCGCAGAGTTGGTCGCCGCCGGGGTGCAGGTCGCGCATTTCAACACGACGAAGGGACCGGCCAACCGTTTCCAGCTCAATTTTCGCAACCACCGGAAAAGCGGGGTTGTGGATGGCCGCGTGGCTTTCATCGGCGGACATAATGTGGGCGACGAATACCTCGGTCTGAACGCGAAGACCGGCCCGTGGCGCGACACGCATGTGCAGGTGGAAGGTCCGGTGGTGCAGTGCGTGCAGGTGGCGTGGCTCGAGGATTGGCTCTGGGCCACTGGGGAGACGCCGCCGGACCTGAACTGGAAACCCGTGGGGGCGCGCGGCGGCTGCGTCGGGGCGCTCTGCCTGCCGAGCGGGCCGGCGGACGAACTGGAAACCGCCACGCTTTTTTTTCTCCACGCGATCCACTCCGCAAAAGAGCGGCTGTGGATTGCCAGCCCATATTTTGTCCCCGATGAGCAGTTCATCTCCGCGCTCCAGCTCGCGGCCCTGCGCGGGGTGGACGTGCGCATCCTCATCCCGGAAAAGCCGGATAGCGAACTCGTGCGGCTGTCCGCCTTCTCCTATCTGCGCGAAACCGAGGCGGTGGGGATCAAATGGTTCCGCTATCGGCGCGGCTTCATGCACCAGAAGGTGATGGTCGTGGACGACGACTACTGCGCCATCGGCACCGGAAATTTCGACAACCGTTCGTTCCGCCTGAACTTCGAAATCACGATGGTCTTCTACGAGCACGCCTTTGCGCAGCAGGTCGCCGCGATGCTGGCGCACGACTTCACCCACAGCGTACCTGTCGGCGCAAACGAATTGCTCGGAGCCAGCTATTGGTTCCGCCTGAAAGTGCGTGTCGCCCGGCTGATGGCGCCGATCCAGTAGTCGAGGGCGATGAACTTTTTCACCGCCTCCACGCTGCCCGCGGAAATCAGCAGCCGGCTGCCGCGCGCGACAGATTGTCCACCCTTCGCTTTGCGAATCGACGATCGGCTCCACCTCCGCCAGTTGCAGCCCGCCGACGCCGACGAACTGTTCCGCCTCGTGGATGCAAACCGCAGCCATCTCCGCCAATGGCTGCCGTGGGTCGATGGCAGCGTCTCACCGGCAGATTCCCTGGCCTTCATCGAAACCACCCTCCAGCAGACGGCAGAGCGGGCGGGGTTCCAGGCCGCCATCCTTTGTGAGGGGCGGATCGGGGGAGTCATCGGCCATCATCGGATCGATTGGCACAACCGCGTCACGACGCTCGGCTACTGGCTTTCCGAAGGCAGCCAGGGACATGGGATAATGACCGCCGCGTGTAGCGCCGTAGTTGCGCACGCCTTTGAAACGCTCGGCCTCAATCGCGTGCAGATCGCCTGCGCCACCACGAACCACCGGAGCCGCGCCATCCCGGAACGCCTGGGTTTCACCTGCGAAGGCATCTCGCGCGACGCCGAATGGCTTTACGATCGTTTCATGGATCACGCCGTCTATGCCCGGCTGCGTCGAGATCTCCCTGCGATGAACCGAACCGCAGGAGGTGGAGGCGAGGGGAGTTGAACCCCTGTCCTGATGTCTCTCAACCCAAGTTTCTACATGCTTAGCCCGTCTTGAGTTTAAGAAGAGTGCCATTGGCGGGCAAACTGCCCTCTTCCGAGCATCCACGAAATTTTCTCACCCTCGGGCGCGGTCACTCCGCCTCTGGGCCAGCCTGCTGTCGTCGTCCCCGCCGCCAGCAGGCGTCACGGCAGGAACGTCGCGGTCAATTAAGCCGCAAGGGCCAACTCTTCCGAAGAGAAGTCGGCTTCAACTACGTTGTTCGCAGTTAGGTTTTTGCCCGGGAGTTTAACGAGGCCAACCAGGCTTCCTCGGCATGCGGCCTGAGTCTCGAACCAACAGTCGAAACCAGTACGCCCCCTTTTTAGGAGGACGAAGGTTAGCGCGCATTCGTCGCTTTGCAAACGGGAGTCTGCCGCGCGAAAGAAATCCGTTCGGTTACATCCGCTCGACTTCGCGTTTCTCGACGAAGATTTGCAAACCCTCGCGGGAAAAATTCTCCATAAAGTGCTCAGGATCGAGAGCCTCGGGCATCATCACACCGCGTTCTTTCAGTTTACCGGTGACGAGCAGTTTCGCGGCGAGCGCGGGCGGGATACCGGTTTGCACCACGGTCAGGGAGTAGCCCCATTTTTCGTAGGTGTCCCGGTGACTGTCCATGGTGTAGATAAAATACTCCACACGCTTCCGTTCCTTGGTGCCCCGGACTTCGGTGCCGACGCAGGAGTAGCCATCCACAGTCGCACCGAGCGATGCGGGTTTGGGAAGATTGGCGGTCGCGACGCGGATCGGGGCGACTTCCACACCATCGACTTTGACTTTCTTCCAAGTGTCGAGGTTGAGGAGATCGATGGATTTGGCGACATTCACCATCTGGTCGGAGATGCCGTATTTGAAGACGGAATACTTCACGCCTTTTTCGACGAAAGGCGGATAGATGCCGAGCGAGACACCTTCCTCGTGGGCGACTGCGTAGGTCTTCTGCATGCCGATCGGGTCGGGGAAGCGATACCAATCGACCTCGGCTTCGAGAGGTCGCCCGCCAGTCACTCTGCCGTCCTTCACGAAGTAAGGGACGGCGTTGAGTTCTTCGAAGAGAGTCTCGGGAGAGAAAAGGACGGCGAGGCGGTAACCTTTGACGATGGCGTTGTCGGCATCGAGGACGCGGATGCTGCTCGCGGTGTCGAGGCGATCCATGGCCCAGCGGGCGAAGATATTCACGGCACCGGGGTCGCAGCCGAGGCACAGGAGACCGGCAAGGTCTTTCTCGAGGTAGCGCTGGTGGAATTTCTCGATCTCGGCCTCAAAGGAGTTCTTGAGCGCTTTCTTTACGCCTGGCGCGGCGTAGATGTCAGCCGCCATGTCGATGTAATGGGAACCGGCGCGATGGCAGGCTTCAAGGATCGAGTGGTTGGTGTAGCAGTTGCAGGCGTTAAGAGTCACGGCGACTTGATGCCCGACCATCGCGGCCGCAACCTTGGACGTCTCCATGGCGTTGAGGGTGATGACTTCGAACCGGCTCCGCTTCGTCGTATTGTGCAGGACGTGGGCATACGTGGCATCGATGTCGGCCAGGATGATCCGGTCGAAGCACTCATATTCGTGGAGTTTCCGGCCGATGACGGAGCCGACTCCACCCATTCCAATGACCATGACGTTTGGCATAATAAATAACCACCGGCCGTGAATGGCTGATCGCTGGATTTATTGATACGTATGCCGCGCCGCGAGCGCAAGCTCGCGTGAAGTTTTGGTGATGAGCTGGGGCCGGTATTCGCGCCGTGGCTCGCCCGAGAGCGTTTGCCCCAAGTCGTTTCCGGACGTTTGCGGGGCCGGGACGGCCCGGCTCCTTGCAAGGAGGCGGGGCGTCTCGCCCGTCTTGCGGGAGTTTACTTTTTCCGCTTTTTTGCCGGCCGGCTGGCGGGGGTGGCGTGCTTTACTTTCTCCCACTGGCCGGTCTTTGCCGACTTGAGAACGGCGTCGCAGACGTATTGGGTTTCGAGCGCGTCGCGGAAGGTGGGGCCGGCGGGCTTCTTTGTGCCGAGGCTTTGGACGAAGTCCGCGACCTGATGCACGAAGCTGTGCTCGTAGCCGATCTGGAGGCCAGGCACCCACCAGTTGGCCATGTAGGGATGATCGCCGTCGCTGACATGGATGGACTTCCAGCCGCGCTCGCGGCCTTCGTCCTTGTAGTCGAAAATCTGGAGGCGGTGAAGGTCGTGGAGATCCCAGAAGAGGGAGGCGTTTTCGCCGTTGATCTCAAAGGTGTAGAGCGCCTTGTGGCCGCGGGCGTAGCGGGTGGACTCGAAGGTGGCGAGCGAACCATTGGCGAAGCGCGCGAGGAAGGCGCAGGCGTCGTCGATGCCGACTTTCTCGACTTTGCCGGTGAGGGTATGCTTGCGCTCTTTGACGAAGGTCTCGGTCATGGCGGTGACGTTCTCGATGTTGCCGTTGAGCCAGATGGCGGTGTCGATGCAGTGCGCGAGCAGGTCGCCGGTGACGCCGCTGCCGGCGGCTTTCGCGTCGAGCCGCCAGAGGCCGGCGCCGCCTTGCGGGAGGTCGGCGTTGATTGTCCAGTCCTGGAGAAACTTGGCGCGGTAGTGGAAGATTTTTCCCAGCTTGCCAGAGTCGATGATTTGCTTGGCGAGGGTAACAGCGGGGACGCGGCGGTAGTTATACCAGACCATGTTAGCCACGCCGGCTTTCTCGATAACTTCGACCATTTTCTCACCCTGTTTCCCGTCGAGGGAGAGCGGCTTTTCGCACATCACCATCTTGCCGGCTTTGGCGGCGGCGATGGCGATCTCGGCGTGCGAATCGTTCGGCGTGCAGATGTCGATAAGGTCGATGTCCTTTCGTGCGATCAGCGCTTTCCAATCGGTCTCGGTGGACTCCCAGCCCCACTTTTCCTGATAGGCTTTGAGCTTGGCCTCGTCGCGCCCGCAGGCGGCTTTGAGGACGATCTCGTAGGGGAGGTCGAAGAAGTGCGGGGCTTTGGTGAAACCATTCGCGTGGGTGCGGCCCATGAAGCCGTAACCGACGATGCCGACGTTAAGTTTGGGTTTGCTCATTGGAAATGGAGTTGGGAGTTGGGAGTGAGTGGGAAGTTACCAGCCGTGGGCGGCGCGGACTTTGATCATGACGTCGAGGATGGCGTTCCAAGTCTGCGGCTGTCCGAGCTTGGCATTGGGAAACATGCAGCCGTCCCAGCAGATGTGCTGGATGCCGCGGGAGGAGGCGTCCTTCAGCCAGTAACCGGCGCATTTCACGATATCGAGTTTGCCGTTCGGATCGTCGGCGGGGCAGTGCTTTCCGGTCTTGTCATGGTCGCCGGCGCCGTGGACTTCGCCGTCGTTTTGCGCGACGTGGAAGTCGATGGTCCAGGGGCGCAGTTTGTCGGTCATCTTTTCATACGCGGCGTAGAACTCCGCGTCGCTGCCGCCGGGCTGGAGTAGCGCGTATTCGGGCGCGTTGTAGCCGAGGAGGTAGAGATAGGTATGCGCGAGGTCGGCTTGGAAACCGACGGTCTTCGGCATCCCGACGGCTTCGAGAAGATCGAGCATGTCTTTCCACGAATGCATGCCGGCCCAGCAGATCTCGCCTTCAGCCGCGAGCCGCTCGCCGTGCTGCTCGGCGATCTTGCCGGCTTCGCGGAAAGTCTCGGCGATCTTCGCGGTGTTCGCCGTCGGATTCTCGGCCCACTTGTTCACGCCGAACTCCGCGGAGTCGATGCGGATGACGCCGTATTTGCGCACGCCGTGCTGGTTAAAGATGCCCGCGATCCGGCAGGCCATCTTCACCGCGCTCAGGAATTTCTCGCGCTGCGCCGCGTCGCCCATCGCCGAGTCACCGACCGTGCCGCCCCACACTGGCGCGACCAGCGAGCCGACGTTGAAACCTTTGCCCGCGATGAGGTCGGCGATCTTCATCAGCTCGTCGTCGCTCGCCTCGGGGTTCGTGTGCGGGAGGAAGAGAAAGTAGTCGATACCCTCGAATTTCTGGCCGTTCACATTCGCCGCGGCGGTGAAGTCGAGCATGCGCTCCAGGCTGATTGGCGGCTCCTGGCCTTCGGCGTCGCCTTTGCCGACGAGGCCGGGCCACATGGCGTTGTGCAATTTGGGGAGGGTGTGGGTGCTCATAGAATTTTTCGAGTGGTTGTCCTCCGCCGGGCGCCGGCGATTTGCCGGTCAAAAACCGCACGGGGAGAAGTGCGAAGTTGTCTGCCCAAAAGGTTTCCCAGCGACAAGAAGAATTCGCTCGCTCGAATGCTGAAAGCCGTTGTGCGACTTCGTCCGAGTACCAGGATGCACTAAGGCAAATTATTCTCTTGCAGCCGTCGGCGCCTTCCCGTCAGGCGTTTCGGTGCTCCCCATGACGAAAAACGGCTCCACGGCTCCAATAGGCGGAGGGCAAACTTTCCCGACTTTTCAACGGCGGAATGGCGGACCGAGGAAGGGCCGGAGCATTCCCGGTCGGAATCGGAGCGTCCCGACGAACACTGGGAGCCCTCCCGCTTCCATCGGGAACACTCCGGCTTGTGGCAAGGGCGATCCAAGAGCGAGTTGGAGCGTTCCGGTTCGGAGCCGGAGTCTTCTGAGCGGCTTCGCCGCGGGGACTTACAATCTCATTACTTACACCACTTCACTCGCCGATACCGCGTCGGCGTGGACGATCAACGGCCCCGGCGCCTTCACCTACGCGGTCAACACGTCCACGCCGACCTTTTTCATCAGCTTTAGAAATTCGCTCGTTTCGGCGGGGAGGGGTTGCTTGAAGAATCGGATTGTTTTTCTGCTCCTTCCCATAGTGAGGCTTTGGGGACGCAAGCTTGGGCTGGAAAGTCCGACGGGTGATGTGCAGCCGCCGACAGCTTGAGAAGAGGAGGAGGGGTCAGAAGAGGAGGGGTCGAAGGGAGCAAGGGGTCAGTCTGTGAATCTCGCTCCAGGGTGGACAAAGAGCGCGGCTTGCGGTAGTCCGGTGGCATGGCGCGCAAAGCCCGTGTCGAATCCCCCGGAGCACTCTATCATGTGCTGGATCGTGGCGACCGCCGCGAAGCGATTTTCCGCGACGACCGGGATCGCGAGCGGTTCCTCGAGACTCTGGGTGAAGGGTGCGGGCGCACGGGCTGGCTGGTGCATGCCTTTGTGCTCATGGGCAATCACTACCATCTCTTCGTCGAAACTCCGCAAGCCAACCTCGTCGCCGGGATGCGCTGGTTCCAAACCACCTGCACTGTGCGCTTCAACCGCCGCCACCACGTCAACGGGCATCTCTTCCAAGGCCGCTACAAGGCCGTCGTCGTAGATCCCGCCGAGCGCAGTTACTTCGCCACGCTGAGCGATTACATCCACCTCAACCCCGTGCGGGCCCGCCTCGTGGCGCTCGAGGGGCGGCTCTTCGACTACCGCTGGAGCAGTTACCCGTTCTACGTGCGCGCGACCGGGCGGCCCGAATGGTTCGAGCCCCGCGCGGTCCTCGGGGAACCCGGCCTCGCCGACACCACGACGGCCGCCGCCGCTATGCCGAGCGCATGCGCACCCAGGCCGTGGCCGAGCTCACGGGCGAGGAGACCGCGACCCACGCCGGACTGCGGCGCGGCTGGTGCCTCGGGGGTGAAAGCTTCCGCGAACGCATGCTGCGACTGCTCGACGGCGCCGGTGAAAAGCTGCGTCTGCGGCGCGAAGTCGATGGGCTCGTGCGCCGGCAGCACGGCGAGGAGGAAGCCCGCCGGATTATGGACCACGGGATGCGGCATCTGGGCCTGACCGCGGCGGAACTCCCCACGCTCAAGAAAGGGGATGAACGCAAACTGGCGCTGGCCACCGTCATCCGCCAGCGCACCACGGTGCCCAATGCGTGGATTGCCGAGCAGCTACATCTTGGGCCCGTCAGCCGGGTAAGTCACTGTGCCCAAACCGCCCTGGCAGAGCTGCTGAGAAAACTGGAGAACATCCGCGACCAATGAGCAAAATTCTCGATTCTAAAGCTGACCCCTTCTCTTCTCCCCGAACGCGAATGGCGAGTCCGAGTTCGCTTTCTTCCGCATCCAGCGCGGCCCAGAGCCGGTGACGGAATTACTTTTCGATGTTCCCAATGGCTACGCATCAGGCAGCGGGGATGCGCTCGAGTTTGCCTTTGGGATTCCCGCGCCGGAACCCGGCGTCGCGGCGATGATCCTCCTGGGTCTGGCGGGGATGTCGCTTTCGCGTCATTGCCGGATTTGATGCGGGCGGCTGCAGTTCTGCGGCGTCACGACCGTCCTCGCCGCATTCTGCCTTGTGCGCCGCGCTGCGCTCCCACAGCCTCGCGCTCCCCACGATGAAAGCCTTTCACCTCAACCGTCTCTTCAACTCCAAATCTGGCCGCTGCTTCTATGTCGCCGTCGTTCCCGTTTTTTCAACGAGCGCGGCTTCCTCTCCGGCATCGAGAATCTCAACGAATGCGTGCGCACCCTCGTCGAAGCCGCGCCCGACGCCATCCAGCTCACCACCTTGCGATAGACGCCCACGTCGTCGGTCGGGTCGGCCTTAATGATATCCGCGCCGAGTTCGCACGCCTGGCGGACCAGCGGGAGGATTTTTTCCAAATCGCCATCCATCGGGTAGGATCCTCGGAGCCGGAGGCTCCCTGTAAATTAGCCGCTGGCATCAGCCACCGGAACCGGGTTCCAGCCAGCGCGAGCGAGAGCAGGGCAGTATTTAGCAACGGGAAACACGGCCGTGCCGGTGTCTGATACGATTTATACAGTCCGACTGCACAAAGGTCCGCGAAAACGCCAACGGCGTTCCATCCTTCAGCCCAGGGTTGCGCGCCGCGCGCTACCCTGGGTCTCCCGGCCAAAGAAGAGACA
>Ga0105044_10008344_pt1 | contig 14216 bp, 10 predicted proteins | sample MAT01_FD_78092 | JGI IMG/M metagenome (GOLD analysis project Ga0105044, IMG submission 78092) | Freshwater microbial communities from Lake Fryxell liftoff mats and glacier meltwater in Antarctica - MAT-01 | ecosystem: Environmental > Aquatic > Freshwater > Ice > Liftoff microbial mat | place...
ACGAAGCTCCTCACCGGTCGCGCCATCGCCTCCTTGACCGTGTAGCCGAGCATGCTCGCCATGCGCGCGTTCATGAACGTGGTGCGGGTTTCACTGTCGACCTGCCAGATGCCCTCGTTCGTCGTTTCGATGATGCGCCGAGAGTGCGCCTCGCTCGCCAAGAGCCGGTCGGTGGCCTCCATGCGCTCGGTGACGTCGCGAAGATTGCATACAATGGCGCCCACCGACGGGTCGCTCAGGAGGTTGTGAGCGGTCCCTTCGATCCAGCGAATGCTCCCATCGGGACGCTTCAACCTGAACGTCGCCATCAACGGCTTGCTCGGCTCGACCAACACCCGGACCAGCCTCTGTCGCGCAGCCTCCTGATCCTCCGGTAGCACCAATGCGACGGAGCTCTGCCCGATGAGCTCGACCACAGGCCGCCCGTAGACGGTCTCGGCCGCCGGGCTCGCATAAAGGATGAAGCCCCGCGCGTCGATCAGCTTCACTGTGTCGACGCTGTTCTCGATCATCGCGTTGAAGCGCGCCGCCAGGACCCGTTGTTGCTCGTTGGCCTTGCGTCGCTCGGCCCGCTCCGTCGCCTCGCGCACCTCCCGTTCGATCGCCGGCACGAGCCGTGCCAGGTTCGACTTCAGGACATAGTCGCGCGCCCCGGCCCGCATTAGCGAGCTCGCCACCTCCTCCCCGATGATGCCCGATACGATGATGCACGGCGGATCGAGGCCGCTTTGCTGGATGAGCCTGAGTGCCTCCGCCACGTCGAAGTCCGGCAGCGAGTTGTCCGACAGCACGACGTCCCACTGACCTGTCGCGAGGGCCGCCGACAGGGCGGCTTCCGTCTCGACGCGCTCCGACACGATCGCCTTACCAGTCCCCTTGAGAAGGTCGAGTATCAGATTAGCGTCGCTTTCTGAGTCCTCGATCATCAGGACGCGAAGTCTGTCGACCTGAACCTCCGGCGTGCTCATACCGCCTTCCGTGGCAGCGGGGCCGTCTCGCTGAGTTCAACCCAGAAGCGTGTGATGAGCCTTGCGGTCGCCGCGAACTCATGGAAGTCGACTGGCATTCTTACGTACATGAGAAGGTCTAATGACTTAGTTCCACTCATCTTCTTGGCGTTGCCAGTGATCTCGGCGAGCGCGTCGCGGCCGTCTACGCCGAGCTTGTCGTCGTAGTCCGCGATCAGGATCTGCGCGAAGCCGAGCATGCCGCGCAGCGGCGCCCGCAGATCGTGCGCGACCGAGTAGCTGAACGCCTCGAGCACGCGATTGGCCACCTCAAGCTGACGGGTCTTGGCGCTCAGCGCGGCATGGGCGCTTTGCAGCACGTGACTGGCCCGCTTGCGGCCGCTGAGGTCGCGGATCGAGTTCGCGACCAGGAGGCCTGCTTCGGTCTCGAGCGGGCTCAGGCTGATCTCCACCGGGAACTCGCTACCGTCGGCCCGCAGCCCGTAGAGCTCGAGCCCCGAGCCCAGCGCCCGTACGCCGGGATCCTTATAGTAGCCGGCGCGATAGCCGCCATGTCGACCGCGGAAACGCGTTGGCACCATCCTATCGACGCTCCGGCCGACGAGGCGTTCGCGGTGATGTCCGAAGAGCCGCTCGGTCTGCGAATTGACGAGCACGATCCGGCCCGACGCAATCAAGCGCCAGCGCTCCTCGTCGCGTGCGACGCCTGCTGTCATGTTCCCCAGCTCCAGGTTGGGAAGCCCCGCCCGGGGCGCGCGAAGAGGTAGCCTTGCAGCAACTGGCAGCCGAGATCGACGACGACGTCGCGCTCCTCGACCTGCTCGACGCCTTCGGCCACGACGACCCTGCCCATGTCGCGGCAGAGCGAGGTCATCGACATGATGAGGCGCTGCTTAGTCGGTGAGTGATGCACGTCCCGGATGAGTGACATGTCGAGCTTCACGATCTCGGGCTCGAGTTGGGCAAAGCTCGTGAGCCCCGCGTAGCCGGCGCCGAGATCGTCGATGGCGATGCGGAAGCCGAGCTTGCGCAGACGCGCGACGCGCTCGCGAATGTCGGTGATCTCGTGCAGCGACTGGCGCTCGGTGACTTCGAGCACAATCCGCGGTGCGAGGTGCGTAAACGCGCTGGTTGCTGAGAAGAGCTTCTCGTCGAGCAGATCGTATGGATGCAGGTTCACGAACAAGACACCCGCTGACTGTACCGGCGCGGGCTCGACCGCCCGCACGACCGCGGCGCGAATGGCGCGGCTGAGGTCGTGCATACGCCGCAAGCGCTCGGCTGCCTCGATGAACGCCATCGGGTTCGGGATGCCCGGTTCTTCGGTGCGCACGAAGGCCTCGTGCCCATAGACCATGCCGTGGTTGCCGATCGGCTGGAAGACCACGTACAGGCTCTCGAGCGCACGTTCGAACGTGACCTGGAGCGCGATCAGCTCGCTGGCCGAACCGACGCCGCCCTGCACGAGCTTGAACGCCTCTTCCTTCATGCGGGCAATGCGATGAAGCTCGATCGCCCGCTTGACGACGTCGCGCAGCGCCTGGGGCTCTACCGGCTTCAACAGATAATTGAAGGCGCCTAGCTCTACCGCCTGCGCAGCCGAGGCGACATCGGGCTGCCCAGTGACCAGCACCATCGGCACATCCCGGTCGTGCTCGCGCACCTGCCGCAAGAGTGAAAGTCCGTCCATGCCTGGCATGCTGACGTCGCTGACAATTGCGTCGAAGCACCGGTCGTTGATGGCGCTCAAGGCGGCCTGTGCATCGATCGCCTCGACGACCTCATCGATGACCGTGCTCAGAATACGGACGAGCGCTCGACGGACGGCGTGATCATCATCGATCACGAGGACGCGCGTACGCGTGGCTGAGCTGAGTTGTTTGACCATGGTCGGCCTGAGGAGCGGTTGTATCTCTGAAGGTAGATAAAGCCATAGCAGACCCATTCAGGAACCGCCACAGGGGGAGAGATAAATCTCCTGTGCCAGAATGCACTGGGTGCGGTCACGAGTCGGGTGTCCGCACGCCTGTAACCCAAATCAGGCAAGACGGCCTTTAAGTGCGAGGCTGTCCCTCCCGACTTCCAAAGCGTGACAACACCGCTTCCCAACTCCGGCGACCGCACGCTCGACCTGCAGACCGCGACGACGCGTGTCAGCAAGGCTCGCCGACCAGGCCCGCCGTCGTTGCAGGCGACGGTCGTGCAGACGCGGCCGAAGCTCGGGACCGCGGCGGCCGCCCGGTTCGCGCCGGTGGAGCCGGGGTGGGAGGATGCTCCACGGCAGGAGACCGACTTCGAGGTCGAGCTCTCGACCGGCATTGCCCACGCTGTCGCCCACGACTTCGAGGACGATGACGCATTCTACGCCGCCGCAACAAAGCGCAAGCGCATCAAGAAGGCCGCACTCGCGCTCGGCGTGCTCGCCGCATTGTGGTGCCTCAAGGTTAGCTTCTCATCTAATGATGAGTCGGCTGCATCGGTCGCGCATGTGAGGCCCGTCGTCGAGGCGCCCCCGCAACTGCCGCGTGTCGCGGCCCCAGCGCCAGCGCCAGCGCCCACGCCCGCACCGACCCCGGTCGCGGTTGCCGCGCATCCGCCGACGCCTGAACCCACCAAGCCCGCGACGACCGGCAAGCGTTCGCGTGCCAGCCCGCCCGCCGTATCGCTTGCGGCTGTCGTTGCTGGCAAGACCGTCGCATCGCCTTCGGCCGTCGATGCCCGCGAGCTCGACGCATCGCCATCGGCTGCCGCTGCCGGCAAGCTGGCGGAGGCCGTGGGGACCACCCATTACTTCGCCGCCCCGCCGTCACGCCGCCCTGGGCCGACACGTGTCGGCCGCGCGGTCGACGACGATGCTGGCCCACCCGCGGGCGAGACGGCCGACGACGCGCCACCGACCTCGCGCCCGACGGCGCTACTCTGGTCGGTGCCGGGCGGCGCGGCTGTCATGGTCAATGGCCGCTACATCGGTCGGACCCCGCTCAATGTGAGCTGGGATGTGGATGGCGCAACGCAGATCGAGCTGAGCCTCGCTGGCTACGATACCAAGGTTCTCGAGCTCACGCCCGCGTCGACGAGCGGCCTCCTGAAGGTCACGCTCGCGAAGTCGGCTGAAGAGCAGGACCCTGGCGAAGAAGAAGCGGAGGCGCCCGAGCTGGCAGCCCCGCCCATCAGGGTCGTCGAGCCCCCCAAGGGCGAGTCGGTCGACAAGACGCGTCTGCCCGAGCGCAATGCGCCCGAGCGCGCGATGCCGGAGCCGCGTCGAAAGTGAGCGCACATCTCGGTCGGCGCGCGACCAGCGCCCGGTCCATGCAGAGCGTTCGCTGCCGATGCAGGCAAATCTCGCGGAGCCGTCGGGCTAGCGATTGGAAATACAATCAATTGGGCAGCCGCCTTGGCGGCAATCGTCCAACTCGCCGGCGAAGCCGTTGCGAGTTGGTATCAAAGGCAATCGTCCAACTCGCAGGCGAAGCCGTTGCGAGTTGGTATCAACGGCAATTGCCCAACTCGCAGGCGAAGCCGTTGCGAGTTGGTATCAACGAATAGCCGGCCCGCGTCGGAAGCTTCGCTCTTCCGAAGCCAACGTGCGGGTCTGCCATGGGGGTGCGCGTGTTCAAGTGTATTTCAGCATCCTTCATCACCTCATTGTTGCGAGTGCATGCCCGGCGATTTGTCGGTGTCTGCGCGCTTGCGTTGATCTCCGGCGCCTGCGATCAGGGCGGGGAGCCCAAGGTGCTGCAGGGGCGCACCGCGCCCACTTGCAAAGGCGTCGTGGCGATTGATTGTGCCGCGGCGACCGGTGTCTGCGAAGGCGCCGAGCCGCGCTGCGATGAGATCGTCGGCTGGGTTTGCCAGCCGGTCGCTGCGAACACGAATGCGAACGCGTACGAGATTGTCGAGACGCGTTGTGATGGGCGCGACAACGATTGTGATGGCGACACCGACGAGGACTTGGGTTCCGTGTCATGTGGCGAAGGCGCCTGTGCGCATCTGGCTGCGCGTTGCAGTGGCGGCGTCGAGGCGGTCTGTGACCCATTGACCGGGGCCAGCGACGAGACGTGCGATGGGGTCGACAACGATTGTGATGGCGACACCGACGAGGACCTCGTGTCCCCGCCATCGCAGCTCCAGGCCGGCGTTTGCGCCGGATCGATCGCGGTCTGCCAGGGCAGGGCGGGCTGGGTCGAGCCGGACTATCGCGAGGGCCTCGGCTACGAGCAGCTCGAGGTCAGCTGCGATTCGCGCGACAACGATTGCGACGGCGCGACCGACGAAGAGCTTGGCAGCATCACCTGCGGTGAAGGCGTCTGCGCCCATACCGCCGACATCTGCCAGGGTGGCGAATTCGTCTTGTGCGACGACGGGCTCGGGGCGAGCGAAGAGATCTGCGACGGGCTCGACAACGACTGCGACGGCGCCAGCGACGAAGACCTCGTCGGCCCCCCGGCGAGCCTGACCCAGGGCGTCTGCGCGAGCCTCACGCGCGTTTGCGATGGCACGAGCTGGGTCGAGCCGCCGCTCGAGACGATCGTGGGTTATGAAGCGAACGAGACGACCTGCGACGGTCGCGACAACGATTGCGACGGCCAGATCGACGAGAACGGCGGCACCGTGACATGCGGCACGGGCATCTGCGCGCACAGCGAAGGCGCCTGCATCGGCGGCGAGCTCGTCGGTTGCGATGCGTTCCGGGGTGCTGTGACCGAGGTGTGCGACGGGCTCGACAACGACTGCGACGGGCTCACCGACGAGGCGCTCGTCGCGCCGAAGGGTGACCGCATACACGGCGTCTGTAGCGCGGCGACCAGGGTCTGCCGCGGCGCCGCGGGCTGGGTCGAGCCGGGCTATGGCACCCTCCCGGGCTATGAAGCGAACGAGTCGACCTGCGACGGCCGCGACAACGACTGTGATGGCCGGGTCGACGAGGACCTCGGCACCACCACCTGCGGCAGCGGCCAGTGCAGCCACACCGTCGCGGTCTGCGCGGGCGGCGTGCCGGCTGTGTGTGACCCGCTCGCAGGGGCGGTCGCCGAACAGTGCGACGGGGTCGACAACGACTGCGACGGTGTCGCCGACGAGGACCTCGTCCCGCCCGCCGCAGATCGAGGGGCCGGCGTGTGCTCGCCGATGGCCAAAGTGTGCCGTGGTCGCAATGGCTGGGGCGAACCGGACTACTTGAACGTGCACGGCTTCCAGGTCCAGGAGTCGACCTGCGACGGGCTCGACAACGACTGCGACGGCTTCACCGACGAGGCGCTCGGCACGACCACCTGTGGTATCGGCATCTGCTTGCACACGTCGCTCAACTGCTCGGGCGGCGCCCCCAACGTGTGCAATCCGCTGCAGGGCCAGCGCGCCGAGACCTGCAATGGTCTCGACGACGACTGCGACGGTGCAACCGATGACGGCGCGACCTGCGGCGGCACCGACCTCTGCCAAGCGGGACGCTGCGTGCCGAACACCTCGACCTGCGGCAACGGCACCATCGAGGCTGGCGAGCAGTGTGACGACGGCAACGTCAGCGCCGCCGACGACTGCGACGCGAGCTGCCAAATCAAAGGAATCTGCGACGACAGTTGTGGCCAGGCGAGAGACGGCGTGTGCCAGGACGGTGGTCTCGCCGCGGTGTCGACCGCCTGCGCTTACGGCACCGACTGCGCCGATTGCAGCCCGCGTCGCGACGAACCCTGCCACGAGCTACCGGTCGAAGGCGCCTGCATCGGCAGAGCCAGCATCGGCTCTTGTGTGACCACCGGCGCCAGCGCGCCGCGCGCCGTCGTCGCGGCCTGTGACCCGGGCGAGGTGTGTGCCGTGCGCGGCGCCACCCTCGAGGCGACCTGCGTCGCCGAGGACGTGCCCGAGTGCACGCCCGGCGATTCGAAGTGCGTCGACGATGCCCGCCTCGAGTGTAACGCGAGCGGCCACTGGCAGCGCACCGATTGCGCCGAGGCCTGCATGCCGTTCGTGCTCGGCAGCTTCTGCGACCAGAACGTCGGCTCACGCCTCCTTTCGGGCACCGTCGCCTACCAGGCGCGCACCGCCAACGACACGCTCAGCGACTGGGGCGCGCCGTTCGACGCCCCGCTCATCGCCGCCCAGATCGTGTCCTACGTCTGGGACGCGAGCAGCGACAGCTACGCAGTCTACGACTCGGTCGAGACCGGCCCCGACGGGTCGTACGACCTGCGCGTGAAGAGCACGCCCGGCACCAAGGACACCGTCATCGTGTGGATGATGCGCCTCGCCGACGACGGCGAAGTGGCACTCGCGGTGGCCAACCCGTCGTTTGGCGCGGCCGGTCGCCGCCCCGTCTTCGATGTCCTGAACCAGGCCGCGGCCAGCTCGATCTGGAGTTTCTCGGTCCCTGCGGCCTCGCTCTTGAATGACCCCGCCATCAAGCTCACCGAGGCCTCGTACTCCGCCGTCGCGCGCGTATTCGAGCACATGCGCTACGTCTACGACACGACCCGCGCCGTCTTCGGAACGCCCGGCGACCCGCTCGTCTTGTGGATGGAGCCCGACGTCACCTGGGATTGCGGCGCCTGCACGACGCGCTACCCGATGGCGGTCGGCGAGCACCCGTTCGCCAGCGCCATCTGGATCGCCTACAGCTCGGACCAGGGGTACTGGTCGGACGCCGTCGTCGTGCACGAGCTGGGCCACTGGGTGATGGGCTCCTACGGCACCTCGCCGCGTGAGGGCGGTGTGCACTATGTCGGCCAGCCGACCCTGCCGGGACAGGCCTGGTCCGAGGGCTTCGCGACGTTCTTCTCGTCGCTCGCCCGCGGCAACGAGATCTACTTCGACAAGCAGGGCGGCAACTTCTTCTGGTTCGACCTACGCGAGATGACCTACCCGAGTCGCGGCATGATCCTGCCGACCGCCGACGGCGTCGGTTACCCGTACGCGAACGACCCACTGTTGCAGCTCATCGATGAGAACGTGGTCGCGGCCATGACCTACTCGATGGCCATCAACTCGCAGCCGGCCGGCACCGCGGCTCCCCCACGACTCGAATCCGAGGGTCCGTTCCTTATGCAGGCGCTCGCCTCGGACCGCATGAACGTGAAGCGCCTCAATCCGAGCGCGACCTTCCAGCGCCGCTATGTACGCCACACCTGGCGGCTCGACGCGAACCATCAAATCACCGACATCACCCCCATCTGGACCACCTCGTCGCCGATGTTCGCGGACTACCTCGACGCGCTCCGCTGCCTCGGGCTGGCGACCGGGCGCGACGTCGACCCGCTCGTCGCCGAATCGATCCTCACCTACCCCTATCCGATCGGGTCCAGCCCGATCTGCCAGTGAGCTGGCCTGACCTGGAGCGCCTGCCATGTTCTATGGAATGCTCGAAGCAATGCTGCTCGCAGCCTTGATTGGCCATAGCGGCGAGATGCCCGTGCCCTCGTCCCACTGCCCCGAGCCGCCGTTGACGATGACGTTGACGGGGCCCGAGTCGTTCGTGACCGGCCGTGAGCTCGAGCTCGTGCTCGAGATCACCCGGATGCTGCCCGACGAGGTGCCGATCAGGTTGCACGTCGCCCTGCCGGACGGCGTCGTGCTGCTCTCGGGTCCACGCGAAAGCACCTTCGTCGACCCGGCGTCCCGTGTCGTCACGCGCCGCCTCCGTTTCCACGTGACGCGCGTGCCCACGGGCGACGTCGTCGTCACGGTCGCAGCCCGCTCGCGCATCTACGGTGTGCACGCGACCGCGACCTATCGCTTCGGGCGCGCGCCCACGCCGCTCGTTCGACCTCCAGTCGGACCCGAGCTGCGTGGCCCAGGCGGCACCCGGCTCGGTCGTCCGGTGCTGCTCGACCGCACGCCAAAGGCGCCGACGCGCAGGTAGGTGACCGCTCGTCGCTCTCGCCCTGAGGGCCAGCCGTTCGCGGCTGGCTTTCGCCGTTAAGGGGCAGAATGCCACGCACGCATTTCGATTCGTGGTCGCCGCCCGGAAGTAACTCTGGCAGGCCCGAAGGCCCATGAATGGCCGTCGAGAGTGGGTTTTCTCGCGGCCGTCAGCAGCCCTCCAATTTCCCGTTCAGGTTCGGACGGCACGTTGACGACGGCTAAATCAGACCGGGTTGCGCTCCTCTTCGAGGACCCTCCCCGGGGCAATTCCCACTCAACTTCATTGGAGTCTCTATGCGCGCCAGTCTCGCGACGGCCTTGTTTTGTCTAGCGGTCCCGACGGTGATTGTCGGGGACGCGCGCGCGGACGGCGACTCGATCCTCACGATCGGTGTTGGCGGTGGTGTCGGCGTGCGCCAGGCGGCGGGCCCGGGTGAGGTGGTCGAGACCGGGTTCATCAACCAGGCGAACGTGCGCCTCAAGTTCCTCGAGATCTTCGGCATCGATTACGCGATGGACCTGACGCGTGACCCGAGTCTCGTCACCGCGTCCGACGATGCCTTGCAGTTCAAGGCCAAGATGCGGCTCACCGCGTTGGTCTATCCCTACAATGGTGAGGACGTTGCCTTCTATATGGGCTTTGGCATCGGTGGCGCCAAGATCGCGGAGCTGACCCGCTTCGACCGGCCGACCAACAGCTACACCGCGGGCGTTGGCTTCGAGTTCCACGTCGCCTCGCACCTGAGCATCGACGCCTCGTTCATGCTCATTGTCCCGGGTGCCCACTCGATCAAGAACGTCGCAGTCGCGCGCGTCAACGCGGCCCTCGAGGCCGGCGACACCGAGGCGATATCCAAGCTCAGCGCCGCCGGCCTTGGCGACTTCCTGAGCCTCGACAACCACGAGATCATGCTCCGGATCCTGCTCTTCCTGTGAGCACCCGAGGCGCGCGTTGCGTCCCATCGATCAGGGCTTGCGTGGTCCTGGGATGAACGCGTTGGTGCGGCGGATGTAGTCGGCGTAGGCCGGGCGCCGCTGCACGATCGTCTGCTCGAGCAGCACGACCCCTGAGAACTTCAAGAGCAGCCACGTGATGAGGAGCGGGCCGGCGACGCTCCAGCGCGCATCGGGGGCGGCCGCGGCCACGAGCCAGATGCCCCACCAGAGGACCGACTCGCCGAAGTAGTTCGGGTGTCGCGTGTTCCGCCAGAGTCCCTTGTCCATCACCTGCCCACGGTTCGCCGGGTCCCGCTTGTAGCGTGCGAGCTGCCAGTCAGCGACCGACTCGTAGACAAAGCCAAACGTGAACAGCGCGAGGCCGACCCCATCGAACACGGTCAACCCTTCGGGACGCGGCACGATCTGTCCGAGCTGCAGCGGCAGCGAAACGATCATGCACAAGACGCCTTGCATCAGGAACACCGCGAGATACGACCACCACCAGAACGTGCGCGGTCGCGCCGCGCGCATCGCCGCATAACGCCTGTCCTCGCCGTGCCCGAGGTTGCGGGCAGCCAGGTAGACCGCCAGCCGCACGCCCCAGAGGGTCGCGGCGATGGGCAGCAGCAGCGAGACGTCGGCAGGCGCCGTGAGCTGTGCGCGCGTCGACCACGCGACGACCACGAAGCCGAGGCCCCAGAAGATGTCGATGATGCTCGCGTCGCGGAGTCGCAGCGACACCCCCCACAACAATGTCAGGAGGCCGAGCAGCAGCAGGAGATTGGTCACCATGATCGACAGCATGATCAGTCCTATTGGGCGGGGGCGGATTTTGACTTGTGCCCTTGCTCCCAAGCGCATGCTTCCGCGTCGACCCATTCGTCGAGCTCGGACCAACGCGCCCAGAGCCAGTCGACGAGCACGTCGCGTTGGACCGGGATCTCGCTCCGCGAGTAGCGCCAGAAGCGGAGCCGCACAACCCGGCCGACCAAAGCACCAGACAGGATCGCTGACAGCGTCGCGAGCCCTTCGAAGCCGATGTGACCGACCAACACGACGTCGGCGTCGCGCGCCGTCTCGATGAGTGCCAGTGGCCCCCCGAGCCGTGGCGGCAACACGCGTCGCAGTGCCTCCGCGCGCGGCGTGAGCGCGGGCGTGCTGACAGCGAAACGCGCGAGCGCACGGGCCCGCTTCTCGGGCGTGAAGCGCGTTCCCTCGGGGTAGATGAGCACCCCTTCGTTGCGCGGCAGATCGGTCGCGAGCGCCCGCACCTGAGCCAACGCGCGTTCGGTGTCGGAGCCGTCGCGCCCGACGAACGCGTTGCGCAGACGCAGGCCGGCGATGTCGAGGCACGGGTCGACGAGCAGCTCCTTCTTCAACACCCAGCGCAGTGCAAGCCCCCGTCGCGAGGACAGGTAAGTCGTCGGCAAGAGTGTGTCGACGAGGCTCGTGTGTTGCATCAGCACGATCACTGGCCCGCCCGGCGCAGGACCGAGCACAGCCTCACCGACGAGCTCGATGCGCAACCGATAGAGGCGCGTTACCGCGGCCAGAAGCGTCGCCACCCACGCGCGCTGAATCGCATGAGTCCGGCTCAGAAGGCGTGCACGTCCCGCGCGCCCGAAGCCACCGAAGAGCCAGGCGAAGAAGAGCGTGAGCACTCCGACCCCCTCGCTCGCGAGGTAGACCGCCCCAAAGAGCACAAGCCGCGTCAGCGCGAACGGGGTGCGATCTCGCAGCCAACGAACGACGTCGATTGCGGCTCCGAGCAGGAGCCACAGTGGCAGACCGCTAATGACGAAAGCCGCCAGCATGAACACGATCGGCACGGTGACGAGGCGACGACGCAGTGTTTCCAAAACGACCTCACGGAGCTCGACAGAGGCCTTCGACAGGGTAGCGAAGCCTGGACTGAAGGTCTCACAACCTGGCGGGTCCGCGCACCAGCGCGCCGCTGATCCCGACCACGACATAGGCAACCATCAGCACGAACAGCACGGCCCCGCCCGGTCCACCCGCGATGAGCAGCGTGAGCCCGGCGGTGATCGCCGCGAAGAACGCGAGCTGGCGCGAACGGCTGCGAAAACGCTTGTACGACGGGAACTGGATGCGGCTCACCATCAGTACGGCCAGCACCAAGACCACAGCGATGAGCAGTGGCATCGAACGCAACCAGGTCCAGCCGACCTCGTGCTCGGCCATCGTCAGCGTCGTCACGAACAGCGCGGCGACCGGCGTTGGCAGGCCGACGATGTGGAATCCCGGCTCGGCCCCGCCCGCGATCAGGTTGAAGCGCGCGAGCCGGATGGCGCACGCAGCGACGAACAAGAAGACTGGTACGACCCCGAGGTCGAAGCCTGCAGCCCCGCCCCCGCTCAGTCCCCACTGGTAGACGAGGAACGCCGGTGCGACCCCGAACGAGGCGAGGTCGGCGAGGCTATCGAGTTGCACTCCGAAGGCCGACGAGGTTCCGGTCATGCGCGCGACGCGCCCATCGATCATGTCGCAGAGGCTTGCCCCGATGACCGCGCACGCCGCCCAGTACGGCGCGCTTGCCGCCCACACGAGGCACATGAATCCGCCGAAGACTCCGAGCAACGTGATAGCTGACGGCAGCGCGGCGAGGAGGCGAGGGCGTTCGTTCATGTGGGTTCCTGGCGCGTACGCACCAAAGTACCCTAGCACGAAGCAGGTCGTGCAAACGTCCAGACCAACCAGCTCGTTCGACGCGCCCGCGCGCGGCTGGAAAGACAAAGGGCGGCTGATACTGGATCAGCCGCCCTCGTGCTTGCTTCCTTCTGGAGCCGATGATCAGACTCGAACTGACGACCTGCTGATTACGAATCAGCTGCTCTACCAACTGAGCTACATCGGCAGTTGGAAACAGGGCGGTCTTCTACAAGCGAGGTCGGGGTCGTGCAAGCGGAAAAACGCCAGGCCGTTCGGGCCGCGCGTCATCAGTGTGTGAGCAGGGTGCCAGGCGCTTGGCACGCGACCTCCCGCCGTCTATAGGAGGCCATGGGTCTTCTCGCAGGCAAGCGTATCCTTCTCGGCCTCGGTGGTGGCATCGCTGCCTACAAGGGGCCCGAGCTCGTGCGGCGGATGCAGGACGCGGGCGCGGATGTGCGCGTGGTGTTGACGGCTGCCGGGGCACGCTTCGTCTCGAAGCTCTCGCTCGAGGTGGTCTCGCAGCATTCGGTTGCCGACGACCTCTGGACGACCGACGGTTCGTCGGGCAGCTCACGCATCGTGCACACCGATCTCGCGAAGGACTCGGACCTCGTCGTGCTCGCACCCGCGACCGCGGATCTGATCGGGAAGATCCGTCACGGGCTGGCCGATGACCTGCTGACGACAACGGTGATGGCGTCGCGCACACCGGTGCTCGTGTGCCCCGCGATGAACACGGAGATGCTCGCCAACCCCCTCGTGCAGGACAACATCGCGCACCTGCGTGGGCTTGGGCGCTACACGTTCCTCGAGCCGGGGGTCGGCCTCCTCGCGTGCGGCATCACGGGGCCGGGTCGGCAGCCCGACCCACCCGACATCATCGAGGCCGCGGCCTCGGTGCTGACGCAGAAAGACCTCGTCGGAGTGCGCGCCATCGTGTCCGCGGGACCGACTTTCGAGTCACTCGATCCGGTCCGATATCTGGGCAATCGATCGACCGGCACGATGGGCTTTGCGCTCGCGCGTGCACTCGCCGCGCGTGGTGCCTCCGTCACCCTGGTCGCGGGTCCTGTTTCGCTGCGCACCCCGGTCGGGATCGCGCGTCGCGTCGACGTCGAGACCGCGGAAGAGATGCTCACGGCGATCGATGCCGCCTGGAGCGAGTGCGACTTCGTGGCGATGACGGCCGCGGTCGCCGACTATCGGCCGGCCCAGCGCAGTGCAAAAAAAATCAAGAAGCGCGAGGGTTTGGCGGCGGCGGCTGGGTCAGGCTCCGAGACGATCGAGTCCGCGAGCGACGCGCCGAAGCTCGCACTCTCGCGCACGCCGGACATCCTCCACACGCTCTCGCGCCGACCCGATCGCTCACGCGTGAAGCTGCTCGGCTTCGCGGCCGAGACCCATGATGTGATCGCGAACGCGACAGCAAAGCTGCGCGAGAAGGACCTCGATTGGATCCTCGCCAACGACGTCGGAGATCTCGGCGTCGGCTTTGGCACAGGTGACAATCGTGGCACTCTCGTCAATCGCGAGGGTGCATTCATGGAGCTGGCGCGCGCGCCGAAAGAACAATTCGCTGAACGGCTCGTGGACCTACTCGCGCCGGCGCTGAGTCTCCTTCCCGGTGGAGCTTTGCGATGACCGCGCCGCGGGATGCAACGAACGCGTCGATGGCCCCAGCGCAAGACGACCCGCGCGCCTTCGCCGCCGAGCTCGCCGCAGATCTGCGCAGCTGGGTCGAGTGGGCCCAGCTCACCGGTGCCATCGAGGTTCCGAGCACGCCGC
>Ga0105044_10008347_pt1 | contig 14215 bp, 10 predicted proteins | sample MAT01_FD_78092 | JGI IMG/M metagenome (GOLD analysis project Ga0105044, IMG submission 78092) | Freshwater microbial communities from Lake Fryxell liftoff mats and glacier meltwater in Antarctica - MAT-01 | ecosystem: Environmental > Aquatic > Freshwater > Ice > Liftoff microbial mat | place...
GTGGGTGGCGTGGGTGGCGTGGGTGGCGTAGTCGTCGAGAGCCGTGTCAGGACTGTAGACCGCCTCAGGTTATTCAGACGATTTTTCCACCGGCAGGTGAGCGACGTGGTGCCCTCATCGCTGTTCCGGTGCGGTGTGGTCTGGTTCACGCCAGCAGCTCGCGCACTACACGCCCATGGACATCAGTCAGGCGGAAATCTCGACCGCTGAAACGGTAGGTCTGCTTGGTGTGGTCGACGCCCAGCAGGTGCAGCAACGTCGCATGCAGATCGTGGATCTGCATCTTGCCGTCGACGACTTTGTAACCGTATTCATCGGTGGCGCCGTAGACCGTGCCGCCTTTCACGCCGCCGCCGGCCAGCCACACGCTGAAGCCGAACTGGCTGTGATCGCGACCATCGCCACCTTGCGAAAAAGGCGTGCGGCCGAATTCGGTGACGCAGGCCACCACAGTATCTTCCAGCAGCCCATGTCCGGCCAGGTCGGCCAGGAGTGCGGCAATCGGCTGGTCGACGGTCAGCGCGTGTTCGCTGTGGTTTTTGCTCAGGGCGCCGTGGGCGTCCCAACGGATGTCGCCTTGGACGCGCGGCATGGTCAGCGCGACGAAACGAACGCCGCGCTCCACCAGCCGTCGCGCCAACAAACATTGCCGGGCATACGTGCGGGTGTGTTCGAACGGATGGTTGATGCCATAGAGATCCTTGGTCGCCGCGCTCCCGCCATCCAGATCAAGCAGCCCAGGCGCCGATGATTGGAGTTTGGCCGCGAGTTCATGGTTGCGGATAGCCGACTCTACCGCATCGGGATTGCCGAGGCTGGCCGAAAATTCACCGTCGAGGGTGTTGATCAAACCCAACTGCGCCGGTTGGCGCGCGGCATCACCTGGGGTCAGGTTAGGCACCGCCGGATCGCTGCGCTCGAACAGCGTTAGACCATACGACGCGGGCAAGAAGCCGTTCCTGAAATTGTCGATGCCGCCGACCGGCATCAGCCCACCATTAAGCACGACGTAGCCAGGCAGGTTGTCAGCCTCGCTACCGAGGCCGTAATTCACCCACGAGCCGACGCGTGGGTGACCCATCAAGCCCCAGCCGGTGTTCATCCAGTAACTGGCGTTGGCGTGCACCGCGCTCTCGTTGACCATCGAGCGGATCACCGCCAGCCGGTCCGCCTGTTTGGCTAGGTGCGGGAACAAGTCGCTGATGGCGACGCCGCTCTGGCCGTATTGTTTGAACTCCCACGGAGATTTCAGCACGGGCCCATTGGAATCGCCCTGCGTCGGCTCGATGGTCATCGGGAACGGCTTGCCGTGATCCGCCGTCAGTCGTGGCTTGGGATCACCTGCGCCGGCAGCCGAGTCGACAGCGTCCCGCTCCACAGTCCTGGGGCGACCCCGACGTGGGAGGCCAAACTGCCATCGACCAATTCGACATGTCCGTCGATGTGCCAGCCGACTGGCATGGAGCCACTGGTGAAATCAGCGAACACGTCCTGGCCAGCGAGCGCCAAGGGCTCAATGGCCACGGCCGGACGTTTGGGTGTGTCGGCGAACACCTGCGTGCGCCCAGCGGCGAGTTTTTTTCGCCGTGTCGGCGAATACCGCCTGGTTGCTCCACCGGCGGGTCGTCGGACTGGCGGCGATTATGCCGTAGAGTCCGTAGTACTCACGCATCGACACCGGATCAAACTTGTGGTCATGGCAGCGGGCGCAGCCCAGCGTCAGCGCGTTGAAAGTTTTGCCGAGCACATCGCTGCGGTTGTCGAGGCGTTCAGCCTCGTCGTTGGCGATATCGACTGGCGAGGTCGCCGCTTCGCCCAAGTTCCACCACGTGGTGGCGATCAGCGCTTCGTTGCGGCCCTCGGCATCCACCCGTGGCGGTAGCAGGTCGCCGGCGATCAGTTCGCGCACAAAACGATCGTACGGCAGATCGGCATTGAACGCGCGCACCAGATAGTCGCGGTACTGCCAACTGCCCTGGTATTCGTAGTCAAACTCATTGCCGGTGCCGTCGGCGTAGCGCACCAGATCCATCCAGTGGCGCGCCCAACGCTCACCGAAAGCCGGTGATGCCAACAATTGGTCGACAAACCCAGTGAGCACGGCGGAGGAGGTCACGCGCTCTTGGTCGGCCAGGGTTGGCGGAAGGCCGGTCAACAGCAGCGATAATCGGCGCGCCAGGACTGAGGGGCTTGCGTCCGCCCCCGGCGACAGCGTGGCGGTTTATTGCGCCGCACGGATGAAGCGGTCGACATCGCTGCGCGCCCAGGCGCGGTCGACCGGACGCGGCACATCGGCGACGGCGACCGGCTTATACGCCCAGTGCTCCTTCGGATCACGTTTCATCGCCGCGAGCGCTGCCGGGAACACCGCCCCGTGATTGATTCAGCTTTCGAAATCCTTGATCACTGCCGGCGGTAGAGGATCGCCTTGGGGTGGCATCGCGGTGCCAGCATCGCCTTGTTTGATCGCGGCCAACAGCAGCTTTTTTCCGCTGCTCCTGGCACTACCGCCGCTCCTGAGCCACCGCCATGCACCAGCGATTCGTGCGAATCGACGCGCAGCCCCCCCCTTGTCCTTGCCGGACTCCAACGAGTAACATTTATAACAATACTCGACCAGTACCGGGCGGATGCGTTTCTCGAAGAACTCCGCGTGTGGGTCCGCTGCCGTTGCTTGGCCAACCAGGCCGGTGAGGGTCACCAGTGTTTATCGTAGGAATGGTGTTCGCACAGGAGTGACCACCGTGTCTACAATGCGGGCAGCAGCCCCTTGTCCCCATAACGTCACGGTAAAGCACCCTGCATGATCAGCACGCCACCCGCGGGCAGCATGGCGGTGGTCAGGTCGCCCGTTGTGGTAACCGCGTAAGATTCATCCGCGCCGAACGCTTCCAACCCACGCGTGTGCGGGACCTCGACCGTGACGGGCTCGCCACGGCGATTGACGACCACCACCAGTCGCCGACCGGGACGATTCCACTGCGCTGCGACAATATCGCCACCGAGGTCGAGCCGCACGCGCGAGCCGTCGGTCAGCAGGCCTTGCGTTGCATCCAGCGCCGCGATCAGCGGACGCAACGCTTCCGCCGGATCATGCTCACCCACCGACCAGATCAGGCCCTGCGCTCCACGGATCAACGCGTCCCAGGAGTTAGACTGGACCTGGTCATCGACTGCGACCACTGCCAAGGTGGCGCGCGCGGCGGGAGCATCACCCGTGCTCGGCAGTTCACTGCTGGAGGCCCACGCGGGTAACTTCGCCGGTGCTGGGCCAGCGAGATGAATGGGGCGCAGCGGATCGGCCCGGCGCATGGCGTTGGCGGCGCGGGTATCGTTGGTGGCGATCCAGGCGCTGAGCGCCGGATGTTTGAAGAAACGCGGCGCTGGCGTGGTGGGTGGCAGTTCGACCAGCGCAATGAGGTGGCGGTAAGCGGCTTGGTCCAACCACGCGCCATCACCCAGCGGTGCGACCAGCGCCGTGCCGCCCAGGTCAGCGGCGATGGTGGCGGACACGCCGCGCAGAATGCGTGGAATCAGCAAGTCGCCATCGCGGGCGAAACGCCCACCAATGACCGAGAAGCGATTCTGACCGGAGTGATGGATCTCCAACGCCTGACCAGGATGGGACAGGGCATAGAATCCTGGAGCGAGCGGACGTACGGTCTTGGTGCCTGGGCGCGTCAGCGCGGTGCCGGGGCGCACGACGCTAGTACTGGCGATCGCGATGTGCACGGAGCCGGCGATGGTTTCCACGCGTGTGCCCTGAGTAGTGACGGTCAGCCACACATCGGCTTCTTCAGCGTCGATGCGCAGGTGTGGGGTGGTGATCAGCGGGCGCAGGCCCATGGCCGCAGTGACGTGAACCGTGCCGAGCGTCACGTGCAGCGGTTGTCGTACGACATCGACTACGCGCGGCAGGGGCAGCGTTAGGCGCGTGTCCGGACTGCACCACCACGTCATACCGCGTTCGTCGGTTAGATCGGCACCATCACCGCTGACTCGCACCTCATCACCGGGCACCAGCCGCTGGTCGGCCACACTGGCCGCTTCACGTCCCTGGCGCCGTACCTGCGCGCTGCCGTTGATCAGCAGCGGATGAACCAGCCGCAGTGCTTTGGGATCAGGTTTGGCCAGAACGGGGTTCGCCAGGGTTGCGCTGATGGTGGGAGCTTCGCCAACGCTGGGCGCGTATTCGCTCGGTTGCACGGACGTTGGCACAGCGTCGACAACGACGACTTCCGCAGCTGCTGGTTCGCTGGCCGGTGCGTCAGGAACTTCCCCAGGTGGCGCCGGCTCAGGTGCGGCGGGTGCGACCACACCCGCCGGCGTGTGTGCGGCGAGCGGTAGCGTCACGGCGACTGGCGACGGTGACGACTTTTGCGGGACAGGAGCTGAGGTCGCGACCGAGCGCAGTGGCGCACGAGCCGGTGTGTGTGGCCACCACCAACCGCCCACCAGCAGCATGAGCAGCGCCGCCGCAGCTACGCCACTCCATGGCAGCCACCGGGCTGACGATCGCCGCGCGGTCGCGTCGATCGCCTGGTCGATGCGCTGCGCCAAAGCTAAGCGCCGACTGCCGGACAAGGTCGCCAGCAGGAGGTCGGCGCGTTGCTCGGCGTCATCGGCCAACACCGCGCGAATCTGCAACGCCAGCGCCAATTCGCTGGCCAGACGGTGGTGCAGGTCAACGTCACGGGCTATGAGTGCCGCGAGGTCGCCGCGCTCGGTCGGCGACACCGCGTCGTCCAGCAGCCGCTCGACCACCTCGCTGAGGGCTTCGGGGGTCATGGGCGCACCACGTTGGCATCACCGCCGGCGCGTTGCAGGCACTCGCGCAGGAAAGCTCGCGTGCGATGTAACGTGACCGAGACCCAGGTCTCCGTGTGGGCCAATTCCAATGCCAATTGCTTCACCGCGATGCGCTCGACGTAGCGGCGCTGCAACAGCTCGCGCACCCGTGGCGTCACCTGATCCAGGCAGCGTTGCAGATCGGGGCTGGGGTCATGGCTGGCGCTGGCGACATTCGCCGCGGCGACTTCAGCGAGGGTTGCCTCCAAGACCTCGGCGCCGACGTGATCGTGGCGCGCGCGTTGGCGGAGTTCTTTGAGCAGGCGGTTGCGGGCGATGCCACGCAACCAAAAAGAAAAGGTGCCGCGTGGCTCGTAAGTACGGATGCTTTCGTAACACGCGACGAAGGTGGCTTGTAGGACTTCATCGACCATCTCCGCCGAGCTGGCGTGGGCCGAGAGAAAATAACGGATCGGACGTTCATATTCGAGAAACAGCATGCGAAAGGCCTCGCGGTCGCCGTGTTGCACCCGGCGCGCCAGCGCATCGACGCTGGCTGCATCTAACGCACCACGGGACCCGTCGGCGGATGATTCTTCAGCACGAGGTCGTGGATGGGACATAGTACCGAAGTGACCGATTCAAGGGTTGGCGGACCAGCCGGCCCAGGTGCGGATGCATCTGGGCCGGCGGATGCGTTCAGTTGGTCGGCGGCGTCAGCGAGACGGTGACATTCTTCACCGCGCTGCCGTTCTTGTCGAGGATGCGTGCGCTCAAGCCAACTTCACCGCCACCATTGATGATGATCGCAGAGATCACATTGGTGCCTTTGGTGAGCGTGAAGGGGCTGCTCTTGTCTTGATCGGCTTCGGCGGCGCGACCGGCGTAAACCGTTAGCACTTCCGCGCCGTTGACGCGCCAGCTCGAACTATCGTCCGAACCGATCGACAACACCGCTTCGGTCAGTTCCTGTTCGCTGGTGACGTAGACCACCGCAAGGTAGAGCGCATTTTCCTTCTGCTCCAGGGCGTACACCGCGCCATCAGCTTGGCCGGCACGCCAGGTGACGTCAGCTGCGGTTACCCCAGTCATGGTGATGGTGACCTTGTCGCCTTCCTTGGGCTTGGCCTTGAAGTGACCGGTGAATGATTCCTTGGTCAGGAAATCCTTCTGCGCGTCCTCACTATGTTCGCTGGCCTTTTCGCCAACCTCGAAGGCCTCCAGCACCAGCCAGTTGCGCAGGTAGCCGTCGTCATCGGGCTTGAAGTCGGCGGCCGAAACAACGGCGCCGGAACAGAGGAGCAGGCAAGAGGCCAGGAGGCGATGGTTCACGGGATTCATCCTAGGTGGGTGAAGAGTGGGGGAGGAATGGCTGGAGCAGCGAGAAGTTCGCCGCAGAGACCGCACCTGATTACCACCAGGCGGAGGAATCTTACAGCCGGTTTTGCGGTGACTGGTTGGCTCGGGTGGGGCCAGGTGGGGCCAGGTGGAGCCAGGTGGAGCCAGGTGGGGCCAGGTGGGGCCACCCTTACACGCACGCACGGTGTACGCTTCGTCACCGTGACCATGCCGCGCGTGCAGGGCGACACCCGCTGGGATGCACACGGCGGCTTGACCAACAATCCGAACGAACACGCACGCACGGTCGGCCAGCCCATCGCCGCGCTCATCACCGATGGTGGCGAGCAGGGTGCATTATCTCCCCTGGCGCCCCCATGCGCCGCCCTAGATTCCCGCCCCATGCCAGCAATCTGGGCTTTATCCGACCTCCACCTGTCGACCTCCGGGGCCAAGCCCATGGATGTGTTCGGCGACCATTGGGGCAATCACGCCGGGCGGATGGCCGAGAGTTGGGACCGACTCGTTGCTGACGATGACATCGTGCTGACCCCAGGCGACTTCAGCTGGGCGTCAAAACCGGCCGAGGCCGCCGGCGACTTCGCGTGGTTGGGCGCGCGCCCAGGGCACAAGATCATGGTCAAAGGCAACCACGACTACTGGTGGACCGGGACGCATAAACGCATGGCAGAGTTGTTGCCGCCCAGGACCTACGCGCTCAAGAAGACCGCCGTGTCGATCCATGGCGTGGGTTTCTTTGGTGTGCGTGGTGGCGACTTCGCCGCGCTCACCCGCTACGGCGACACCCGCACCGCGGAAGACATCGAGGCGTGGCTCGCACGCGAAGAGCACGAGTTGAAGTTGTCGATCGCCGCCCTCGACCAAGCAGATGCCGCCGCCGGTCGTGCGCGCGGACAACGCATCTGCCTGTTCCATTATCCGCCGATTCCGCCAGGGCGGACCGTGAGCCGCTTCACGCCGATCATCGAAGCCGCCGGCGCGTCGTTCTGCATCTATGGTCACCTGCATGGCCAGGAACTGGGGCCAGCGAAGGTCGAAGGCACGTGGAACGGCGTGACTTACCGCTGCACCAGTTGCGATCAGGTGGACTTCACGCCGACGCTGATCTGCCGGATCTGAACCGTGGCATGGGCGGTGCGCCCGTGCCATGGACAACCGATTCAGGCAAATATCTGATCTGGTCGGACGAGTTGCCGTGGTTTGCCGACCTGGTCCTGCGCACTGCATGTCACATCCACATGAGTGAAGCCCCACGCGGTGGAATCCTCGGACACTTGTGCCCATCCGCATGAAATGTCGGCGACGGATCCGCGTACACGCTGCACCAGGAGCCCACCGCTATGCGCCCAGTCCTTCGTCTGCTCAGCATCTCCACCATGCTTGCCGTCGGTTCGTCGGCGTTGCAGGCGGCGGTCGCGCTCGCCTCGCCCTTTACCGATCACGCGGTGCTGCAACGCGGCCAGCCGATCCCGGTGTGGGGGACCGCCGACGTGGGTGAGAAGGTCACCGTCACCTTTGATGGGCAGACCAAGACCGTCACCGTCGGCGACGATAAGAAGTGGCTGATCAAGCTCGACGCCCACACCGCCGGTGGGCCGTATGACCTGACCATCGCCGGCACCAACACCATCACGCTCACTGACATTTTGGTCGGCGAGGTGTGGGTGTGCTCCGGCCAGTCGAACATGGAATGGACGGTCAAGAGTTCACTCAATCCGGATCAGGAAATCGCTGCCGCGAAATTTCCAAAACTGCGTCACTTCAAAGTAGAAAAGAAGACCTCTGATTCGCCACTGACAAGCTGCGTTGGCAGTTGGACGGTGTGCAGTCCAGAAACCGCCAGCGGCTACACCGCGGTTGGCTATTTCTTTGGCCGCAAACTGGTCCAGGAACTCGACGTGCCCATCGGCCTGCTGCACACCTCGTGGGGTGGCACGCCGGCCGAGGCGTGGACCAGCAAGCCGGCGCTGACCGGCACGACGACCTTCAAAGATGTCACCACGGCTTGGGACAAGCAGGCTGAAACTTATCCCGCGCAGGTGGAAAATTTCAAGAAGGTGATGACGAAATGGGAAGCTGATGTCGCCGCAGCAAAGGCAGCAGGCAAACCAGAGCCCAAGAAACCGCGTCCACCACAAGATCCCAAGACTTCACCGCACAAGCCCGCGTCGCTCTACAATGGCATGCTCAATCCGCTGGTGCCCTACGGCATCAAGGGCGCGATCTGGTACCAGGGTGAATCGAATGCCGGCCGCGCGAAGGATTACCGCGAACTGATGGCGCTGATGATCGGCGATTGGCGCACATCCTTCGGCCAGGGTGACTTCCCGTTCTACGTCGTGCAGCTTGCGAACTACATGAAGCGCAGCGATCAGCCGACCGACACCGCGTGGGCAGCGTTGCGCGAGGCGCAGTACCTGATCACCAAGACGGTGAAGAACACCGGCATGTCGGTGACGATCGACATCGGCGAAGGCGAGGACATCCATCCGAAGAACAAGCAGGACGTTGGCCTGCGTCTGGCGCTCATCGCACTGGCGAAGGACTACGGCAAACAGATCGCCTGCTCCGGCCCGGAATACAAAGCGATGACCGTCGACGGTGCCAATGCCGTCGTCAGCTTTGAGCACCTCGGCGGTGGGCTGACCGTCACCGGAGAGAAACTCACCGGCTTCGCCATCGCCGGCGAGGACAAAAAGTTCGTGTGGGCCGAGGCCAAGATCGTCGGCGACACGGTGGTAGTCTTCGCCCCCTCGGTGACCAAGCCGACCGCGGTGCGTTATGCCTGGGCCGACAACCCCGAGTGCTCGCTCAGCAACAAGGCCGGCCTGCCGGCGGTGCCGTTCCGCACTGATCGTCCGTGAGACAGCTCGACTAGACGCAGAGACGCAGAGGTGAGATGAGGGCCGCAGAACAGAAATGCTCTGCGGCCTTTTGGCTTTTCAGTCCTGCCAACCTCGGCGGCTACTGAGCCACCACACCGGAGACCCGCGTATCATTCCATCCGTGTCGCGCCGAGCCGATCGAGGCACGCGCGCATCATCAAATGCTCTGGCGCCTCACGACCGGTCCAACGTTGGTATTGGCCCAGCGCCTGACGCAGCAGCATTTCCAAGCCACCAACAGTACGGGCGCCGGCACGTTGCGCATCGCGCAGCAAGCGGGTTTCGAGCGGATGATAAACGGTATCGAATACCACGCTGGCCTCGCGGTGATGGTCCGTCGGCCAGGGCGTTTCTTCCGGCTTACCCATGCCAGCAGACGTGCCGTTCACCAGCACGTCGAACTCCACCGACAGCGCCTGGTCGAGGGACATGTATTCGGCACCGATTTCGACCGCCAGCTCCTTGGCCTTGTCGACGGTGCGATTGGCGACGATCACGCGCGCGCCGTGGTCCTTCATCGCCACGCCGATGGCGCGACCGACCCCGCCGGCGCCGAGCACCAGCACGATGCGACCCTTCACCGAACAGATATGTTCCTCGACACACGAGATCACCGCCAGCGCATCCGTATTGGCACCGCACGGCTTGAGATCGCGGTCGCGATAGACGGTATTCATCGCGCCGATGCGCTTGGCGAGATCTTCGATGGTGTGCATCTGACCGATGAGCGAAGTCTTATGGGGGATGGTGATCGACAAGCCGTCGATCCACTCACCGCATGTGCGCCAGAAGCCAACTGCATCTTCGACGCGGAAGGGCACGTACACCGCGTTAAGCTTGTGATGGATGAACGCCGTGTTGTGGATCAGCGGGCTCAGCGAGTGGCTGACCGGGCTGCCGATCACGCCATAGATCTTGGTCTGGGCGTTCTGCTGTTTGAGGCGGTACAGCCGCAACAATTCGCCGACCGTCGGCTGGCCGGGCGCAGAGCCTACATCGCCATCAAGTCGCGCGAAGGTCAGCGCTGCGCCCCACGCACCAGCCAACAAGCGCGATGGCAGGCCGTGTTCGCCCATGGCGATGGCGACCAGTGGCCCCTTGGTTGTCTGGTACAGGTCGCGGATGACCGCGAGGTCGGATGCATCGCTTGGCAGGACCGCGATTTTCGGCCAGTCGGCGCCCGCAGCCTTCATCGCCGCGATGCGCTTGGGCAGATCCGTGCTCATGCCCTCGAAGTCATGGTGGCTGAGGATGAGCTTGGTCACTTTGCTGCGCACCAGTCCAGCGCTGGTAAGAGCGGGCAGTTGCGCCAATTCGATATCGACCCAGGCAACGCCCAACCGCATCGCTTCATTGTAGAGCCGCACGCGATCGACGTCGCTCGGCGACCAATCACCGTTCTCGGATTCGTGCCGGATGGTCAGGATCGCCGGCAGTGACAGTTTCGGTAATGCCGCCACCACCGCGGCCGGATCTGCCCCCAGCTTCACGCAGGTGTCGAGGCGGACCTCTACCAGATCGGCGCCAGCAGCAAGTGCATGGCGCGACAGGTTGATGACGCCGTCGGCGTCGGCGGCGGAGATCGGGACGGCAATGCTGACCATGACCACACTATGGTCGCGATGAAGATCGGACCAAGGGCTTGCACCCGCAGGAACCTATTGGGACACATAAGTCAACCACCTGCCCACGCATGGGTTGTGCGCCACCCGCCTTGACCATTGCATGGCACCCCAGCTTATCCAACGTGTGCGCCTCTGAACGAGGACGCGATGAAAATCCACGAATACCAAGGCAAACAGCTCTTTCGCCAGCACGGTGTGCCGGTCCTACAAGGGGTCGCCTGCACCACGGTGGAACAAGTGGAGGCCGCGGCCATCCAACTGGGATCGCCAGTAGTGGTGGTGAAATCGCAGATCCACGCCGGCGGACGTGGTAAGGGCACGGTGTACGCCGACGAGGCCATGAACCACAAGGTCATGGACGGTGGCGTGAAGGTGGTGAAGGGCGCTGCCGCGGCGAAAGAAGCCGCCGGCAAACTGCTCGGTAACTACCTCAAGACCATCCAGACCGGTGACGGCTGCAAACAGATCAAGACGCTCTACGTCGAAGACGGCTGCCAGATCGCCAAGGAACTGTACTTCTCCATCCTGCTCGACCGCGCGGCGGCGGCACCGGTGCTGATCGTCAGCAGCGAAGGCGGCATGGATATCGAGGAGGTCGCCCATTCCCGTCCGGAGAAGATCCTCAAGGCGCACTTCGATCCGCATTTCGGCCTCGGCGCTTGGCAGGCGCGCCAGTTCGGCTTCGAGATCGGTCTGACCCCGGCGCAAATTCCCGCGTTCGTGAAAACCGCGCAGGCCCTGGCCAAGTGCTTCATCGAGACCGACGCCGACATGCTGGAAGTCAACCCGCTAGTGGTGACCACCAAGGACGAAATCGTCGCGCTCGACAGTAAGATGTCGTTTGATGACAACGCGCTCTTCCGTCATCCCGACATCGCCGCGATGCTGGATCCAAACGAAGAAGATGCTGCCGAACTGGAAGCGAAGAGCCACGACATGGCCTTCGTGAAACTGGGCGGCAACATCGGCTGCATGGTCAACGGCGCCGGTCTGGCGATGGCGACCAAGGATGCGATCGCGCAGTACGGCGCGGAGCAGGGCGCCTTCCCGGCGAACTTCCTCGACGTCGGCGGCGGCGCCACGGCCGAGAAGGTCACCACCGCGTTCAAGATCATCCTCAAAGATGCTTCGGTCGAAGCGATCCTGGTGAACATCTTCGGCGGCATCATGAAGTGCGACACCATCGCCACCGGTGTGCTCACCGCGGTGAAGGAGGTCGGCCTTGACCGTCCGCTGATCGTGCGCCTCGAAGGCACCAACGTCAAAGAGGGCAAGAAGCTCATCGCCGAATCCGGTCTGACCGTGATCGCTGCTGACGACCTCAAGGACGGCTGCGTTAAAGCTGCCAAGGCCGCCGCGGAATACCGCAAGGCCAAGGGTCTGGCACCGCGTCCAGCGTTGCCCGCGCCTGCCGCCGTCGCGTACATTCCCAAGGGCAAGGCGAAGAAAGCCGCCACGGGCAAGGCAGACAAAAAGGCGATGAAAAAGGCGGACAAAAAGGCCGCCAAGAAGGCGGCAAAGAAGGAAGCCAAGTTGGCCAAAAAGGCCGACAAAGCGAAAGCCAAGAACGCGAAAGCCAAGAACGCGAAAGCCAAGAACGCGAAAGCCAAGCAGCGCTGATTCACGCCGCTCCACCGCTACGCACACCTAAGCACTCAGCACGTAAAGAGACCGAACCATGGCCGTCCTCGTCAACAAGAAGACCCGCCTCATCTGCCAGGGCATCACCGGTAAGGTGGGCACGTTCCACTCGAACGGCGCCATTGAATACGGCACCAACTTCGCTGGCGGCGTGACCCCGGGCAAAGGCGGCCAAACCTGGGTGTCCGACAAGGGCAAGAAGTTCCCGGTGTGGAACACCGTCGCTGAAGCGGTGAAACACGGCGGCGCCACCGCGTCGATGATCTTCGTGCCGCCCCCTGGTGCGGCCGATGCGATCTGCGAAGCGATCGACGCGGGCGTTCCGCTGATCGTCGCCATCACCGAGGGCATCCCCGCCCGCGACATGTACATCGTGAAGAAGAAGTTGGCGGCTTCGTCGTCGCGCCTCGTCGGCCCGAACTGCCCAGGCGTCATCACGCCCGGCGAGTGCAAGATCGGCATCATGCCCGGCTACATCCACAAGCGTGGATCGACCGGCATCGTCAGTCGCTCCGGCACGCTGACCTACGAAGCGGTGCTGCAGTCGACCAACGCCGGCCTCGGCCAGTCCACCTGCATCGGCATCGGCGGCGACCCGATCAAAGGCACCGACTTCATCGACGCACTGACACTGTTCCAGAATGATGACGAGACCAAGTACATCATCATGATCGGCGAGATCGGCGGCGACTCGGAAGAGAAGGCCTGCGCCTTCATCGAGAAACACGTCACCAAACCCGTCGTCGGCTTCATCGCCGGCTCGCACGCGCCCAAGGGCAAGCGCATGGGCCACGCGGGCGCCATCGTCAGCGGCAACACCGGCACGGCCGAAGCGAAGTTCACCGCCATGCGCAAGGCCGGCGTGTTCATCGCCGAAAGCCCTGCTGCTCTGGGCGAGACGCTGCTGATCGCTGCCGGCAAACGCTGAACCAGCTGGCTGCGAGCTTCGCGCGGCGAGGTCGCTCTGCTCCCGCAGCGAAGCCTCGAAGCGTGGGCACAGCCCGCTCGCAGCGCGCTGCCGCAGGCGCGCTCGCCGCGCGTGGCCGCAGGCCCGCTCGTGGCTGCTTTTGCGCCAAGCCCAGTCCTGATGTAGAGTTGGGAGCGAGGTCCCCACTTGGCCAACATCCCCAGCAAAATCGGTAGCTACCAGATCTTGGCCAAACTTGGCCAGGGCGGCATGGCCATCGTCTACCGCGCGATTCAAGCCTCGCTGAAGCGGGAAGTTGCGCTCAAAGTCGTGTCTGCCTCCTTCAGTGGCGACCCGACCTTCTGCGAGCGTTTCCTGCGCGAAGCTCGCGCCGGCGCGCTGGTCAACCATCCCCATGTGGTCACCTGCTTCGACGCTGGCGAGGCCGATGGCCAGCTGTTCATGGCCATGGAACTGGTCACTGGCGGCGACCTGGCGCAGCTGATCGACAAGCGCGGCGGGCGGCTTGATGAGAAGCTCGCGCTCGCGCTGATGAAGGACGCTACCTGCGGGCTGGAGGCGATCGAAGCGGCGCACCTCGTCCACCGCGACATCAAGCCGGCGAATATTTTCCTCACCGATCACGGCCAGGCGAAACTTGCAGACTTGGGCTTGGTGTGTTTCTCCACCGGCGACGACCGCATGACCAAACCGGGTACGGTGATGGGCACGCCCGCCTACATCGCGCCGGAACAGGCACGTGGTGTCCCTGACGTCGACATTCGCGCCGACATCTACTCGCTGGGCGCCACGCTTTTCCACCTGGTCACCGGCCGGCCCCCCTACGTCAGTGAAAGCCCGATCACCACGCTGGTGAAATCGCTCAACGAACCGATGCCGGATCCGCGCAGTCTGCGCGCTGATCTGTCATCGGCGACGGTGGCGATCATCAGTTTCGCCAGCGCCAAGGACCGTGAGAAGCGTTACCAGTCAGCGCGACAACTGCGCGA
>Ga0105044_10008348_pt1 | contig 14215 bp, 11 predicted proteins | sample MAT01_FD_78092 | JGI IMG/M metagenome (GOLD analysis project Ga0105044, IMG submission 78092) | Freshwater microbial communities from Lake Fryxell liftoff mats and glacier meltwater in Antarctica - MAT-01 | ecosystem: Environmental > Aquatic > Freshwater > Ice > Liftoff microbial mat | place...
CACGCGAAGCTGGCGGATCGCCATCGACTGACCGGGAAGGCTCGCCTGCGAGACCGCCGGGTGATCGAGCAGTGGATCGCCGCGCTCGTAGACCAGGAACACGTCGCCGAGCTGGAGGACCGCGTTGCTCTCGAGCCGGGTCGGCTGCGTCAGCGGTTGACCGTCGAGCCGGCAGCCATGGCTCGAACCGAGGTCCTTCACCAGGTGATCGTCGGGACACCACACGATGCCGACATGGCGTCGCGACACCGTGGGGTGGTCGATCGCGACGTCTCCGCCGCGACCGATCGTCACCTCGTCTTCACCGAGAACGCTCCGCCACCGCAGCTCGGGTGGGTGGACACACGTCAGGGTCGCGGCCGACGCACCCGCGTCGCCCGCGGCGTTGCAGGCGCGCAAGTTCACATTTAACGGTCGCGGGGCGACCGTCAAAGATCTCGAGACCGTCGCGCAGATCGAGAAGCTCTACGGTCAGCCCGCGCTGGCCGGTGACTACTGGTATGACGCGAAGGGTGGCGCGTACGGCCAGTGGGGCGGCGCGACGCTCGGCTTCTTGCCCGCAGGACTCGTGCTCGGTGGACCCCTGCCGGCGAACGCGTCGGGTGGTGGCAGCGGCAAGGTGACCGGCGTGTTCGTCAATGGTCGCGAGCTGCACTCGATGGACATCAAGGTGCTGCTCGCGATCTATGGCCAGGCGCTCCCGGGCCGCTGGTGGGTCGACGGGCAGGGCAACACGGGTAAGGAAGGTGGCCCGATGCAGTTCAACCTGGTCGTGCTCGCGCAGCAGCTCAACCCGAAGGCGGCGAACAGCTACTACCGCCGTGACGGCAAGGGCGGCAACGCCTTCGGCAGTGGCAAGTGCCGAAGCGGCAGCATCCCGAAGGGCTCGGGATCCGACAAGACGACCATCGACTACTACATCGGTTGCGACTGAGATCCCGCGCCCCGGCGCATGATCTCGGTAGATCCCCTGGCGAGTTCGAGTATGGTCCGCGCGATGGCTGATGTACCGGTCCGTGGACTCGCCGCCATTCCAGCGGTTCGCCGTTTGATCGAGCTCGCGCTCGACGAAGATCTTGGACGCGGTGACGTCACGTCGCAGGTCACGCTCGGTGCTGATGGTCCGGACGTGACGGCCGAGATGAACGTGCGCGAGCCGATCGTCGCGTTCGGCATCGATGTCGCCACCGCGGTGTTCCATCTCGTCGATGCGCGGATCTCGATCGAGCGTCACGCCGTCGATGGCGCGCGGCTCGACAAGGGCGGCCTGCTGCTGACCGCGCGCGGCCCAGCGCATAGCGTGCTCGCCGCCGAGCGCACCGCGCTGAATTTCGCCCAACGCTTGTCGGGCGTCGCGACGCTCGCCAGGCGCTACGCCGACGCGGTGGTCGGCACCAAAACGCGCGTCGTCGATACGCGCAAGACCACGCCCGGCTTTCGCGTCCTCGAGAAGGCCGCGGTGCTCGCAGGCGGTTGCGGCAACCATCGCTTCGATCTCGGCTCCGGCATCCTGATCAAGGACAACCACATCGCCGCGTGCGGCTCGGTGCGAGCAGCGGTCGAGGCAGCCAAGGCGAAGGCGCCGCACCCGCTGCGCATCGAGGTCGAGGTGACCAACCTGCGCGAGCTCGACGAGGCCCTCGCGGCCGGCGCGGAGATCGTGCTGCTCGATAACATGACGGTCTCTCAGGTCGAGGCCGCCACGGCGCGCGCCCACGCGAAGCACGTGATGGTCGAGGTCTCGGGTGGCATCACGCTCGCCACGATCGGCGATTACGCGCGTGCCGGAGTCGACCTGATCTCGGTGGGCGCGCTCACGCACTCGGCACCCAGCGTCGACATCGGCCTGGACGTGCGGTCGTGATCAAAGCCAGCTGGCTCGGCGCGCACCGGATCGATCTCGAGACCTGCAGCTCCACCAACGACGAGGCCGGTCGGCTCGCGCGCGCGGGCGCCAGCCACGGCACCGTCGTGATCTCCGATCGCCAGACCGCCGGTCGCGGTCGCGATGGTCGCGTCTGGCAATCGCCGCCGGGCGGGTTGTACCTGTCCGCGATCCTTCGCCCGCCGGTCGCGCTCGACACCGTGCCGCCGATGACGCTCGCCGTCGGCATCGGCGTCTGCGATGCGGTGCGCGCCTGCGGGGTCGGCGGCGTGCTCAAGTGGCCGAACGACATCCTCGTCGACGCTGATTCGCTGCCGCGTCCGCGGCTCGCACTCGGAGATCTCGACGCACCCGGGTATCCCCAGCGGGCACCTTTGGCGACGCTCGACTGGCGCAAGCTCGCCGGCGTGCTCGTCGAAGCGCAGAGCCAGAGCGGCCGGCTCGACGCCGTGATCGTCGGCATCGGGATCAACCTCGCCTCGGTCGGGCTCAACGAGGTTTCGCCGATCGCGACGTCGCTCGAGCGCGAGACCGGCGAGCCGCCGGGTCGCGAGCTCGTGATCGAGCGGCTGCTCGCGCACGTCGAGCGCTGGGTCGATCGGTACACCGCGATCGGGCTGCCCGCCGTGATCCCGGCATGGCACGAGCGCATGGCGCACGGCCTGATCGCGCGCGCGACGATCGACGGCGCACTGGTGATCGGCGAGGTCGCCGGGCTCGATCCCGAGGGCGCGCTGATGCTGCGCGACGGCACCGGCAAGCTGTGGCGTGTGCGGTCCGGCGACGTCGAGGTGATCCGTCCCGCAGCGAGTGGCAGCGGACCGGTCACCGACACGGCGGTTTGCCCCAACGCGTGCTAGCACGATCCAATGGACCGGCGGATCTTGGTCGCTGGCGCGGCCGGCGTGCTGGCCCTCGCGGTCGTGCTGCTCGTCGCGCTTCGCGATGATCACCCGACGTTGGCGCGGACCACCGAGGTCACCGAATCGCCCACGCCGACGCCGACCCAGCGCGAGCGCCCGCCCTCGTTGTCTACCGACGCCGATCCTCCCGTCGTTACCGGAGCCGAGCCCGGCGGGACCCGCATCCGCGATCACCGCACCGGCGAGCGCAGCTTGTATCAGCCACGGCCGCGCACCGTCGACACCGTGCACACCGTGCACAAGGACCGGCTGCCCGCGGCACTGGTGCACGACATCAGCGACGGGATGAAGACCGTGATGGCCGCGTGCACGGCGGCGATCCCCGCGGACGGCCGCGGCCCGACGCCGCGGGTCGAGGGAGCGGTCTTCGTCGATGTCACAAACGGCCAGCTGACAATCAAAGAGACCTCGATCGTGCTGCGCGACCTTACCGGGGACCCGAGCGCCACCGCGCAGCGGTGCATCGAAGCCCGGTGGGTCGGCCTGTCGACGCCCGCCGGGACCACGCCGGAGACCTCGGATTACGCGATTCGCGTCCTGTTCGCGGTCGCTTCGCCGTGATCTTCTAGGGATCTCGTCGCCAGCGTGTCGCGCATGCGTCACCTCGACGACGCCCTGATAGTGCATGTCACGTCCTGGCCACATGGAATCCGCCCATGGCGTAGTAATTCGACGAACAAGGCTGTTCGGTTGATGCACCCCACCCACCTATGTATATTCGCGCGCCCCACATGAGCTGGCCGCCGCGGTATTCAAGTAGCCGAGCAAGTTCGGCTACTCCTCGTTGGATCCTCGGGGTCTTGCTCGTCGGTAGCTCACTGTCGAGCGCTGGCTGTGCCGAGCTCGATGGTCGCGGTGCCAACCGCAAGGGCAACCGCCAGTACCGCGAGGGTAAGTTCGCCGACGCCGCGGCCTCGTACGAGACGGCGCTCAAGACCGTCAAGGACGACAAGATCGAGTACAACATCGGCCTCGCGTACTCGAAGATCTTCAAGGCCGGCGCGGATGACCTGATCCTCCTCGCCGAGAAGTCCGAGTCGGTCTGCACGCTGATCCCGGGCACCGAGCTGACCAGCCGCCAGGTCTGCATCAAGACCAACCCCGACGAGGAGGACCGCTCCTACGTCAAGTGCACGTCCGACCCCAAGGACGTCACCTGCGGGTCGAGTGGCACCTGCCAGAAGATCGATCTCTGCGCGATCAAGAACGAGAAGCTGGTCGATCTGTCAGCCAGTCACCTCACCGTCTGGATCGAGAAGCAGCCGGCCGACGAGGAGCTCAAGGCGAAGAGCGCCGAGGTCTCCAAGGAGATCGACAAGGTCGAAAAGTCGCTCGCCGAGGCCGAGGCCGAGATCGAGAACAGCGTCGATGCGACCACCGGCGTCGTCAAGGACAAGGGCGCGTGGAACGACGCGACCCAGAAGAGGGCAGCGCTCGACGAGCAGGTCAAGGTCCTGCGCGACGACCGCGATGAGATCGAGCTCAAGTTCAAGATGCGCGAGCTGATGACGCAGCTCTGGCTCGACTCGCAGAACTTCAAGGCCGCGCTCGACTACTGGAACAAGCGGCTCGCCGCCAAACCCACGGATGCCGACGCGATGGGCATCCTCGCCGGCATCAACCTCAAGGCGGGAGACTGGCGCACGTCGATCGAGTGGTACATCAAGGTCGCTGCTGCCTCGCCCGACACGCTCAACAAGATCCAGGCGTATGGCTTCATCGGCAACGTCGCCTGGTCAAAGCTCAACTCCAAGACCCTCCCCCCTGACGAGGCCCTCGACCTCGCGGACCTCGGCATCGGCGCGCTTCAAAAGGCCGCCGCCCTGGCGCCCAAGAACGTGAGATTCCTGTCGCTTCAGTCCTCGCTCTTCAACTTCCGTGGGCTCACCCACGGCGCGTCCTGGGCCTCCGCGATCGATCGGGCAAGCTCGCAAGATCTAAAGGGCGCCTTGGACGTTCTCCAGGGGAAGGCACCAGCCAAGCCCGCCGAAAAGACTGCACCCGGCGCTCCGGCCGGAGGTACCAAGCCTCCAACGCCCGGCACCGGTTCTGGATCTCAGAACGGCAAACCTTCCAACGGCTGATGCCACCACAATGGAGACCAGCCGATGACCAAACGACCCATCACCGACGATGACAAGACGACCCCATTCCTTCGGGATGAGGCTCCTGCGGCGGCGGCTCTCGGCGTGCCGCGCACCCCCGACGACGAGCCCGCCGTGGTGCTGTCCGCCTCCGTGGCCAAGCCCGATGTCCATGTCCATGTCCACGTCGATGCCGGTCCGCCGGTGACCAGGATGGTCGTCGGCGACTCGTTCAAGAACGCGAAGCTCGGCGGCAAGATGCCGCGCTGGGCGATCCCCGTGATCACGTTCGTCGTCCTCGTGCACGTCGGCTTCATCGGCGGCTCGTGGGCAAGCTCGATCTGGCAGCTCGAGCGCCTCGATCGGCCGAAGGGTGCGAAGTTCGATATCGCGATCGCCCCGGCGCCGCCGCCGCCGCCGCCGCCACCACCGGGTGGCGCACGTCCGCAGACCGAGATCAAGGTCAAGCCGAAGCGCACCGTGAAGGACATCGTCCAGCCGGTGAAGATGGAGAAGCAGGAAGTGAAGGCCGAGACCGGCCCCTCTGGCGATCCGAACGGCGTCGAGGGCGGTGAGGAAGGTGGCGTCGCCGGCGGTGTCGTCGGTGGCGAGATCGGTGCGCCGCCGCCGCCGCCGCCGCCGCCGCCGCCGCCTGCGCCACCGCAGAACGTGCCGCCCACGCTGCTCGAGGGCTCGCGGATCGCCGGCGACAAGAACATCGTCCCGAACGACGTCACCAAGACGGAGATCCAGCGCTCCGGCAAGGACAAGATCGTCGGCAGCTACAAGCTGTGCCTCACGGTCGACGGCAACATCGCCTCGGTCAACCAGCTCAAGAGCACGGGGTTCGGGGCGTATGACGCCAAGATCCAGGGCGAGATGCGCAACTGGCGCTACAAGCCGTATCTCGTCAACGGCAAGGCCGTCCCGGTCTGCACCGCCGTCACCTTTATTTACTCGCAGAAGTAGCGAACCACTTAGCAGGAACGTGCCGCATGGGAATCGACCTCCAAGAAATCTGGGAACACATGAGCTGGGTCGTCAGGATCATCACGATCCTGATGCTCGGCATGTCCGTGTGGATGTTCTACATCATCGCCGAGCGCCTCCTGACGTATCGCGCGGCGAGCGACCAGAGCATTCGATACGTGCAGGCCCTCGGTGAGTTCCTGCGGCAGCACAAGGTCAACGAGGCGCTCAACGGCGCGCGGACGATGTCGAAGAGCCCCGTCGCCAAGACCATGGAGTCGGGCCTCACGGCCCTGATCCAGGGGCGCGAGGCGCTCAAGACCGAAGGCCCCGATGACGTCGGGAACTTCGATCTCGTCGACTCCGTGAACCGCGCCCTCGAGCGCGTCAAGGAGCGCGAGACCTCGAACCTTCGCAAGGGCCTCTCGTTCCTCGCGACCGTCGCCTCGGCGACACCCTTCATCGGCCTCCTCGGCACCGTCATCGGCATCCTCGGGACGTTCCAGATGCTCCGCGGTGGTCAGGTCGGGATCACCGAGATCGGCCCGAAGATCTCCGAAGCGCTCGTCTCGACGGCGCTCGGCCTCGGCGTCGCGATCATCGCGGCGATGGCGTTCAACTACTTCACGTCTCGTGTCGAGCAGTACGTCATCGACATGAATGACGTGTCGTCCGAGTTCATCGACTACGTGCTGCGCGAGGGCCGGGCGTAAGCTCATGTCCTCGGACACTGGCAAGGCCGGACACCACCACCGCCGCTGGCGGATCTCGGGGAAGAAGGCCCACCTCGATCCGGTCAAGAATGACATCAACGTCACTCCACTCGTCGACGTCATGCTCGTCCTCCTCATCTTCTTCATGCTGATGACGCTGGTGATGGGACGCGGTCATGACGTGAAGCTGCCGCAGGCGAAGAACTTCTCCGAGGAGAAGGACAAGAACCAGCCGGTGGTGACCATCGCGTGCACCGACGAGCAGTGCGCGACGGTCGATCTCTACGTCGAGAAGAACAAGCTCGGCCCGGTCGGCCCTGCGACCCTGAAAGACATGCAGGATCGCGTCGAGGCCCACTGGAAGTCGCCGCTGACCGTGCAGGCGGGCGGTGCTGGCCGGATCTTCTTCAAGGCCTCGAACCAGGTGACGTACGACAAGGTCTATCCGGTCCTCGAGTACATGAACAAGATCATGGCGGTCTCGCAGGTCGACATCGCGATCGCCAAGGGCGGGGACAAGTAGCCATGGGGATGTCATCCGGCGGCGGCGGAAACAAGTCCGGCCCTTCCTCGGAGATCAACGTCACTCCGTTGATCGACGTCCTCCTCGTGCTTCTCATCATCTTCCTCGTCGTGATGCCGATCATGATGAAGATGGAGACGCTGACGATCCCGCGGAAGATCGACGACAACCAGGAGCAGCCCGACAAGGACGCCTCGATGCTCAACGTCAAGGTGCTCGTGATCGGCGATGTGGTGTTCAACGACGGCAACGCCGACGAAGTGATCAAGGCGGCGGAGCTCCTCGGCCGGCTGCGCCCGAAGATCGAGGGGCTGAAGGCGGGCGTCGAGAAGGTCGTGTTCGTCGACTTCGAGGATGGGGTCCCGTGGGCCACCGTGATCACCACGATGGATCAGATCAGGGGCCTCGCGACCGACGCGAACCACGACGACGTGAAGGTCGCGCTCAAGGTTCGTGAGGAGCCCAAGCTGGGCGCGAGCCCGTAGTGGACGACTGATCGGGAGACCACCGCCCACGAGCTTCGTGGGCGTTTGTTTCGGCCACGAGCCTTCCCGGATCGGCCACGTTCGCGTCGCCATCCACGACCACGATTCTCACGTGGTTGTGGTGCTGCAGGTCCGCGGGCTTTTCGAGTAGCCTGCGACACCTCGCGAGGCGTGGGCCTCGCATTCGGGACGGTCCGTGAGCAGTTTTGCGTGCGAAACCCCGCGTTCCGATCCCTGCGACACGCGGTAGAGACTGGTCCTCACCAGTTTTGACCGCCCTGTCACGGCAGATGATCAGTCGATCGTTCCCGGTCGAGATTCGGCTCTGATACGAACGCTTGACAGCCTTCACTCACGATTAGTACAAGCGGTCGAAATTTGCGTCGCGGTGCTCACGCCGTAACCGGCGCCACGTTTGGGAGGAGCAAAGACTATGCAAGCGGTGATGAAACTGATGATCGGCCTGGGTGTCGCGGCAACTGTCGCGGGATGCACCGATACCGAGAGCACCACGAACCTCAACCCCGCGGGGCCGCCGATGCTTCGGCAGGTTCGCCTGAACCACAAGGTGACCAACGGTGACGGCAGCACATCGAACAGGCGCGTCTTCGCGTTCGGCTCTCACGAGCTGGCCGAGCCCGACGAGCTGAAGTCGAACCAGATCACATCGGCCGTCGCCGTCAACAACACCATGCGTCTCGTGATCGACGAGCTGCTGGTTGGCAACAACCTCGAGGAGATCGCGTGTCGCTCGGCCGTCGACGACGACGCCTTCGCCCGGGTGCCGATCGGCGCGACGCCGGATGACGTCGCGCGCTGCTCGTCGGCCGATGACGTCCTCCCGTCGGTGTGCAGCGGCCCTACCGCCGTCTGCATCTGCGCGATCTCGACAGGTTGCATCTCGCCCTCCGGCGCCGCCATCCCCGAGGGTTTGCCCGTCGGCGTCCTCGACATCAACCAGGACGGCGCCACCGACGACTCGCAGTTCATCGCCGGCTCGGTCGGCCTCCAGTGCGGCACCATCGCGGTGCCGATCAACGTCGAGGGCAGCTACTGGAACCCCTCGGGTGACCAGAACCGCCCGGCGATGGGCGGCTTCGAGGCGCTCGGCCCGGCCGTCGTGCTCGCGCCCGACGGTCCGCTCCCCACCAACCTCGATTGCCAGCTGGTGTTCGCCGCGTCGGTCGTCGACAAGCAGGGCGTCCAGGTCTGTACGCCGGTCGACGGCGACGTCAACAACGACTGCAACCCGGGCGACATGAGCAACTTCCAGTTCCGTACGGAAGTGCTGGACGTCAAGCCCGCCTCGTTCCTCCCGGGTCAGACGGGCGTCTCGCCCACCGGCACGATCATCCTCACCGCGAGCGCGCCACTCGACCCTTCGGTCGCCACCACGGGCTCGATCACGCTGGTTCCCGCGAGCGGCGCAGCGCCGACCTTCACCGTCGGGTTCGACCCGACGATGTCGCAGGTCGTCCAGATCACCCCGACGGGCGGCGGACTCACGCCGAACATGGGGTACACGCTGACCGTCACTCAAAATGTCACCGACACCTTCGACCAGCCGCCACCCGCGCAGCAGGTCTACACCTTCACCACGGGCACCTGAGAGAAGCGAGCGAACACCATGAAGACGAACAACAGGCTTCTCCTCGCCGCGATGCTCGGGACCTCAGGTCTCCTCGGCACGCAGCTCTTCCAGACCCAGGTCGCGATCGCACAGAACGCCACCTCGGGCGCCATCCAGGGCACCGTCGTCGACAGCAGCACTGGCGAGAAGCTCGCGGGCGTGACTGTCACGGTGACCTCGACGAAGCTCCTGGGCGCGCAGACGGCGATCACCGACGGGTCGGGCTTCTACAAGATCTCGCCGTTGCCGCCCGGCGACTACCTCGTCACGTTCTACTACCTCGAGCTCACCGTCGAGCGTTCGGGCATCGGCGTCGGCGTCAACCGCGTGACCCCGGTGTTCCAGAAGCTCGATCAGAGCAAGGCCGGCGGCGAGGTCGTCAAGATCACGGACACCGCTCCGACGATCGACCCGACGTCGACCACGCAGGGCATCACGATCGACAAGAACTACCTCCGAAACATCCCGGTCCCGGGCCGGACGTTCGAGTCCGCCCTCGGTGCCGCGGCCGGCTCGCAGGGTGACGGCGTGGGCATCTCGTTCTCAGGCTCCTCGTCGCTCGAGAACCAGTACTACGTCGACGGCGTCAACACGACGGGCCTGACCTTCGGCACCGTCGGTTCGCCGGTGATCAACGACTTCATCGAGGAGATCGAAGTCATCACCGGTGGCTATAACGCCGAGTTCGGTCGCGCCACGGGTGGCATCATCAACGTCGTCACCAAGTCGGGCTCGAACGAGTTCAAGGGGTCGGTGTTTGGCTACTTCCAGCCGGGCATCTTCACCTTCAACAGCGAGATCACGCCGACCAACGCGGCGTCGATCGACACCAACACGAACGTCGCCTACGACGCCGACTTCGGCTTCGAAATGGGCGGTCCGATCATCAAGGACAAGCTCTGGTTCTACGTCGGCTTCGCGCCGGCGTTCTCGAAGGTGGACGTCACCCGGATCACCAAGAGCCAGACCGACTGCCGCCAGCTCCAGAACGACGGCACGCTGTCGGCCTGCAACACGGCACTCGTCGCGCAGGGCGGCTTCGCCGACGGCGCGGCGGACGTCGACCCGGAGAGCGGCTTCTTCATCACCAAGGAGCTCGACAGCGAGGTGCGCAGCAGCACGTCGATCAACTACAACATCCTCGGCAAGATCAACTACGCGCTCGACTCCGAGAACCAGGGTCAGCTCGCCTTCCAGGGGCTGCCGAGCACCTCGAAGCGTCCGGGGATCTTCGGCCCGCAGTCGACGGGCTTCAAGACGACCGGTCTGACGACCGACCTCTCGGCGAAGTGGACGTCGAAGTTCAACGACAACAAGACCGAGGTCGAGGCCATCGTCGGTTGGCACCGCGACACCTTCGACGCGCAGGCGTTCGACCCGCAGTTCGCCAGCCAACCGCGCCAGATCCTCCAGGACGGTAGCCTCGGCATCTGGGGACCCACGGGCGCTGGCTCGGGCATCCCCGAGAGCCAGGCGACGCTCAATGGCTGCCTCAACATGGATCAAGCGGGCGGTCAGGGTGACGAGTTCCCGTTCATCGACAACTGCCCGATGGACGCCGCCGCGTACGTGATCGGTGGCCCGGGGTCGCTGACACGCGACACCGAGCAGCGCCGCAGCGCTCGGCTCGGCATCACCCAGCGCCTCAAGGCGGCGGGTAGCCACGAGTTCAAGGCCGGCATCGACATCGAGAACAACCTGTCGGACAAGAGCCGCGCGTTCTCGGGCGGTGCCTTTCTCCAGAACCTCGTCGGTGCCGACCTGGTGATCGTCAACCGCTTCGTCCAGCTGCAGAGCGCGTCGACGATGGACGACCCACGGTTCGACAACAAGTGTCGCTCGATCGTCCCGAACCCGGACCCGGATCCTTCGGACAACCTGATGCCGGGCGACACCAAGGAGTCAGCCTGTGACTACCTCGCTGGCACGCTCGACTCGCCTGGCACGCGCATCCAGGGCAACACGCAAAACTGGTCCGCGTATCTGCGTGACTCGTGGCAGATCCAGCCGAACCTGACGATCAACGCGGGCCTTCGCTACGAGGAGCAGCGCCTCCGCTACGCGAGCTTCCTGCAGAACCAGGCCGACCCGCTGACGGGCAACCGCCTCGGCAAGAACGCGATGACGCTCCAGGGCAACTTCGCTCCGCGGATCGGCGTCCTCTACGACTGGACGAAGGAAGGCCGCTCGAAGATCTATACCCACTGGGGCCGGTTCTACGAGTCGATCCCGTTGAACATCAACGACCGCTCGTTCGGCGGCGAGATCACGCTGCAGCAGGTGTTCGACTCGTCGGGTGGTGCGTGCGGCCCGCGTGATGACGGGATCGGCGCGGCGAACGGCATCGGCTGCCTCGCCGACCCGAACGCGATTCCCGGGGTCCAGGAGAACCTGATCGGCGCGAGCGGCGTCGTCATCGCCCCTGGCATCAAGTCGCAGTACATGAACGAGATCATCGCGGGCTTCGAGTACGAGATCCTCGACGATCTGAAGGTCGGCGTGTCGTACCAGAACCGCAACATGGGCCGCGTGATCGAGGACGTCTCGACCGATGGCGCGAACACGTACATCATCGCGAACCCCGGTGAGTGGGCGCAGTCGGAGCAGACCAAGCTCGAGAACCGCATTGCGACGGTCGACTCCACCTGCATGGCGGAGGGCCCGTCGTCCGCATCGTGCAACGAGAGTGAGCGCCTCAGCCGTGACCTCGAGCTCTACAAGGGCATCCGCCTGTTCGATAAGCCGCGCCGCGATTACAACGCGCTGCAGTTCACCCTGACCCGCCGGTTCTCGAAGCAGCTCTATGTCCAGGGCTCGTACACCTACTCCAAGACGGCCGGTAATTACCCCGGTCTGATCTCGTACGACAACGGCCAGATCGACCCGAACATCTCGTCGCAGTACGACCTCATCGAGCTGCTCGCGAACCGCATCGGTCCGCTGAACACCGACCGCCCGCACTACATCAAGGTCGACGGGTACTACACGTTCGACTTCAAGAAGTCGGGCGCGCTGACCGTCGGCACTCGACTCCGCGCATTGTCGGGCATCCCGACCAACGCGCTCGGGGGTCACTACCTCTACGGCGGCAACGAGTCATTCCTCCTGCCGCGCGGCCAGCTTGGCCGGACGGACTTCGAGCATGGCCTCGACATGCACTTCGGTTTTGCGAGGCAGCTGAACAAGAACTACAGGGTCGAGGTGTTCCTCGACGTGTTCAACATCTACAATCGCCAGGGTCAGGCCAACCTGGATAACAACTACGCGCCGTTCTTCAAGCTGTCCGGCCCGGGCGGCGGTGGCGGCACGCAGCAGAACGCGAACCCGGTCTCGGGCGGTACCTACGACGACCTGATCTTCGTGAAGACGGTCGACAACAACGGTGCCGAGACCTCGATTCCGATCGGTACCAACCCGAACTTCCGCAACACCACGGGTCGCTACGCGCCGGGCAACGCGCGCATCGGTGTCCGCCTGACGTTCTAAGTCACCCGGATTGCGATGACGCCGGTGGGTCCGCCCCGCCGGCGTTTTTCATTTTCGGCGCGCGGCCGTCGATCGTCATGGTGCGGTGCTATCAAGGGTGAGTGTCAGGCCTGAACGAGGAGCAACGCGCCGCCGTCGATCACGGCGACGGTCCGTTGATGGTCCTCGCCGGAGCGGGCACCGGTAAGACCCGCGTGCTGGTGCAGCGGATCGCGCGGCTGGTCGAGAGTGGCGTGGCGCCGTGGGAGATCCTCGCAGTCACGTTCACCAACAAGGCGGCAGGGGAGATGCGGCACCGGCTGCGCGAGCTGCTGGGAGCAGCGGCGGATGCGATGTGGATCGGGACGTTCCACGCCACCTGCGCGCGGTTGTTGCGGAGGTTCGGCGAGCACATCGGGTTGCCCCGCAACTTCGTGATCTTCGACGACGACGATCAGATCAAGGCGATGGAGCGGCTGCTCAAGGAGACCGGGCTCGACGCCCAGGTGTCGCCACGGACGATCCTGTCGCGCATCGATCGGGCGAAGAACCGCGGCGTCGATCCGCGTTCGATCAAGGTCGGCATCTACGACGAAGAGGTCGACCGCCTGTACCCGATGTACCAGGACGCGCTCGCACGCGAGCACGCGGTCGATTTCAACGATCTGTTGCTGCGGGTGCTCGATCTGTTCGCGCACGAGAAGGTCGGCCAGGTCCTGAAGCTGCGGTTCCGCCACGTGCTGGTGGACGAGTTCCAGGACACCAACCGCGTCCAGTACGACCTGGTGAGCAAGTTCGCGTCGGCCACGCGCAACCTCACGGTGGTCGGCGACGACGATCAGTCGATCTACGCCTGGCGCGGCGCGGAGCCCAAGAACCTGCTCGATTTCGATCAGGAGTTCCCGGATGCGCGGGTGATCAAGCTCGAGCACAACTACCGCTCGACGCAGACCATCCTCGACGCCGCGAACGGCGTGATCCAGAAGAACCGCGATCGCCACGCCAAGAGCCTGTGGACGGACAAGGGCATGGGCGACACGCTCGAGCTCTACCAGGCGGGCGACGAGCGTGGCGAGGCGTACTTCATCGCGCAATCGATCCGGCGGTTGATCGACGACGGTCCCCACTCACCGAGCGAGATCGCGATCCTGTACCGGACCAACGCGCAGTCGCGCGTGCTCGAGGAGCACCTGCGAGCCGCGCGCGTGCCAGCCAAGGTCGTCGGTGCGGTGTCGTTCTTCGAGCGGCGCGAGGTCAAGGACGCGATCGGGTACCTCCGCCTGCTCGTCAATCCGGCGGCGGACTCGGCGTTCGAGCGCATCGTCAACGTGCCGCCGCGCGGCATCGGGGACACCACGGTGGATCGCTTGCGTGCGGCGGCGCGTGCGACCGGCAGCGGGATGCTCGATGCGGCGCGGCTGGCGGCGCGCGGCGAGGTCGCCGGGCTCGGCACCGCACCGCGCAAGAAGCTGCAGAGCTTCGTCGAGCTGATCGACGGCCTCGTCGATGTGATCCAGCAGGGCGCGTCGGTCGGCGAG
>Ga0105044_10008350_pt1 | contig 14210 bp, 14 predicted proteins | sample MAT01_FD_78092 | JGI IMG/M metagenome (GOLD analysis project Ga0105044, IMG submission 78092) | Freshwater microbial communities from Lake Fryxell liftoff mats and glacier meltwater in Antarctica - MAT-01 | ecosystem: Environmental > Aquatic > Freshwater > Ice > Liftoff microbial mat | place...
AAAACCCGGGAAAAGATCGTACAGATGTTTGCTTTGCCGGTACCGACCGAGTACCTTGTTGGGATGTTGGATCCGGTCCGGCTGGTCGAGACGCTCGCGGAGGACCGTGCCGGACTGCCCCAGGACCGGTTGCGAGAGGACCTCGGCTCGGCCGTGGCGCTGCTCGCCTGGATCGCCGGGCGGGAGGTGCTCACCATCCAGGCCTTGGACCGGTGCGAGCCGGATCCGTCGGATCCGGCCAAGGACACCGCAGGGAAGGTGGAGCGGGACCAGAAGCTGGACCCCGGGAAGGCGAAGGCCAAGACCCGGAAGGCCGAGCAGATGAAGTCGCTGCCGGAGACCCAGAAGGCCCTGGAGGAGGGCGAGATCTCCGAGGCCCACGCCCAGGCGCTGGCCGACACCCGGGCCAAGGCCGATGCCAAGGCCCGGGCCGCCCTGGAGCAGAACGAGCGGCGGCTGCTGGCGCTCGGTCGGGACGAGACGGCCAAGGAGTTCCGTCGCCGGCTGGAGCGGTTCGTCAAGGTCCACAACGAGGACGACGGCCGTAGCGAGCACGACCGCAAGAACGCCCGCCAGCGCCTGTCGATCTACAAGGACCACGACGGCATGACCCAGCTGCGCGGCTCCTTCGGGCCGGAAGCCGGGCAGCGCATCACCGACGTCCTCGGTGAGGTCAGCGAGGAGCTGTTCCGTCGGGACCACCGAGACCATCCGGAGGACCAGCCGGTGCCGACCGCCGAGCGCACCAGCGAGCAGCGGTTGGCCGAGGCCCTGGACCTGGTCTGCCGGCGGAACCGAGGAACGGGTCCGGCCAAGAACCACGACCGGGCTGTCGTGATCCTGTCCTACGAGAACCTGTTGGCGAGGCTCGACGTCGCCGGCATCGCGTCGACGCTCGCCGACGGCACGCCCGTCCCCGCCTCCGTCGCCCGGCGCATGGCGTGCGACGCGGGGATCATCCCCCTGGTCCTCGGGGGTGACTCGGTCCCGCTCGACCTCGGCCGGGTGCGACGCACGGCGAGCCCGGGACAACGCCTGGCGGAAAAGGCGCTCTGGTCGACCTGTTCGATCGCCGATTGCCGGGCCCCGTTCGCGTGGTGCGAGATGCACCACATCGAGCCGTTCAACGAGGACGGCCACTTCGGCCCGACGGACCTGTCGAACCTGACACCGGCCTGTGACCACTGCCATGACCTCGCCCACACGCCGGGCTGGGACATCGTCAAGGAGGCCGACGGGACGGTGGTCACCACCGCCCCTGACGGCACCACCTGGCGTCGCCGTCCGGACCGGTGTCAACCCGAGGAACGACCAGCCGAGCCGCCTCCGGCGGCGGCCTCCGATCCCGGGTCCTCAGAGGCCCCGGCCGCCACCCTCTTCACCCACGCCGCATGACCGCTCGCCCAGACACGGACCGGCGGTCAGTCGCCGCGGGCATCTTCTTCGTCGGGGACGACGACGTCCCAGCGGTCCATGCAGTCCTCGCAGCGGTAGGCGACGACGTCGCCGGGCTCGAAGGGGTCGTCGGCGGGACGGTGGGAGAGCAGGTGGCAGACCCCGCCGCAGTCCACGCACACGATCTTTTCGGGCACGAGCTCGAAGGAGTCGGTCACCTCCGGCAACCTACGCCGGTAGGTCGGTCGGCGGGGGAGCCGGTACCGTCCCCTGGGTGAGTGAGCTGCAGGCGAACGGGGCCCGAGCGGCCCAACGGCGAAGCCGGCAGGAGCGGAACTAGATGACAAAGGTGCTCTGTCCGGGGTCGTTCGACCCCATTCACAACGGTCATCTCGAGGTCATCGAGCGGGCCGCCCACCTCTTCGACGAGGTGGTGGTCGCGGCCATGCGCAACCCGCAGAAGGGCGAGCCGCTGTTCTCCCTCGAGGAGCGGGAGGCGATGATCCGCGAGAGCCTGGCGCACCTCCCCAACGTCTCCTTCACCATGTTTTCGAGCCTGGTGGTGGACCTGGCCAAGGAGATCGGGGCAGACTTCATCGTGAAGGGACTGCGGGCGGTCTCCGACTTCGAGAGTGAGTTGCAGATGGCCCAGATGAACCACGCCATATCGGGGGTCGACACCCTCTTCATCCCGTCGGCCTCGTCCCATTCCTTCCTGGCCTCGAAGCTGATCCGGGAGATCGCCCGCTTCGGTGGCGACGTGGACTCGATGGTCCCCGAGTCGGTGGCCAAGCGCCTGGCGGAGCGCCTGGCATGAGCACCACCGACCCCGCCCCCGCCAAGGCCACCGGGTACAAGATGCCCGAGGTCGAGCAGCTGATCGACCGCATCACCGACCTGATCGACCAGTCCCGGCCGATGCCGCTGTCGACCTCGTCCATGATCAACAAGGACGAGATCCTCGACCTGCTCGTCGAGGTCCGCTCCCGCCTCCCCGAGGAGCTGCGGGCCGCCCGCTGGCTGCTCAAGGAGCGCGAAGAGTTCCTGGAGAAGGTCAAGCGCGAGGGCGAGGACCTGCTCGAGGAGGCCCGCAGCCAGGCCGAGCGGATGGTCCAGCGCACCGAGGTGGTCAAGGCCGCCGAGCAGCGGGGCCGTCAGATCGTGGAGAAGGCCGAGACCCGGGCCCGCCAGATGCGCCACGAGGCCGAGGACTTCGTCGACACCAAGCTCGGCAGCTTCGAGATCGCCCTGGAGAAGATCCAGGTCCAGGTGGCCTCCGGTCGCGAGAAGCTGCAGGCCGTGGCCACGCCCAAGGCCGAGGACGACCTGGCCGACGTGGCCCAGTTCGGGGCCCACGGCGACGAGCGCACCGAGTTCTTCGACCAAGAGACCTAGGCAGGCTTCGCCTGTGGGAATGCTCGGCCGCCTTCGGCGGCTGCCTCCTGGTTCCGCCGAGGCTGATCCTCGCTGCGCTCGGCGCCTCGACGGCGTACTCGGAGTGGCTCGCCGGCGCTCGCAACACCTCGCACGGGCTCCTGGTCAGGTCGTAGGGCAGTGAACGCGCAGCTGCGGATCGGCGTGGCCGATCTGCTGCGCACACTCGGCACCCGCCGGGACTACCGGGCCCAGGTCCGCTTCGACGACCTCGGTGTGGTGTCCACCCGGGTCGACCCCGACGCCGACGTGGACGTCGAGTTCTTCATCGAGGCCTTCAGCGGCGGCATCTCGGTGACCGGCCGGGTCGAGGTGCCGTGGACGGGGGAGTGTCGGCGCTGCCTGGACGTGGTCCGCGGCAGCACCGTGCAGCACGTGCAGGAGATCTTCGGCGGCCCCGAGGGCGACGAGGACGCCTACCCCCTGGGCCACGACGAGATCGACCTCGAGCCCATGGTCCGTGACGTCGTCGCCGGGGCCCTCCCGTTGGTACCCCTGTGCCGCCCGGACTGCCCCGGGCCCAGCCCCGACCGCTTCCCGACCGGCCCCGCCGAAGAGGACGCCCGCCCCGCCGACCCCCGTTGGGCCGCACTGGATGACCTTTCCTTCGAGTAGGGCTGCGGAGCGGAGCAATGTGACGGCCCGCCGCTAACCTCAGTCGTCGCATCACCCCCCGTGCTCGCGCCCTGAAGATCTCGAGGACCTGACGATGGCCGTCCCCAAGAAGAAGACCTCCAAGATGAAGGGCCGCAGCCGCATGGCTTCGGCGTGGACCATCAAGACCACGGGCCGGGCCACCTGCCCGCGCTGTGACGCCGTGCGTCGCCCCCACCGGGTCTGTGGCAACTGCGGCTGGTACGCCGGCCGCCAGGCCGTCGAGGTCGACTGACCGACCTGGTTCGGGGGGCGAGACGCGCATGCTGCCCGTAGCCGTCGACGCCATGGGCGGCGACAAGGCTCCCGACGAGATCGTCGCCGGCGCCATCCAGGCCGCCGAGGAGCTGGGCGTTCCCGTCGTCCTCGTCGGACGGCCCGAGGAGCTGGGCGACACCGGGGGCCTCGATGTCATCCCGGCGTCGGAGGTCATCGCCATGGACGCGGATCCGGCCAAGAGCGTCCGGCGCATGAAGGACTCCTCGTTGGTCCGGGCCGCCGAGGCCGTGCGGGACGGCAAGGCCTCGGCCATGGTCAGTGCCGGCAACACCGGCGCCACCATGGGCTCGGCCCTGCTGCGCATGGGCCGCATCAAGGGCGTCAACCGACCGGCCATCGCCACCCCGATCCCGGCCCCGGGCCACGAGCACCCGACGGTCATGCTCGACGCCGGCGCCAACGCCGAGTGCTCCCCGGAGATGCTGGTCCAGTTCGCCGTCATGGGGGCCGTGTTCGCCCGCCGCCGCTACGGCATCGAGACACCACGGGTGGCCCTCCTGTCCATCGGCGAGGAGGCGACGAAGGGCTCGCCGCTGGTCAAGGAGACCCACGCCCTGCTGGCCGACGGCGCCGTCGAGGCTGCGGGGGCGACCTTCATCGGCAACGTCGAGGGCCGGGACCTCATGGGCGACGACGCCGACGTCGTGGTCACCGACGGCTTCACCGGCAACGTCGCCCTCAAGACCCTCGAAGGCGGCCTGAAGGCCATCGTCGGCGCCATCTACGAGGTGTTCGGCTCCACCGAGGAGACCAGGGCGGCCGCCGACGTGCTCCTGCCGGCCCTCATCCCGTTGGCCGAGCAGCTGGACCCGGACACCACGGGTGGGGCCATGCTCCTCGGCGTCGACGGGGTCTGCATCATCAGCCACGGGTCGTCCTCGGCCCCGGCCGTGGTCAATGCGGTGAAGGTGGCGGCCGAGATGGTCGAGGCCGATCTCGTCGGGGAGCTCACCGCAGCGATCCGTCCACCGGAATGAACTGAGGAATTACCAGACGCCACCGAAGGGGTCGGTGTACCACCCACGAGCCGGAGGTCGGCGGGGCTACACTTGTTCGACCACCACGACGAGCGAACGGGGAGAGTGCGCACGTGCCGGCCGAGACCCATGTCGAACAGGGCCCGATGGGCCGTCCCGAGGTCCTGGCCCTGATCCAGGACCGTCTGGCGGACATCCTCGAGATCGAGCCCGGCCAGATCCAGGAGGGCCATTCCTTCCAGGACGACCTGGACGCCGACTCCCTGGCCCTCATCGAGCTGGTGGAGGCCCTCGAGGAGGAGCTGTCCGAGCGCTCGGTCGGGTTCCGCATCGAGGACGAAGACCTCGAGGACCTCAAGTCGGTCCGCGACGCCGTGGACTACGTGGTCGCCCGCCTCGGCTGAGGCGGGCCGATGGCGTGACGACGGACCCGTGGACATGACCGAGCGCTCCACGTCCGACCTGGCCGAGCGGATCGGCCACCCGTTCGCCGATCCGGACCTGCTGGTCGAGGCCATGACGCACCGCTCCTGGTGCGCCGAGAACCCGGGGGTGGCCTCCAACGAGCGTCTCGAGTTCCTGGGGGACGCCGTCCTCGGCCTGGTCATCGCCGATCACCTCTTCCACGTCGAGGGCGCCATGCCCGAGGGCGAGCTGGCCATGGCCCGGGCCGCCGTGGTGAGCACCGAGGCGCTGGCCCAGGTCGCGTCCCGCATCGAGCTCGGCCAGTTCCTGCGCCTGGGCAAGGGCGAGGCCGCCACCGGTGGCCGCGACAAGCGGTCGATCCTGGCCGACGCCATGGAGGCCGTGATCGGGGCCGTCTACGTCGACGGCGGCCTGGACCCGGCGCGGCGCCTGGTGCTGCCGCTGGTCGCCGACCGCCTGGCCGGGGCCGTCGCCGGTCCGGGCGAGGCCGACCACAAGACCCGCCTCCAGGAGGCCTCGGCCCGCCAGTACGCCCAGGTCCCCCGTTACGAGGTGTCGGGCACCGGCCCGGACCACGATCGGCGCTTCACCGCCGTCGTGCGCATCGGGGGCACCGAACGGGGCCACGGAACCGGCAAGTCGAAGAAGGAGGCCGAACAGGCCGCCGCCCGCGAAGCGTGGCGGTCCCTCCGCGCCGAACCCGAGAGCCGAACCGCTGATGCCTGAGCTGCCTGAAGTCGAAACCGTCCGGCGGGACCTGGAGCGTGACATCGCCGGTCTGCGCATCAAGGCCGTCGAGGTCACCGACCTGCGTTCGATCCGCCGGCACGGCAAGAAGGCGCCGTTCGTCAAGGCGCTGGACGGGGCCAAGGTCACCCACGTCAACCGCCGGGGCAAGTACCTGGTGGTCTCCCTGGACACCGGCAGCGTGCTGGTCATCCACCTCGGGATGAGCGGCCAGCTCCGGCGCAACGCGGCCAAGGACGCGATGGAGCAGCACACCCGGGTGGTGATCACCTTCACCCAGAAGGGCCAGCTCCGCTTCATCGATCCCCGCAAGTTCGGCGAGATGTTCGTGGTCGAGGCCGACGCCGTCGACGCCGAGGTCCCCGAACTGGCCCACCTCGGTTTCGACCCCGTCGAGCAGGCCATCTCCTGGACCCGCTTCGGCCAGGCCCTGGTCAACCGCAGCGTGAAGTTGAAGCCCTTGCTGATGGACCAGAAGTTCATCGCCGGCATCGGCAACATCTACGCCGACGAGATCCTCTACGGCGCCGGCCTGCGTTTTGACCGGCTTTCGGACTCCCTGTCCACCCAGGAGATCCGCCGGCTCTACCGGGCGCTGGTCGAGACCCTGCACGACGCCATCAAGTACCGGGGCTCGACCCTCTCCGACGGCCAGTACGTCGACCTCCAGGGCAAGCCCGGCGAGTACCAGGAGCACCATCAGGTCTATGACCGCGAGGGCCAGGCGTGCCGCCGCTGCCGCTCGGTCATCGTCCGGGTCAAGGCGAACAGCCGAAGTACCTTTTACTGCGAGCAGTGCCAGGTCTGAGCGCTGACTGCCGCCGTCGGCGACATGGGCTGACACGGCACACCCTGAGATCCGTGGGGTGCGCGATCGGATCGGGGGTGCTGGCTAACGTCCGGAGCATCACTGTTCCGCGGGGTCCGACGTGTTCCTGAAGTCATCGTGTTTCTGAAAGCACTGACCATGAAGGGCTTCAAGTCCTTCGCCGACGCCACCCGGCTCGACCTCGAGCCCGGCATCACTGTGGTCGTCGGGCCCAACGGCAGCGGCAAGTCCAACGTCGTGGACGCCATCGGCTGGGTGCTCGGCGCCCAGGCCCCGAGCATCGTGCGCTCCAAGGCGATGGACGACGTGATCTTCGCCGGGACCAGCCAGCGCCCGGCCCTGGGCCGGGCCGAGGTGGCGCTCACCATCGACAACTCGGCAGGGCTGCTGCCCATCGAGTTCACCGAGGTCACCATCAGCCGGACGCTGTTCCGCTCCGGTGACAGCGAGTACGCCATCAACAACGTCCCCTGCCGCCTGCTGGACATCCAGGACCTGCTCTCGGACTCCGGGGTCGGCCGCCAGCAGCACGTCATCGTCAGCCAGGGCCAGATCGACGCCGTGCTCAACGCCAAGGCCGAGGACCGGCGGGCGATCATCGAGGAGGCCGCCGGCATCCTCAAGTACCGCAAGCGCAAGGAGCGCTCCGAGCGGCGCCTGACCGCCACCGAGGGCAACCTCAACCGCCTGCAGGACCTCGTGCGCGAGGTCCGCCGCCAGCTCCGTCCGCTCGAGAAGCAGGCCGATGCCGCCCGGCGCCACGCCGGCGTCGTGGCCGAGCTGACCGCCTTGCGCCTCTACATCGCCGGCCGCCAGATCGACGAGTTGCGCACCCGGCTGGAGAAGGCGGTCACCGCCAAGGCCGAGCTGACCCGCGAGGGTGAGGACCTGAAGGGCCGCCTGGCCCACCTCGACGCCGAGGTCATGCGGGCCGAGGCCGAGCTGTCCGCCCGCGGGGCCGACGACGTCGGCGACGACCTGGTCCGCTTCGAGTCCCTGCGGGAGCGGGCCCGGGGCCTCTCGGCCGTGCTCAAGGAGCGCGCCCGGGGCATCGAACGGGAGCGCTCGTCGTTCACCGACCAGGGCGTGATCTTCTCGCTGGAGGCCGATTCTGCCACGCTCCGTCAGGAGCTGATCGACGCCGCCGCGGAGGTCGAACGCCTCGGACCGGAGATGGAGGGCCTGGCCGGGTCCACCGCGCTGCTGGACCAGGACCGGGGCGCGTTCGACCAGCGGGCGGCCGACACCGACACCGACGCCGACGGCCGCGCCGCCGAGGCCCGGGGCGAGCTCATCGCCCGACGGGGCGGCATCGAGCGCGACACCAGCGAGCTCAACCGCCTCGAGGCCCGCCTGGCCGAGCTGGCCGCCACCGCCGAGCGCATCGATGCCGACGCCGGTCGCCGCCGGGAGGACATCGACCGCATCGTCGAGGCCGAGCGGCCCCTCATCGACGCCCTCGAAGAGGCGGAGCACGCCCGGGGCCGCGCCGAGCACGACCTCACCCGGGTCGAGGACGGCCTGCGGCGCGCCGACGCCGAACGCCACCGCTGGTCGGCCCGGGCCGACGCCCTCGCCCTCGCCCTCGAGGACGCCCGTTCCCGCTCCGGGGCCGATCACCTGACCGCGGTCGACGGCGTCCTCGGCCCGCTCTTCGAGGCCATCGAGGTCGACGACGGCTGGCTGCCCGCCCTCGAGGCCGCCATCGGTGATGCCCTCGGGACCGTCGTCGTGGCCGACGGGGCCGCCGCCCGCCGGGCCATCGAGCGCCTGCGGGACGGCGAGCACACCGGCGCGGTGCTCCCGGTGGCCCTCAGCCGGGCCCCGGGCGAGGTCCCGCCCGTCGGCGAGCCGGTCCGGACCCACGTGCGGGCGCGCCGGCCCGAAGTCGACGCCGTGCTCGACGTCCTGGTGGGCGCCGCGGTGGCCGTCGACGGTGACTGGACCGTGGCGGCCGACGCGGCCGAGGCCCATCCCGACGCCGTCATCGTCACCCGGGATGGCGACCGCTTCGGCCCGTCCGGCTGGCGGGTCGGCTCTCAGCAGGGCGGCGCCACCCAGGCCGCGTTGGACGAGGCCCGGGACCGGGCCGCGACCGCCGAACTCGAGCATGCCGGCGCCCTGGAGGCCCAGGACGCCGCCCGTCGTGACCTGGCCGAGGCCCAGGGCGTCGAGGCCGATGTGGCCCGGGAGATCGACGAGCACGACAGTCGCCGCACCACCGCCCTGGAGGCGCTGGCCCGGGTCGACGCCGACCGTCGCGACGGGGACACCGAGAAGGACGCCCGCACCACCCACCGGGACGAGGTGGCGGCCCGCCTGGCCCGGGAGCAGGCCCGGGTGACCGAGCTGGAAGCCGGCCTCGCCGATCTGGAGGTCGACGAGGACGCCGCCAAGGCAGCGGGCCGTGAGTTGCGCACCCTGCGGGGGGCGATCGAGGAGCGGGCGGCCGAACTGGCCGCCCGGCGGACCGACCTCGAGGTCCGCCAGGCCTCCCTGCGCGAGCGGATCCGGGTCGCCGAGCAGCGTCTCGGCGAGATCGAGCCCCGCCTGGCCAGGGACGTCCACGAGCGGGAGCACGCCCAGAGCCGCCGGGGCGAGATCGATGCCCGGGCCACCGCCGTGGACCGCCTGTTCGCGGCGGTCGAGGCCCGCTCGGCCGAGATCGACGTGGTCCTGAGCGGCCTGCGGGAGAAGCGGCGGGCCCAGTCCGAGGCCGTTCGCGGCGTCGCGGCCCGCCTCGACGGCCTGCGGCGCGAGCGCGGCGAGGCCGAGCGCAACCTGGGCGAGGGGCGCGAGCGGTCCCAGCGGGAGGAGCTCCGGGAGGGCGAGGTCTCCGTCCGCGTGGAGACCGCCATCGAGACCCTGCGGGTGGAGCTGGACTGCGAGCCGGACCGAGCCGTGGCCACCGAGTGCCCGCCCCTGCCGGAGGGCAACACCGCCACGGGCCGGGCCCGCGAGTTGGAGCGGGACCTCCGCCTCATGGGGCCGATCAACCCGCTGGCCCTCGAGGAGTTCGAGCAGCTCCAGGAGCGCCACGAGTTCCTGAACGGTCAGCTGGAGGACGTCCAGGAGTCCCGCCGGGAGCTGCGCAAGGTCATCAAGGCCATCGACGACGAGATCCGGGATGTGTTCACCGCGGCCTACGCGGACGTGGCCACGAACTTCGAGTCACTGTTCTCGACCCTGTTCCCCGGCGGCACCGGTCGCCTCAGCCTGACCGACCCCGACAACCTGCTCGACACCGGCCTGGAGATCGAAGCCAAGCCGTCCGGCAAGAACGTCCGGAAGCTCTCGCTGCTCTCCGGTGGCGAGCGTTCCCTGACGGCGCTGGCCTTCCTGTTCGCCGTCTTCCGCAGCCGCCCTTCGCCGTTCTACGTGATGGACGAGGTCGAGGCCGCCCTCGACGACGTGAACCTGCACCGCTTCCTGGACCTGCTGGCGGAGTTCCGCCAGGAGGCCCAGCTCATCGTGGTCAGCCACCAGAAGCGCACCATGGAGGCCGGCGACATCCTCTACGGCGTCACCATGCAGCCCGGCGGTTCCTCGAAGGTCATCTCCGAGCGGTCACCGACTCCGAACTGGTCGACCGCTGAGATCGTGACGCGGGCCAGGCGCCGGCGGGAGCCGCGGTAGAGCACGCAGCTCCGGCGGCGGCGGATTTGCTGAGCACCACGAAGCCACTCAGATGTCACGGCAGGCGGTTGAACCAGAGCAGCGACAGGGCGGAGGTGGCGACGAGGAGGGCGATGCCCAGGCCGAGGAACCAGGTGCCGACCTCGGTCTCGACGGTCTCGGAGTCGACCGTGCCACCGATGTCGGCGAAGGCGTCGGCCAGTTCGTCGCCGGTGGTGGCGGCGAAGAACTCGCCGCCCGTCGACTCGGCGATGGCCTCCAGCGCCGCCTCGTTCACCGACACGTCGACGGGGCCCTCGCCGGGGATGTCGATGGTGGCGCCCTGGGTGCCGAAGGCGATGGTCGACACGGGCACGCCGGCGTCGAACGCGGCCTGGGCCGCCTCGACATCGGGCCGACCCGAGGTGGTCTCGCCGTCGGACATCACCACGATCTGGCTGGGCGGCAGGTCCTCGCCCGCTTCCGCCGCGGCGTCGGCCTGGTCGGACTGGGCGATCTGGATGGCATCGAGGCCGGCGAAGATGGCCTCGCCGATGGCGGTGAACTGGTCCAGCTCCAGTTGGTCCACCGCGTCCCGGACCTGGTCGTGGTCGGTGGTGGGGGTGACCTGGATGGTGGCCGCGTCGTTGAAGCTGATCAGGCCGACGCGCACGTTGTCGGACAGGCCGTCGACCAGGTCGGTGGCGGCCTCCTGGGCGGCCTCGAGGCGGTTGGGCTCGACGTCAGTGGCCTCCATCGACAGCGAGGTGTCGATGGCGAGGACCAACACCGGGCCGAGCGGGGCCGCCTCGGTCCGGGTGGGGCGGGCCAGGGCCACGACCAACAGGGCCAGCGAGGCGAGGAGCAGACCGGCGACCACGTGGCGCCGGAAACCCGGCCGCTTCGGGGCCACCGAGTCGAGCAGGTCCAGGTTCGTGAAGCGCACGGTGAAGGTGGATCGGCGTCGCCATTGCAGGACGCCGTAAAGGAACGCCATGGCGACCACGACCACCAGGAGCCAGAGCCAGTGCGGCGCGAGGTAGCTCAACGCGACGCGGTCCCGGCGGCGACGCGGCGGCGCTGCTTGCGGCGGCCGACGAAGCGGACGATGTCGAGCAGCCAGTCCCGGTCGGTGCGCAGCACCAGGTGGTCGGCGCCGGCTCGCCGCAGGCCTGCGGCGATCGCCGCGCGCTGGGCGGTGGCCGCGGTGGCGTAGCGCTCCCGGAGGGCCGCGCTGGTCTGGATCTCGCGGTGACGCCCGGTCTCGGGGTCGACCAGCTCGATGACCCCGACATCTGGGAGGTCGAGCTCCCGCGGGTCCACCACCTCGACGGCGAGGACCTCGTGGCGGTGGGCGAGGCCCCGCAGGGCCCGCTCCCAGCCGGTGGGGGCCAGGAAGTCCGAGACGACGACCATGAGGCCCCGGCGGCGGTGGCCGGCCCGGGCCAGGGACCCGATGGCGGCGGTCAGGTCGACCGGGCCGTCGGCGCTCACCCCCGACGCCTTCGTGGCCGCGTGCAGCGTGCCCATGAGATGCCGACGACCGGTGCCCGGGGCCAGGATCTTCACGCCGTCGGCGCCGGCGACGAGGACGCCCAGCCGGTTGCCCGTGCGGAGGGTGATGAACCCGATGGCGGCCGTGGCGGCCAGCGCGACGTCCCGCTTCTCGCACCGGGCCGTGCCGAAGTCGAGGCTGGCTGACCGGTCGAGCAGCACCCAGGTGGCCAGCTCGCGGTCCGCCACCGTCTCCCGGACGTGGACGTCGCCCATGCGGGCGGTGACGTTCCAGTCGATGCGGCGCACGTCGTCGCCGGGGGCGTAGGCCCGACTGTCGCCCGGCTCACTGCCCCGACCGGGGATGAGGCCCTCGTACTCGCCGTGCAGCATCCCGTCGAGCCGGCGGGTGATGTCCACCTGCAGGCGGCGCAGCACGTCCTCGGCGGGGGCCCCGGCGACCCGAGGCGGCGCTGACCCGGGGCGGGCGGTCACGTCGGCCGGGAGCGGGGGGCCACCGATGCCGCGGGCACGGTCGACAGGATCCGGATGAGGATGTCGTTGACGTCCATGCCGTCGGCCAGAGCCTCATAGGACAGGACGAGGCGGTGCCGCAGTACGTCGGGGGCGACGTCGAACACGTCCTGGGGCAGGGCGTAGTCCCGGCCCCGCAGCAGGGCCAGGGCGCGGCCCGCGGCCACGAGGCCGAGGCTGGCCCGGGGACTGGCGCCGTAGGCGATCATCCCGTTGAGGTCGGACAGGCCGTGGTCGCCGGGCTCGCGGGTGGCGAAGACCACGCTGACCGCGTAGTCGACCACGCCGGGGTCGACGTAGACCTGGTCGGCCGCGGCTTGGAGGTCGAGGACCTGCTCGGGGGAGAGGATCTGGGCCGCGGTGGGCGGGGCCACGCCCATGCGGCGCACGATCTCGGTCTCCTCCGTCGGCGACGGGTAGCCGATGGGCACGTTCATCAGGAACCGGTCCCGCTGGGCCTCGGGCAGTTGGTAGACGCCCTCGGACTCGATCGGGTTCTGGGTGGCCAGGACCAGGAAGGGGTCCGGGACGGGGAAGGTCTGGCCACCGATGGAGACCTGCTGCTCGGCCATGACCTCGAGGAGGGCGGACTGGACCTTGGCGGGGGCCCGGTTGACCTCGTCGGTGAGGACGAAGTTGGCGAACACCGGTCCCAGTTCCACGTCGAAGGTCTCCGAGGAGCCGCGGTAGATGCGGGTGCCGACGATGTCGGCCGGCAGCAGGTCGGGGGTGAACTGGATCCGCACGAAGGACCCGCCGACGACCTTGGCCAAGGTCTCGCTGGCGAGCGTCTTGGCCACACCCGGCACCCCCTCCAACAGGACGTGGCCCCGGGCCAGCAGGCAGGTCAGGAGGCGCTCGATGGCCTGGTCCTGGCCGACGATCACCTTCTTCACCTCGAACAGCGCCTGCTCGAGGAGGGCGGCCCGGGCGGGACCGGGAGCGTCGTCCGTGGTGGGCGCGGGCGGCGGGGGAGCCTGGGTCACGGCGGGTCACCCTACGGCTGGGTCGACGGATCGGGGACGCGCGCCAGCGGTACGGTCGCCCCGTGCGGTTGCTGGTGGTGGACGACGAGGTCGACCTGGCCGAGGCCGTGGCGACCGGCCTGCGCCGGGAGGGCCACGCCGTGGACGTGGCCCACGACGGCGCATCGGCGCTGGACGCCCTCACCGTGGACGAGTACGACCTCGTGCTCCTCGACATCACCATGCCGGGCGAGCACGACGGCCTGGCCGTGTGTCGGGCCATCCGCGACGGCGCGGCCGCCGGTCCCATGCCCCGGGTCCTGTTGTTGACGGCCCGGGACACCGTCGATGACCGCGTGATCGGCCTGGACGCCGGGGCCGACGACTACCTGGTCAAGCCGTTCGCCTTCCGGGAGCTCAGCGCCCGGGTCCGGACGCTGCTGCGCCGGGACGCCGCCCCCTCGGGGGCCGTGATCGAGGTGGGGGACCTCCGGCTGGACACCGCCCGGCAGGAGGCGACCCGCCACGGGGTCGCCCTCGACCTGACCCCCAAGGAGCTGGCGGTCCTGCACTGGTTCCTGACCCGGCCCGGCGCCGTGGTCTCCCAGGAGGAGCTGCTGACCCACGTCTGGGACGCCAACGCCGATCCGTTCACCGCGACGGTCCGGGTCACCGTCGGGACGCTACGGCGCAAGCTGGAGGCCGCTCGGGCCGATGCCCCGGGGCCGTTGGCGACGATCATCGGCCAGGGCTACCGCCTCCGGGACCCGGCGTGAGCGCCACCCGGGCCTCGATCGGCCTCGCCTCCCGGCTGCCGTCGTCGGCGGGCTCGATCCGGGTCCGGCTCACCGTGCTCTACGC
>Ga0105044_10008351_pt1:0-2500 | contig 14210 bp, 8 predicted proteins | sample MAT01_FD_78092 | JGI IMG/M metagenome (GOLD analysis project Ga0105044, IMG submission 78092) | Freshwater microbial communities from Lake Fryxell liftoff mats and glacier meltwater in Antarctica - MAT-01 | ecosystem: Environmental > Aquatic > Freshwater > Ice > Liftoff microbial mat...
GAGCCGACATCGAGGTGCCAAACCGCGCCGCCGATGTGAACTCTCAGGCGCGATCAGCCTGTTATCCCCAGAGTACCTTTTATCCGATGAGCGATGGCCCTTCCATACGGGACCACCGGATCACTAACACCTGCTTTCGCAACTGCTCGACCTGTCGGTCTCACAGTAAAGCTCCCTTATGCGTTTGCACTCTACGGCTGGTTTCCAATCAGCCTGAGGGAACCTTCGCACACCTCCGTTACGTTTTTGGAGGTGACCGCCCCAGTCAAACTGCCCACCAGGCAGTGTCCCTCATCCGGATCACGGATGCAGGTTAGAGTCCCAGATTGTCCAGGGTGGTATTTCAACGGTGGCTCCACCGAACCCAGAAGTCCGGCTTCAAAGCCTCCCACCTATGCTACGCAGAACAACCCGAAAATCACTGCCAAGTTACAGTAAAGGTTCATGGGGTCTTTCCGTCTTGCCGCGGGTAGAGGGCATCTTCACCCCCTATGCAATTTCGCTGAGTCCCTGGTCGAGACAGTGCGGATGTTGTTATGCCATTCGTGCAGGTCGGAACTTACCCGACAAGGAATTTCGCTACCTTAGGACCGTTATAGTTACGGCCGCCGTTTACTGGGGCTTCGGTTCAACGCTTCGTTTCCTGACGTATCCCCTTAACCTTCCAGCACCGGGCAGGCATCAAACCCTATACGTCGTCTTACGACTTCGCAGAGTCCTGTGTTTTTAGTAAACAGTCACAACCGCCATTTCACTGCGACCCCCGAGCGCTTACGGAGTAAATCCGATCACGCCTAGGGGCACACCTTCTCCCGAAGTTACGGTGCAAATTTGCCGAGTTCCTTAACCAGGGTTCTCTCACGCGCCTTGGGATATTCACCCCGCCCACCTGAGTCGGTTTTCGGTACGATCACTAAAGAGGCTCCACGCGCAGCTTTTCTAGGAAGCATAGGATTACTCAGTGTCCAGCTCTAAGAGCTGACCTCATCACGTCTCGGCCTTGACTCTCCGTTTGTCCCTAACGGGTCCTAGAGAGCCAGCCTACCTGCTTGAACACGGACAACCATGCGCCGTGCTGAGCTACCTTTCTCCGTCCCTGCTCGTCTCAACGCCACCCTTAGTGGTGCAGGAATATTAACCTGCTTTCCATCGCCTACGCCTCTCGGCCTCGGCTTAGGGATCGACTCACCCATGGGAGGATTATCCTACCCCAGGAAACCTTGGGCTTACGGCGACCGGGTTTCTCACCCGGTTTATCGCTACTCATGCCTGCATATTCACTTCTTACGGCCGTTAGTAGTCGTTACCGTCTACCGTGTATCTCCGTAAGAACGCTCGCCTACCGCTTTCTTTCGAAAGCCCGTAGCTTCGGTACTGAACTTTAGCCCCGTTACATTTTCGGCGCGGGCTCGCTTGACCAGTGAGCTATTACGCTTTCTTTAAAGGATGGCTGCTTCTAAGCCAACCTCCTGGTTGTCTATGCGCTCCCACATCCTTTTACACTTAGTTCAGATTTGGGGACCTTAGCTGACGATCTGGGCTCTTTCCCTCTCGGCTACGAAACTTATCTCCCGCAGCCTGACTCCCGGGCAGTTGTCATCGGCATTCGAAGTTTGGTTGGGTTTGGTAGTCCGGTAAGACCCCTAGTCCATCCAGTGCTCTACCTCCGACGCAATTCACCCGAGGCTATACCTCAATATATTTCGGCGAGAACCAGCTATCTCCCGGCTTGATTAGCCTTTCACTCCTACCCACACCTCATCGCCCGTATTTTCAACTACGGTGCGTTCGGTCCTCCAGGCGGTGTTACCCGCCCTTCAACCTGGACATGGGTAGATCGCACGGGGTTCGGGTCTACGATGCGCGACTGTACGCCCTTTTAAGACTCGCTTTCGCTTCGGCTACACCTTACGGCTTAACCTTGCCACACATCGTAACTCACAGGCTCATGATGCAAAAGGTACGCGGTCACACGTTGCCTTGCGGCCATAGTGCTTCCACTGCTTGTAGGCACACAGTTTCAGGTTCTATTTCACTCCCCTAACAGAGGTTCTTTTCACCTTTCCCTCACGGTACTAGTTCACTATCGGTCGATGAGTAGTATTTAGCCTTGGAAGATGGTCCTCCCAGATTCCCACCGGATTACACGTGTCCTGTGGTACTCGGGTACTCCTCTAGCTCGATTCTAATTTCATATACGGGGCTGTCACCCTCTATGGCCGACCTTTCCAGGTACGTTCTACTATCGAATCTCACCGTATGAAGAGCCCCACAACCCCGTCTTACGACGGTTTGGGCTTTTCCCCGTTCGCTCGCCACTACTAGGGGAATCTCGTTTGATTTCTTTTCCTCCGGGTACTTAGATGTTTCAGTTCCCCGGGTTGGCCGACGTTAGCTATGAATTCACTAACGCCTGGCAGGTAGTCCCTGCGCGGGTTTTCCCATTCGGAGATCTCCGGATCAAAGTTTGTTAGCAACTCCCCGGAGCTTTTCGCAGCTA
>Ga0105044_10008351_pt1:5000-14210 | contig 14210 bp, 8 predicted proteins | sample MAT01_FD_78092 | JGI IMG/M metagenome (GOLD analysis project Ga0105044, IMG submission 78092) | Freshwater microbial communities from Lake Fryxell liftoff mats and glacier meltwater in Antarctica - MAT-01 | ecosystem: Environmental > Aquatic > Freshwater > Ice > Liftoff microbial mat...
AGCCAGGATCAAACTCTCCAGTTTGAATCCGGGCGATCTTGAAACAGGCTAACTGCTTCAGATGCCATTTATTGTTCGCTATATTCGCGTGTGCTGTGATGGCTCACAACACCGCGATAACCTACGCGATTATTGCGTTTTAATAGGACTCAGTTTTCAAGGAACGAGGGGAAGGATTCCCGAAGGGGGCCGGAAGCTTAGTTTCAGTGGATGCTGGAGTCAACTCGGAAAGTTCTGATTTCCTTATTGTTTTCCAGCGCCTTGATTCGTTCGCTGCGGCTCCAGTTCAGGTATTCCCTTGCTGCGAGCACCCCGGCACTGCCGAGGGGCGGCGTATATGGCTTGGGTCGCCGAACAAGGCAAGTCCTTTTGATCGAAAAATGTACGGGCGGCTCAAAGCGCTATATTTTGCCTGATTTCAGGACTGGGTGGTTGCGTTCGAGCTCCGCGATCCCCTCGACGGCCAAGTGCGGCCTCTGAGAAAGCGAGCCCGCTCCACTCCCTCAGTGCGCGCTTTATAGACTGCTAAGAGGTAATCCACAGGGTGATGGCCCCCAATCTGTTAGCGGTCGCAATACCAACGCCCCAGCGGTTCGCGGACGAGAGTCAGCTCTTCTCCTGATTCGAACTGAGCCCGGTATCCAACTTCACCGCGGGCTAAGAACGCCGCTGCGTAGCGACCTAGGATGTTAATCGGCTGCCACGTGCCTTCCTGCCACACGGCGGACGGCCTTCGACTGTCTGTGTTGGCGACCTGAACTTCGACACGTTTCCAGCGTTCAGGGCCCGGCGGGGGTCGGTCGGAATGGGTCCGATTCGCCCAACCTGCTTCGGCGACAATCTCTCGAATTGCGGTTGATGTGGCCCGTTGCGAAATCTCGAACCCGTGTCGCCTGAGGAGGCACACCAGACAGTATCCCTCTTCAATGACGAAGATTGCGAAGCTGCGGCGCCTTGCCCGGACGACCAGCTCCGTTGCAGGGGGCCATTTCGGTGCACCAATCGCCCGAACTAGCTTCATCACCAGTTGCCATTCGGCTGCGGCTACTAAGACGTCGAACGGCTCGCCATCGTGTGAGAGATCCACCGTCTCGCCCTCGCGATCAACGAGCACAGCGGCGACGATGCCGCCGGCGGAGCGAAACGTCTCAAGGATCCCGCCAAAAGGCGACATCTGGTTGCGGGGAAGTTGGCGTTGACGCGGGCTTCTGTCGCTGGCCATGGCTTCCTAGGGCTCCAGCGTTATCTTCCCGAGTAGCTCGCGTGCAGAGCGCTCCAACTGGACAGTGCGCTCAGGATTAAGGGGCGCCGTGAGTTTGCTGAGCCGTTCTGCCGTCCGCTCCGTAGTGAGGGCTTGGTTGAGAATTGCTTGCGCTTCCGCCGGCGGAAGCTGGAACGCTGGGAGTTTTTCGTCGAGTCGAATCACGTGAAAGCCGTAGCTTGAACGGATGACCTCACTTTGCTGACCGACGCTGCTCAACGCGCTGGCGGCGCGAGCGAACGCGAGCTCGAAACGCTGACTTGGATCGCCCGGTTGGTTGGCAGTATCAAGATTAACGACACGCCCATCAGCTGTCACCGGAGGCAATGATTCGGTCCGCAGCGAGAACTTACCGACCGGAACGGCCTGGGACTTCGCGATAAAATCCACAGAGGTGGTCGCTCCGGCCGTAGCTAGGCGAATGGCCTCGGCGACAGCCTTCGCCTCAACTTCGCGCTTGTTCGCAGCATCTAGCAGCACAACGGCGTGCGTCACTCGAACGCTGGGCGGACGATCCACTTTAAGCCACAACCTCTCCATCAGGTGGTTGCGGTCCGCTGCTGAAAGTGCGCCTCTCGGTTGTTCTTCCAGCTTCACCCGCTCGAGCAGCGCCCGCGCGAGTCCCGCTCGCTCGATCTGCTGCACCACACCGCTCGGCAGGACGCGCTCGGCTTCCAAACCAAACAGCAAATCCGAGGCGATGCCTTGAAGCGCCTGCTCGAGTGATGTGTGACCTGCCGCGGCTGCGCGCTGAAGGAGTGAATCTGTAACTGCATCGGGCCCGACTCCTGCAATCTGGCCTGGAGGGAGCGACCCCTCTGCCATGGTCGGGGGCGGCGCAGTCCCGCAGGCTGCTGCGGTTGGGACAAGCAGACCCAATCGACACCACAGGGCCAGGACGCGCCAGTTCAACGCACTCCTCCAGCCGGGCGCAGCAGGTCGGTGGCTGAGCGGAGCGCGAGTGCACCGATGATCAGCAGGTAGAGTGCCTGAACGTCCTTCGCTACCCCGAGTGAATAGATCCCGCCGGCGAACGCGAGCAGCGCGACCAGGAGCAAAACAACGCTGAGGACGTCAATCAGTCGACCCGTCATGCCGCGCACTCCATAGCTTTCGGATGGTAGCTCATCGTAACAGGATCCAAACGGAACCCACCGCAAAGGCCAAGATAAGCCCCGAGAGGGCACGCGCCGCGGCGTTGAAGCGACGCCTCGCTGAGGGCAGTGTTTTCTTTTCGCCTAACGAGGTGCTCACACGAGCCGAGGCGCTCATCAGCCACACCACCGCCGCGGCTGCGACCGCGTGCGCGAGGAGCGCCTGGGCAGGCCGTTCGACGCGCCAGGCCAGAGCCAGAATTCCAAGCGATCCGAGCAAACTCAAGGCAAACACCAGCGACGTGAGCGGGCTGAGCTCGGCGCGGGGAACCAATGGAGGACCCGGGATAGCCCGTGGATCTTGTTCGGGTACGTTCCCACGCTGCCTCAGATAACCCCAACCAAAAGCAAAGAGTAGCCAGCCGAGTGCACCCACGGCAGGCCGCACGGGTGAGGCTCCCAGCAGTTGCAAGCCGCTCCCCACGGAAACCCAGGTCGCAAGCGCGAAACCAATGAAGGCGTAAACACCAAAAGCTCGCCCAACGACAGGCCTGGAACGCAAAAACCAAGCGCCTGCCAACAGCGCACACGCCGAAAGCACCGCAAAAGCACGCGCCAGGCCGGAGCTCGTGGCGAAGGCGGGATACGCGACGGTGCTGAACCAAGCGTAGACGCCAGGCAGCAACATGTTGGCCCGCAGGCTCCGAAGTTCGGTCCTCGGCGCGATCGACATTCAGGACTCTAGGTTCAAGCGAAATTCTCAACGAATTTCAGGAAGGTGAGCACCGGATGTCCGGTGCCACCCTTTGGGTGCAGGCCGCGCGCGCGTTCTGAGTAGGAAGGCCCGGCAATGTCACAGTGGATCCAGGGGACGCCTCCCACAAACTCTCGAAGAAAGAGTGCGGCACTGATGGCGCCGCCGAAGCGGTCTCCGGTGTGCTTGAGATCGGCGACATCGCTCTTCAGCTGCTCACCGAGCTCGTCCAAGAGCGGCATTCTCCACATGCCTTCGCCCGCTGCGCGCGCGGCATCAAGCAGCTTGGTGGCGAGGGCATCTTCTGTTGAGAAGAAGCCGGTGCACGTCTTGCCAAGCGCCACGACCATCGCTCCGGTGAGTGTCGCCGCATCGATCATGGCCGCCGGCTTTAACTTGGCTGCGTAAGCTAAGACATCGGCCAAGACGAGTCGGCCTTCGGCATCCGTGTTGATAATTTCGACAGTTTTGCCGTTGAGCGAGCCGAAGATATCTCCCGGCCGGTAGGCGTTCCCATCCGGCATATTTTCTGCCGATCCGATGATGCCGTGCACTTCTACCTTCGGCTTGAGCTCACCGAGGGCCGCCATCAGACCCATGACGGCTGCGGCACCTGCCATGTCGCTCTTCATCTCCCCCATTCCGGGCGCTGGCTTGATGCAAAGCCCACCTGAATCAAAGGTGAGCCCCTTGCCCACAAATACAAGCTTCTTCTTCGCTCCCACGGGCTTGTACGTCATGTGGATCAATTGCGGCTCGTGAACGCTACCTTGCCCAACCGCGCTGAACAGCTTCATGCCGAGCGCGTCGATGCCCTTCTTATTGGTGACTTTGACGGGGATTCTGTAAGGCTGGCAGATCTTGCGACACAACTCAGCCAGGCGCTCAGGGTAGAGTTCATTCGGCGGCTCATTCACGGCGTCGCGCGCGTGGCAAACAGCGACGGCAACCCGCCGCCCGAGCTCAAGTTGCTTCTTGTGGTGCTCATTGGGCTTGCCCGCCTGAAATACGAGGGCTTTGTCCAGGCTGGCTTTTGGCTGGTTGGTGCCAGTTAGGTACTTCGTGAACCGGTAAGCACCAAGGCCCAAGCCTTCGCCGAGCGCTCGAAAGTCCGCACCATCCGGGGGAACTAAAGCGAGCGTCTTCGCGTTTTGACCCAGCGCCAGGCGCGCAACGCTGGCGGCCGCCACCCGGCACGTCACCTCATTGATGGAGCCAGGCGCGCCGACGCCGATTAAGACCACACGGCGAGCCTTGATTTGTCCAAGGCTCGCAACCTCCAAAACCTGGCCTGTTTTGCCAGAAAAATCCGCGCTCTTGGCGTAGCCAGCGAGCGACTGACCTAAGCGTTGATTGACACTCGCGATGGCTGGTTGATGCAACCAGTCCTTCTCGTAGGCGGTGAGCGCGAGGAGATCGCAATCGGTTTCGAGAAAGTTAGCAAGGGGCGAAACCTGGATGGATAATGGCATGTCGGCACCTTGTCGCGTGGAGCGACGCAAATGAGAGGGCCCTATCGTGCCATCTGGCGGGGCAGCACCACAAGCAACCGCGGGAGCAACCTCTTGGCAGCGAACACGGCCGCGAAGCTCTCGCCTGAAGCGAGCCGGGGCCCTATGCTGTGGTGCATGTCGGTAGGTGGCTTACGGATCGCGAAATGGGTGTGGGTCGTGGGGTTGGGTCTGGGGGCGACTCCAGCCTTTGGGCAAGCCGCTGCACCTGGGACGCCTCCGGCTGCATATCCGCCTCCAGCTGCGTATCCTCCTCCGGAAGCCAGCCGACCGTCGGCACCCGCGGCAGAAAAGTCGGATCGGCCAGAGTTTTCCGTGCGCCTCGATCCATTCAATTGGGTCATCAATGGCAGGCTTGGATTGGAGCTTGAAGTTGAAGCTCTCGACTTCATGACGGTTGAAGCAGTTCCCCAGTTTGTGACGACTGAAGCGCCACCGGCGTTCAATTTTCAGGGGCAACCGGACATTCTGTTTCAAAAATCGAACGGCTGGGGACCGCTCGCGGGGAGTTCCATCGGCGCTGGTTTCTGGCTGGACGGAAAGCCGTTCAAAGGGTCCGTACTTCGCCTCTACTTGACGAACTACAGCATTAAGTATCTGACCCGCGACAAACAGGGAGAGATTGATAGCGTGGTGCACACCGAGCGCCGATTGATGGGCTTCTTGGGCTCACATCGTCGCTTTGGAGCCTTCACGATCGCGGGCGGCATTGGCTTAGGCGTGGAACTCAATAAGGAGCGCCGCTGTTTCGCGAACGCTTCGGTAGCGTCGGTCACCACCGATTGCCCGAGCTCCGATCAGCTGATCGCACTCGACCGAAACGCGGCGAATGCGAAGCCGGAGCCACTGAACGGACAGTTCGATCCCGCTTATATTGATATTCGTTTTTCGCTCGGTTTCGTCTTCTAGCTGATGAATCCGACACCAAACCGTCCGGCAGACCGAATCGACGGGCCGCAACGGCATCGACCAAGAATGCGGGCTGCCACTTAAATAGCAGCCAAGGCTGCCGATTCCTTTAAGCTAGAGAAGGCTTGGCGATCTGACGCACGCGAGTGCGTTTCGGATCGAGCTGCTTCGAACATGACGTTGGCCATTCACTGCACCGGTTGCAACAAAGCGTTCAATATCCCACCGGATATTTATGAACGTCGTGTGGCTGGCAAAATCGTCACCCTGAAGTGCAAGAGCTGCGGCAATCCGATCCGCATCGACGCGCGCGACGAAGCAACGAAGACGGCAGAGACGAAACTCGACACGCCGCCGCCGCCTAAACTCGACACGCCGCCGCCGCCTACACTCGACACGCCGCCGCCGCCTAAACTCGACACGCCGCCGCCGCCGCCTAAACTCGACACGCCGGCGGTCAAGAAGGCTGCGTTCACGTCGGGTGCGCTGACGCGCCAGCCGTTCGACGCCAAATCCTCCAAGACCACCAACCCCGCAATTCCAGCCGTATCACTCAAGGCGGCTGAGAAATCCGCCGCGCAGATTCGGCGTGAGCCTGTGGTTAAAGGTCCTGCACCTGCACCTGCACCTGCACCTGCACCTGCACCTGCACCTGCACCTGCACCTGCGAAAGGTCCGCTGCTTTCAGCAAAAGCACTGCCGACTCAGCTTCCCAAGCCGAAGGCAACGTTTGAACGCCCAACCGCGCCGTTGACTCAAACCAGCTTCCGACGCCCGACCCCTGCGGCGTCGCCGTCGGCCATTCGCGCCAGCAGGCCACCGCCCGATTCCGATCCCGACCCGCCCGTCAAGAAACCTGCTTCTCCTCCCCCAGCACCCAAGCGTCCACTCTCCCCGGCCCAACCAGAAGCCAGAGCGCTCGAAGTCCGCTCCTCCGCTCCCCCGAATTCGGGTCCAGCGCTTGAGTCCCTGTGGGCGGTCGACCTGGCAGGTTCGGATGCTGAGCTCACGAACGCGGCTCTTATTCTCGCTATTCAACAGGGCCGAGCGACTGCAGAGACCTTGGTGTGGCGTATTGGCATGCCCGACTGGCAGCCGATCGCAAATATTCCCGAATTGAAGGCGCACATTCCCGCGGCCAAGCCCGTCAAGCCCGCGTTTCCTTGGCTGGAAGAGCCAGCCGCCGTTCCGTTTGAAGACGGTGACGACTTTGACGACGAGCCGACCGTCGCCTTTCGAAATCCGCTGATGGAGCTCGAAGTGAAATCGCGCCCCAAGGCGCAGCGGCCTCAGCCCGCTTCCCGAGCAGTTCACGAAGATTCGATCACACGTACCCAAACAGATATTTTTGGCATCCTCCCCAATGAACCCGTTCCGGGAGCTGAGGATGCGTTGAAGGCACTTGGCGCGCTCCGAACCTTGAATGCCGAATACCGTCCGCGCACGGCGAGCCAACCACCTACCACTTCGCAAGTTGCGTTCACGACCGCGGACACGCTGGAGGCTCCGGATTTCCGGGCGTCCAGCAAGAAGGTTTTGTTGTTGGGCGCGCTCGCTGTACTGGTGATCGCGGCAATCATCCTCGGGATTGCGCTCTTTCCCGGAGAGAAAACGGTCGAGAGCGGCTCATCCGTTCAGTCGGTGCCCGTCAGCGCCAAGCCCTCCGAACCCAGTCCTCCACCAAGCGTGGAGATCAAACCGGAGCCGAGCAGTACAGCGACCCAGGAGCCGAGCCCGCCGAGCACACCAGACATAGCTTTACCGAAGAGCGCCGAAGATAGCGGCTTCCTGAACATGTTCTCGAAGGCCGCTGCCAAGGCCGATCTTGGAGCCCGCGCCCCAAAACGTTTCGACGCGAACGACGCGCTAAATGCCGCGAAGACCCGCATTCCCTTTGCAAAACACTGCGCTCTAGCCAAGCGCGTCACCGGCCGCGCACTAATCGCGGTGAGCTTCGCACCCTCGGGTCAAGCGACCGATGTCCAAGTTAGCGGTGACGGGCTTACTGAAATCAGCCGCTGCGTGAGGGACGCCATGTTGGCTGCCCGCATGGCCCCGTTCACAGGCACCACTTCAACGGCAAATCTAACTCTTTCTTTCTAGGCGCCAAAGTTCGCAACAGATGGACACTACGAAGTGTGAGCGGCTGTGATCGAAAGTGGTTGCGACGGCTGGCGCACAAGGTGTAGCAATCAGGTTAATATTTCGCGTAATCGCACGTATGTAAACTGCGACGAGCGTGGGCTCGTCAACCCGAGGTAATTCTATGGCTGATGCGACAGACGCCGCGAACATTTCAGATCAAACCCGCTCAACGTTTGAGTCCAAACTCCCCGAGGGGCGCCAGAGGTTTCTGGCACACCTGATTGAGCACGCACTCCAGATTGGAAGACGCTCAGCCGAAGATTTTGTCCGGCATTTTCCACCCACCGCGATCATGGAGGGTCTCGCGAACCAGCCAGCGCTGCGAGGACAGATCCTGGAACACACGACTGGCTTGAAGCAGAAGATCGCTCTGAAAAAATCCTGGCAATCGGCCGCGGAAGATCTCTTGATCGCACTCTCGGAAGGCGAAGCAGATGCTTCGGCCGTCATCTCAGTGTTCGCGCCGGACGATCGAGTCCGTTTCCTGAATGACAAGAAACTCTGGGCCTTCCTCTCCGAGGGCGATTTCTGGAACGCGACCCTGAGCAAGAAGGAAGAATACGCGATCGCCAAACGCCATCTCGCCTTCATGCTGGAGCGAGCGCTCACAGACCAGCTGTTAACTCATCGAGACATTGTGGAAGGCGTCACCGTAGCTGAACTCGCCATTCGATTGCCCAAAGCTGAGCTCGGAAAGATTATTCAACAGGCCTTGAGTTCGGGGCACGCAGGTCGGCCGTTTGCCGATAGCGACCTCTTGGTGGCCATGCCGCCCGAGACGTTGGTTGAGTACATCCCGTTGGCGCACCTTTTCGACACGATCGTCACACCCAAAATTGCCGCCAATCACGGCTATTTGGAGCCCGTGGTGGTTCCAGCGGCCGAGGCCACCGAGACCACGCCGGAGGCAGCTTCGATCGGGGCCAATTTGCCCGCCGAGCCGGCGGTTCCAGAAGTGACTAGCCCGGTTCCGATCGCAGCGAACGCTGTGAACGTGGAGAGCTCCCAGCCGGATGCCAGCAACCCACAAGAATGGGTCGAGCCAGGCCCCAAAGGCAACGAGTGGATGGAACTCGACGAGAATGAGGACGGCGCGGCGATCGTGGACGACGAAATCACCGACGAGGACTTCGCCACGGCGTAAGGATCCCCATGACCACCCCCAAGGTTCTCCGCATTGTCAGGCCGTACCAGACGCAGGTGGAGTTCATTGCGGCGGAGAGCTGGGCGATTCAGAAGGACGGAATCATTGCGCTCGGGGAGCCCGAATTGCCCATCGGAACACTCGTTCGTTGCGAGATCGCGCTCGCGTCGGGCCTGCAGTTAATCCGGGTCGAAGGTGAGGTCGAAGGCTACGCTCCTGCGAAAGGCGCCCGCCCCGGAGGCCCGAAGCTTCGGATCCGCCGCGTCACGCCGAGTAGCAAGGAATTCATCCTGACAGTTCTCCGCGCGCGGCGCGCCAGCCTACGTCCGATCGCAGGCGGTTCGGAGGGCGAAAGCAGGCCGGTGGAGGTCATTGTGGCAGCAGAAGCTGCC
>Ga0105044_10008352_pt1 | contig 14209 bp, 5 predicted proteins | sample MAT01_FD_78092 | JGI IMG/M metagenome (GOLD analysis project Ga0105044, IMG submission 78092) | Freshwater microbial communities from Lake Fryxell liftoff mats and glacier meltwater in Antarctica - MAT-01 | ecosystem: Environmental > Aquatic > Freshwater > Ice > Liftoff microbial mat | place...
AATGCAACTTTAAATCCACGGCCTGATGTAGCTTCTACTACCATAAGTGGCGTAGGTACTATTGCTACATTAACTACCTCAAATAATGGCGGTTTATTCCTGGCTGGCGATCAGACAATCACCAATCTTTTAAATTTCAATTTTGGAAATGTGATAACTGGTTCTAATAAATTGATTGTAGCAGCAGCTGCTTCTGTTCAAAACAACTCAGGTACGGAATGGTATGTAAATGGAAATCTGCAAATGAATTTCCTGGGAATACCCAACAACGCCACCGTAATAAAAACTTATCGAATTGGCGATGCAAATGGATATCGTCCGGTAGATCTTACAGTGCTTGGAATAAATGGCGTCGGCGGCGTTCTTATTTCCACCAATAATCCCGATCATCCAAATATTGCAACTTCCAACATTGTTACAACTAAAAGTGTTAATCGCTATTGGCGGGTAGAAAACATTGGATTGGGTTTTTCAGACTTGCAGGCAAATTTTAGTTGGGGTCCTACAGAGGTAGATTTAGCTGCCAATACAAACCTTTTTAAAGTTGGTCGATATTTGGGAGGAAGCTGGAGTTATCCAACAGTTTTAGCTCAAACAAGCAGTAGTTTAAGAGTAAGTGTCAATACTGGTTCAGCCGCCGAATATCAGGTTGGTGAGGTATTATTTGCACCACCGGCAATTTTTGCACCAGCAGATATTACTGTTTGTCAGGATGGTCCGGCAGGAGCTTGTAATGTGCTATTTAATTCACAATTAGTAGCATCACCTGCAATAATCAGCTATGTTGACAGGGTAAATACCTATACCGCAGTATCTATTAACGGAGGTAGCAATACCGCAACGGTAGCACCTGGTTCACCTGTTAGCTTAAGTTACAACCTATCTGTATTCTTCAATGCTGCAACTGGATATTGTCCGGGTTGTATTGTTCAAACTTCTATTGGTATTGGCTCCACTTTTCAAACCCTGAGATGTGAGCCAATTGTTGTAAATGGAACTACAGCTACTCCATCTCTTAATTTTACGGCACCTTCCACGCCAGGGATCTATTATCTTACACAGGAATTTTCTCTTGACTTTTTTTGCCAGGAATTTAAGTTTAATAATTCTCCCGATCAAGCAATAGGTGTGTTGATAGTTGGCCCACCAAGTCCAACAACAACAGGTGGCTTTATTGGTGTAAGAGTTAGCAATAATGCACCAGCTTGTTTTCCAATTGGAGTTACACAATTAACATGGACGGCAACAGATTCTAGCGGTGCTACCGCTACGGCAGTACAAAATGTAACAGTATTGCCCGCAACAATTTATTATCGTGACAGAGATGGGGATGGATTTGGCAATGGAGGATATCCAGTTTATGCTTGTTCTCGACCAACCGGCTTTATTTTAGACAACCGGGATTGCGATGATTTTAATGCAGCTAGTGGTGCATGTGCACCGCCATGTACGATCACACTAACCACTTCAGCCGGTGATTCATTGATTGTTTGTAAAGAAAGCGGACAAACTTTGGGGGGCGTGGGTTTAATTGTTACCAACGGTTTGGCACCTTATACCTTTACATTTGGAGGTAGCTATGATACCACCAATCTGGCTCCGGGCAACTATAGTTACACCGTTACGGATGCAAATGGTTGTATTGCTTTTGCCACATTAAATGTACGGCTTGGCAGTTGTATCATTCCATATTACCGTCCACCATTTACAGGAGCCACAGACAGCCTGATTGGTTCTGAGTTGACGCAACTATACAAATTTCCAGGATCGCTTGCTGATACAACATTCGCAAATAATATCTTCCAGTTTAAAAAAGACATTGTTACCGGCGATACGTTGATACTGGTTGAAATAATCGTGATTGCTGGCAATTATAACACCGTTTACAGCCTGCTTTCATCCCCTACTTATGGCATGCGTGACTTTGTTGACAACGGGGATTCAACATTAATTATTACCGGCTTTATGCCAATAAATAACCTACCTAAGCTTAACCTGCTTCCACAGTTTATCAATTATGCAAGGCCATACTTTACACCAATCGCTTCAGGCATCACAGGTTTAACCACAACACAGGGCGATAAATCAATGGCGTCTGACAAAGCAAAGAAAGCATGGAAGATTTCAGGTAAAGATGTAAAAGTGGGTGTGATGAGTGATAGCTATAATACCAAATTTGGTAACCCTGCACAATTAGATGTTTTCAACGGTGATTTGCCCGGAACCTTAAACCCTGTTAATAAAATTCCGGTTAAAGTAACTGCCGAATATCCTTACGGCAAAGCAACGGATGAAGGGCGTGCCATGATGCAGATTGTACATGATGTAGCTCCGGGAGCAGCATTGTATTTTCATTCCGGTTTTATCAGTGCAGGCAATATGGCCGATGGAATTAAAGAACTGAGAGATTCCGGTTGCAATGTAATAGTAGATGATATTACTTACCTTACTGAGCCATTCTTTAGCGATGGTGTTATTGCAAAAGCGGTGGATGATGTTACTGCATCTGGTGTAAACTATTTTACTTCGGCAGGTAACTTTGGCGTTAAATCTTATGAGGCTGTTTTCAACCCAATTGCGCCGCCAGCCTTGTTTTCCGGTTCAGGAATGGCACATAATTTTGGTAATAATAATGTTTATCAGCCCATCACATTAACCAAGGGTACTTATACCATTGCAATGCAGTGGGATGATGATTTTTATTCTGTAAGCGGTATCGATGGCATAGCTACCGGTGCTAAAAATGACTTTGATATTTATCTTGTTACACCTAGTGGCGACAGTTTATTTGGGTTCAACAGAAATAATTTGAGGGGCGATCCGTTTGAAGTAATGCCATTCGTAGTATTGTCAACAGTGGATGCAAAGGTAATTGTTACCCGTAAAACCGGTATCGGCAATGTGCGGTTCAAATACATTATTTTCAGAGGAGATGGCACTATCGACGGAAACAACCAGGGCACCGGCACGATTGTAGGGCAGGCCAATGCTGCAGGTTCCATTGCAGTGGGTGCGGCATTATACACCAATACACCTGCATACGGCGTTACCCCTCCTACCATTGCTTCTTTCTCTTCAAGAGGAGGTACACTGATCAATGGAGTGGATAGATTAAAACCAGATATTACGGCACCCAATGGTGTTAACACCACCGTAGATTTCGGAGGTGTAAATATTGACAGAGATTCATTCCCAAATTTCTTTGGAACCTCTGCTGCTGCACCACATGCTGCTGCAGTTGCAGCCTTACTTCAGGAGGCTAAAAAGAAATACACAAACGGCCAATCATTTACAGGTCCACAAATGAAGTCGGTATTGCAAAGCACTGCCATTAATATGGATGTACCTGGTTATGATGTAAATACCGGATTCGGATTTATACAAGCTGATAAAGCATTGCTGAGTTTTTCCAATGCTTTCCCGGTAGTTGATAGCTTCCATCTTCAAAATGCCAATCTTACACCAGGTGACGATCCCGTTACTGTTGTAATTGATGGCGCCTATTTTGCCAACAATGCATCTGTTATCTTCCAGTACGACACCTTGCCTGCTGTTATTACAAATGGCAATCAATTAACTGTACAAATTCCGGCCTTCCATGGCAATCCTCCACTTACTATTTACAACCCTGGTATTACTACCAATGGTTTGGATGGAGGCGTTAGTGATTCCATTTATTTCAAATCGGCTATACCGCAAAATGTAAAAATTACTGTAAACGATGCCAGCAAATATTTTGGTGAAATGATACCGGCATACACGGTGGCGGTTACCATCAATGACCAGCCTTTATCGACTACAGGAAAAACATTAGCTGATCTTGGATTGACAGATATCACCTATACTTCATCTGCCAATAATCTAAGCAATATTGGCTTGTACTACCGGCGTGCCGCTTCAGCAGTTACTGATTTATCACTACCTGCATCACAGGCGCTGGCATTATTGTATAACTACCAGTTTGCAGATGGTATTTTAAAGATTAACAGAATGCCCATCACCATTACACCACGTGATACCACGTTAATTTATGGTAAAGCAATTAAGGGTAAGGAATTGAAATTTAATTACACCTACAATACAACTAATATTTTTCCTGCACAGCGCACGGCATTCTTAGATTCGCTATCTACAGCTCACCAATCAACGATGTCTAATTCGGTGATTTTAATAAATGGAAAACAGGCGGTGAATGGTTTAAGCGCATCCGACTTCCTCAATATGAGTTTCATGACGAGTGGTAAAGCTGCCGTAAACGGAAAGCAGGCAGTCAATGGCAAGCAAGCGGTAAACGGAATTACTTTTGATACCACTTACTTTATACCGGTAGCACCACAATCCGTTTTTGATTACCAGGTTGATTCTGCTAATGCAGTCATCTACAATGGCAAACAGGCTGTAAACGGAAAACAAGCTGTGAATGGCAAAGCTGCCGTAAATGGTAAACAGGCGGTGAATGGCAAAGCTGCAGTGAACGGTAAACAAATGGTGAATGGCAAGCAGGCAGTAAACGGCAAGCAGGCGGTAAACAGCAACACCTTCAATGAAGAAACAAATGAGAATGTAATGCTGATTGTAGATTCGTTGGATGTTTTTGGAGATGATGATGGCGTATTAAGTGACTTCGAATCGATGAACATGATTACAGGATATGAAGTTGGTAACTGGCTGATTGGACCGGGCGTTTTATTGTCTGAAAACTTTGACATCACGTACGGTCTGGGCCACCTGACTATTATGCCAGAAACATTAACTGTAAAAGCTACAGACACAACTGCCGGCTGTGGCGGTGTGCAACCTGCTTATTCCTTTACCAACAGCATCTACCAATTTGAAGATGCAGATAGCAATGTGGTAGCAAGCGGTCCTGTATTTACAGTGTTGAATAGTTCAAATGTAAATGTTGGCTTGGGTAATCTTGCCGCAGGTAATTACCAAATTGAACCTTCAGGTATAGTATTAAAAAATGCTGTTCCTAATTACACCATCGAATATAAGAAAGGCACTTTAACTGTAGAGGTACCATTATCAGCCACCTACACTGCATCACCTATACTTTGTTATTCTGATTCAGTAACAATTGTAATAACAGCAAGTGGTGGCACAGCACCGCACAGTTATACAAATCCAACTGGGCTTATTACAATTGCCAATCCAACCGGTATTTATACAAATTCAACTGGCTCTTTCAGGCAGGCAGTAGGTACAGTCGTGTATAACATAACGGATGATAAGGGGTGTACATCCAGTATATCAATTAATCTTACCGAGCCGCTACCAATATCTGTTACGCCCACGGTAATGAATACCAGTTGCTTTGGATTAAAAACCGGCAGTATCAGCCTGACTTCGATTTCTGGCGGCACGCCAGCATCGCCAAACACTTATACTTTAAGCTGGACAGGTCCTGGTACATATACTTCCACCAGCCGGAACCTTACAGGTCTTGGTGCAGGTACTTACAGATATATAGTAACAGATTCAAAAGGTTGTTCAGTTAGTGCAGATGTGATTGTTTCGCAACCAAACCCTATCGTTGTAGCCGAATCTCATACTGATGTTGCTTGTCTTGTAGGCGGTATTTCAACAGTAACCATTACAGCAACAGGTGGTACACAGGATATTGTATTCAGCAACCCAACTGGTTATAAGTACACGGCTTCCGGCCCGGCGCAACTGCCGGCCAGCCTCACCAGTGGTATATTTCAGCAAATACCATTAAGCCCGTTGGTCTATACCGTAAAAGATAAAAACGGATGTTCAGGAACTTTAAACCTTGATATAGTTCCCGGTGATTTTATACCACCATCCTTTACAAGACCTGCGGATAAAACCATTCCGTATAATCAAGGCTCAACCTGTTTCAATGTTGCAACGACTATTACAGGAGATGTGACCAACGAATCGGATGCTACCTGGTCAGGTTTGCAAGCCAGTTATTCGGATGTTGCTTATCAATGTGGTTTTTCAACAGTAATTAAGCGTACCTGGAAACTGGCGGATGGATGCCTTAATAAAGCACCTGATCAAATACAAACGATCACAGTCACCGACAACAGTACGCCCTACATTGTATTTGCAAAAACGGAAGCTAAATTCGGACAGGGTAATTTAATCAATGGCTCAGTAGGTGTTTCGTCTTTAACTGGCAAAGCAGCGTTTGGTAGCGGCAGCAAACTACTTGCACCTAATTTTGTAAAAGCAGCAAGTATCACTACCAGTAATGGGGCTGTGGTAAATACACAATTTAAAACAGCGGCAAATGATGGACCAGCTCCTACATTCTATCCGTTTGCAGGCAACACTAAAAACCTGGGGAATTTTACAGTCAAAAGTTCAACAAACATTCCGGTATCAGGTAACTTTAAAAAGCTCACCATCAAAAAGAATGTGTCGGTAACAGTTTCCGGAACGTTATATGGAAAAATTCAAATTGAAGGTGGAGCACAAGTTACCTTCAGTCCAACGGGAGGTATCATCAACATTGAGACACTCAAAATCCAGGGAAATAAAAATTCAAAAACCAGGATTAGGTTTAATGGATGCACGTCAATACGGGTAAAGGATAAAGTAGATGTAGCAGAAAATACCGAAGTAAATGTTGGAGGCCCGAATGTAACTTTCTATTTGGGCGATGATAAAAAAGATGAAGAGAAATTTATGATTCATGGTGGTAACACTAAGGTGACTGCGAATATTTATATCAAAGACGGTAAACTAAAAGTAAAAGGTGGCGGCCGGGATAGAAATGACGGAGATCGGGATTGTGATGGTGAGGAAAGAGATAGAGATGAATACAACAGTGATACCACTTTTATGACGGGATGGTTTATTGCAGAAAAAGTAGAGTCGGATGGAAACAATGTGGTATGGAGTAAAAACATTTGTAACCTGCCACTATCAAGGAATTCAGCACAGCAACCAGTTGCCCGTATCCCGGTAACCGGAGAACATTTTGAAGTAAAGGTATTACCTAACCCTAGTGCTGTTAATTTCAGAATACTGGTAGAAACCTATAGTAAAAGTCTGGTGCAAATTCGCTTACTGGATGCTTCTGGCAGAGTGTTGGGAGTTTACTCAAATGTATCGCCCTACTCTATCATAACAGTGGGAGACAAATTTATCAAGGGTATTTATTTTGCCGAGGTGATACACGGCAGCCAGCGCAAAGTGGTTAAGCTGGTGAAATTGTAAAACAATAAAATTAGGAGGCTGTCTCAAAAGTCTGGGGCAGCCTCTTTTTTATTTAGAACTGGGATGTATAAGTTTTTGGGGTTATCGATGTAAGGATACTTATTTTTATTTTTGATGCAGCGCCTTATTTCGTTTATTGCAAAAAGAAGACTGATCAACAAATTGGATTTTTTTCGTTAGAATAAAATATATTTCAACAGTATAATGGAGCAGTGCGTTCCAACACGAACAATGTGGCATTGAAGCTAAAGAGGTAAAAGTGATAAAAAAGTGCAGATCAAATAAGGGGAAATCAAATTTCAACAAGATAAATTTCTCATTAAAGATTATTTCAATAACTTATCTTTCGCATTATAAAACAGAGGCTGTGAATCACATTCTTCAGTATTGTCAAGCCAAAATACTCAACTAAATGAAAAGGAACATTAGCCGGTTTATTTTATTACCTATTCTTTTTTCCTGTTGCTTTTATCTGAAAGGTTTTTCAAACGAAGCAGATAGTTTAAAGAAAATACTTTCTACCAAAATAGATGACATCACGAGGGTAAATCTTTTGAACGCCCTGAGTAAGAATTTGTTTAGCATAAACCCAGACACCTCTGTTACAATCGCTTTATCATCCAAAGCATTGGCGGAAGGTATCAATTATCAACCTGGCTTAGCCCTCGCTTTTAAGAACATTGGCATCGGTTACTACTATCAGGGAAAATACAAAGAAGCCGTTTTAACCTGGCAACAGGCCATTGAAGTGTATAAATTAATTGGTGATAAAAAAGGCATTGCCAATATGTTGAGTAACCAGGGGGCCATTCACTTTAATGAAGGAGATGAAGCCAAATCATTGGAACTGCATCTGCAATCCTTAAAAATGTCGGAAGAGATTGGCGACACGTTGAGGATTCTTACTTCTCTTACAAATATTGGGGCTGTTTATTTAAATAAGTCTGCCACGTACAAAAAAGCACTGGAGTATTTTCTGCGATCCTACAAATTAAGTTTGGCCATCAACGATCCGTATTCAATTGGAACTTCTACTGCCAACCTGGGGGAAACCTATTATAAAATGGGCGATGATACAACGGCATTGGTTTACTTATATCAATCTAAAAAAGCCTATCACGACAATGAAAACCTTCCTTATACATTGAATTACATCGGAAGAGTTTTTATCCGGCAAAAAAAGTTTGAAAAGGCAATAGACATTCATAAGGAAGCCTACCAGATTACTAAAAAACTGGATACACGGCTTGATATGACACAATCACTGATTGGGCTGGGGCAGGCTTATGCTGCAAATAAAGAAATGGAATCTGCCATTCAAACCTATAAGCAATCACTGGATGTAGGTATTCCAATTCATGCATCTACAGAAATAAAAGATGCCTACCAGGGCTTGTCCGAAGCGTATTTATCTCTATCTGATTTTACCAATGCTTCCAAATATCAAAATCTTTTATTGGCAATAAAGGATACCATCTACAATAGAGAAACAGATAAAAAATTAGGTACACTTCAGTTTACTTTTGATCTTGAGAAGAAAGAGTCACAAATAAATTTATTGAATAAGGATAAAGAAATTCAAGAGCAGGAAATTAAAAGACAGAAGTTGGTAAAATATGGATTCATTGGCGGCTTTACCGTTGTGCTGTTGTTTGCCAGCATATTTTTTAAACAGCGGAACCGCATCAGCAAAGAAAAAAAGAGAAGTGATGAACTACTGCTCAATATTTTGCCGGAAGAAACTGCTGAAGAATTAAAGGCAACGGGCACTGCAAAAACAAAAAGCCTGGATATGGTGAGCGTTCTGTTTACCGACTTTAAAAATTTTACACTCGCAAGCGAAATACTAACGCCGGAAGAACTGGTTGCTGAAATCAATCATTGTTACTGTGAGTTCGATCGTATCATCACCCGGCATGGGATTGAAAAAATAAAGACAATCGGGGATGCGTATATGTGTGCCGGTGGATTACCCGTAGCGAATAATACGCATCCTTTTGATGTAGTATCTGCGGGGTTGGAAATGGTACAATTTATTGAAGCAAATAAAAAAGAACGACAAGAGAGAGGGCAGCCGTTTTTCGAATTGCGCCTTGGTATTCACACAGGCCCTGTTGTTGCCGGCATTGTTGGAATCAAAAAATTCGCTTACGATATTTGGGGCGATACCGTTAATACCGCTTCCCGCATGGAGAGCAGCGGAGAGATTGGTAAAGTAAATATCAGCGGAAGTACTTATGAATTAGTAAAAGAAAAATTCAGTTGCATCCATCGTGGTAAAATTGAAGCCAAAAACAAAGGGTTGATTGATATGTATTTTGTGGAAGGGTAAGCGCATTGATGTATTTACACATTCCCGAATTATACAACATTGCAAATAATTAAGCCATTGTCAGATTCTTCGGTAGTGCATCATCCTGACTTTTGAAATTTAGGCATCACGAGTTTATTGAAATCATAAGTGATATTACTTGAACATCATTTTTTAAGCCTGCGAATTTAACTGTTACGTAAACCTCTAATCAGCCTGTTATAAAAATCGTCGGTCTTTTATATAACAATTGGACACCTGTTGCGATTTTGTCATTCAAGCAGCATAAGTGAACAAAACCCTTAGATGATTTGCTTTTTTTAAAAAACAAGATTTACACCCAAATTTAGCCCGGCACTTTCCGGCACAAAACGGCACACACCACCCACGCAAATCAGTCCGCCGCGTTGCCGTCCGTAGTTGGCTTGTACCCTTGCTGCACCTTGTTTGTAAGCCAGTCCAATGTTGTAATAATGTATTTTTTTATTAGCATTATCGTTGCCATAGTTGTACAAATCAATGGCAAAAAATGACCAGTTTGATTTTAAATTAAACTCCAGTTGCGATGCAGCCCAGTTTTTAAATCCTCCATCAGCCCACTGGTGTTGCAATTCCCATCGTATTGAATTTGCTTTACCAACCTTCAACGTATTTTCAACAATGACAGTGTTGGCATTTACTTCGCCCACCGCTTCCTCTACAAACCTTGTATTGTAATATTGATTTAAATAAGTAAAAACGGAGGCTAATTTTGGATTCCATTTCTTTCTTACTTCCAGACTTAATTCACGATAATATTTTTCACTGAAACCCAATAAATCTGCTTCGTATTTTCGCTGTGCTGCATCGTATATTCCTTTAAGGCCGTGCCATTGAGCAAAATTTATACTCACGTTGGTGCCATACTTTCCACCCAATGGGGTATTCTTTTTAAACTGATAAATCACATCCAGTTGTCCGCCAATTTCGCCAGCCTTATTTCTATCGGGCTCAAAACTTAAATTAGACTGTGCAGGATATACGTAAATATTACCCAGGCTGTAATCGTATTGTTTGGTTAATGAAGGTATATAATTTACAAATCCCTCATTGAATACATTACCCGATAAATTTCTTTGAGAATAGGCAGCAAAATTCTCAAGCCGCCGAAAACTCGTATTAATACCCAATCCTTTTCTTGAGTAGCCAATATTAAGAAGATAAGCGCTGCCATCAAACTGCAACTCCGGTCGTACATTACCAAATTCCACCAATGCATCTTTCGATTTAAAAGCATATTCGGCATCTGCAGTAAAGCCTCCTTTTTTTACATTGCCACGGATAGAAGTTAAAAAAGTAGAAGGCGGGAGTGCATTAAAGTCCGTCTTTTCATTTCGGTTGACATAGCTCAGGCCAAGGCCGTAACTGATCTTTCTTGCTTTGAATAATGTTGACAATTCAAATTCAGTATTTAATCCGAAAACTGAACCGGCTGTAAAATCAAAGCCCAATCCATTTCTTTGTTTGCCATACAAGGCAGTAATCTGAACAGATTTAAAGGGAGCATATTTTACCCTGCCGCCTGCAATGGAATTGGCAATCCCCAACTGCCTGTCTTCCCAGGTTCTTAATACCAGTCCGCTACCAAACTGTTCGTAAAAATGTCCAGCCGTAATATCTAACCCTATGCTATCGTTTTTATAATTGACATAGTAAGATCCTAAACCAGCCTCTTTTAAATTGGGTGAATAATTCAGCAACGCTTTTGGAACATAAGATTCTAACTGTATACCTGTGGTAAAATGTTTGTACTTATAGTCTAAACGCAGGTAACTATTAGAGCGCAACCTGTTTTGCGCTTCGATCTGTTCCAGTTTAATTTTGCTGTCATCCACATAGTAAGATGAGTTGGATTCAAAGCCACCGCTCAATTGCGCTTTAGCGCCTGCTGCAATAAAAATCAGCAGGAAGACAAATAGTTTTTTCATTTGGATCATTTTATTGGTTGTCTTTTACGGCTTTAAATAGTACTTCTTCATCACCGGTAACATAACCGGCGTGACGGTAAATTATTTTTCCATCTTTTACAATCAGGGTGTAGGGTATATTCAGCAGGTTGAGTTCCCTTTTTAAATCCTGATTTTTATCCAATAAAACGTTGAAGTCCCAGTTTTTTCCATTCACCATCGGCTGTACCCTTTTTATTGTGCGGCTATCGTCTTCAGAGATAGCATAGAATTCAAAATCTGCCTCCTTTTTCCAGCTTTCATATTTATCATTGATGATAGAAAGCTCATTAATACAGGGAATGCACCAGGTAGCCCAAAATGCCAATACGACGGGCCTGCCTTTTGTATCGTTGAATTGACCCGTATTAAAAACGTTTCCTTCTAAATCAGCAAGTTTAATGGCGGGGATCTGCTGAGCTGGTACAGACAGTCCTAAACATAAAAAAAGCATTACAACAGTGGCAGACTTTTTCATAATTAATGAGCTTTTGGGATAATTTTATTTTAATGCGCTAAAAAGAATGCAACCTTACAGGAATTTCTGCGTATATAACAATAAATCAGTGGATCTAAAACCAAAAATTAAAAAATTAAGTCATGAAAAATGTTTTATATACCGCCCTAATTTTTGTGAGCGGTCTTTTTTTAAACGCCTGCACAAAGACAGATTCAAACGTACCTGCCGCCACTCCTGAAAACATCACGGTAAGCGCCAGTACCTTAAACGCGGCCACCGGAGCCGTTGTTAATTTTACTGTAACAACTTCCATCAACAATGCAGATGTAACAAACCAGAGCAAGGTATATGTAAACGGCACTTCGATTACCGGAAACACTTACACATTTTCTTCAGAAGGTGCTTATTCGGTGTTTGCTGAAAAGGGGACAAAAAAATCAAACATTATTACCATAAACGTAACGCAGGTTAACAGCGGTAGCGGGTTTATGAGTAAGGTATTGGTAGAAGAATATTCTGGAACCTGGTGTGGCAATTGTCCAAGAATTTTACATGCGGTTGATTTATTGAATCAGCAAACTGATAAGGCAATTGTTGTAAGTACCCATTTATTTAATGGCGATCCTTTTATAACCACACAGGGAAACACGTTGGCTTCCAACCTGGGTGTTACCAGTGTACCTACAGGCAGAATCAATCGCACAATTAATTGGACCGGGCCACAACATGAAAATGTAAACCAAGTAATTACTCAAATACAGGCATCATCCAATGCCGGACTTGCTATCAGTTCAATTGTTAATGGTAATAATTTATCGGTTTCAATAAAAGTAGGTTATACGCAACCCTTAAGTGGCAATGCTAAACTAACAGTTTACCTGGTGGAAGATAAATTACTTTTTACTCAAAGTAATTATTCTTCTAACCTTTATGGCGGCTTTAGCAGCATACCCAACTTTGAATATAATGGTGTTTTAAGGGCCGTTGTTTCATCTTTAACCGGTGATGCTATTGCCAATACAGGAGCATCCAATGAAAAGACTTATTCAGTGATTTTACCTTCTAATATCGCCAATATTGCAAATGCTAAACTGGTAGCTTTTGTTACCAATGCAACAGGCACGGTGGTAAATGTACAATCGGCAAAAGTAGGAACTACCAAAGATTTTGAAAAATTGTAAATTTAATCCAGGTGAGTTTCCTGTTTAGTCATATATTTTAATTCATCCCAAAGTATAAAATCAGAATTTTTTATGGTAACAAAATCATTGTTGGTAAAGCTGATTGCAAAACCTGGAAAAGAGACGGCAGTCGAGGAATTTTTAAAAGGCGGCCTTGGACTTTTAACCGAAGAACCACTGACAAAAATATGGTATGCATTAAAAATTTACAGATTGCAGCTATGGTATTTTTGATTCGTTTGATGATGAAGCAGGTAGAGATGCACACCTGGGTGGAAAAGTGGCAGGTCAATGACTTTTTAAAAAATAATATTTTTTTTGTAGAAGTGGGAAGGAAAGTTGTAAATAAAAAAATTAACTTATAAACAGAAACGCCAGAACTTACAAGTACTACATTAACCCACATTGCAGCAAAACGCCCATCAAATGTTAAATTTTTATTTTTTTTAAAATATTTTCACGCTTCGTCAGTGCTTTATCCGTACTCCCCTCCAGGAGTAATTTTTTCAGTGCTGCTATAAAGCGATCTTTCAGTTTGTAGTACACAGGGGGGTGTTCGTAAACCGGCAGCTATTTTTAGCTTTGTTGCTGATGTATTTAAAAGCTTCATTCAGACACAATCCCGACATAAAGGATATTGCTGCCTACTATCGGTTGGTAGAAAGCTATCGTAATTAAAGCGACCGGGTTTGCCATAAAACGCTTTTAAATATTGGCTTTTGGCCAGATGCTACAAGAGAACAAAAAGATAAAGTAGTGCAACTTCTCAATGAAAGATATAAAAATGAGCTAGCTCTTTTTGAAGAAGCAGATGAGCAAGTAGCGGAATGGGTAAATCGTTTTTGGAATGAGATGATAGTAAACAAAACCATCGATCGTAAAACGATGGAAGAAAAACACAGGCTGGTAAAAGCTGACACCATAAAACATAAAGAAGCCAGGGAGATAGGCACCGACCCGATGGCTATCGAATGGATATGTGCCAACATATGGAATCAGCTAAAACTTACAGAGTTATTTAAAACACTTGGCTGGAGTGAAGAAAAGATACAACTGGCAATCACACAAGTGGTAAGCA
>Ga0105044_10008353_pt1 | contig 14209 bp, 9 predicted proteins | sample MAT01_FD_78092 | JGI IMG/M metagenome (GOLD analysis project Ga0105044, IMG submission 78092) | Freshwater microbial communities from Lake Fryxell liftoff mats and glacier meltwater in Antarctica - MAT-01 | ecosystem: Environmental > Aquatic > Freshwater > Ice > Liftoff microbial mat | place...
ATGTGGAGGAGTAGGCCGAAGAGGAGGGCGAGCGACGCGTAACGGCGTAGATGGGGACCGAGAAGGGAGAGTGGGAGGGCGGGGCGGACCAAGGTTGCGGGCAGGGAGAGGGGCGATGCGAAGGCGATTGCCTCGAACAAAAGCAAGAAGGATAACCATGAGCCAAAGAGGCGCAACCAAAGCACCCTTAAGGTGCTGAGTGATTCAAGTGGGCGCTGAAGAAGACCGTTCTGCCAGGTGACATACCAGCTTTTAGGCGAACGGGCGGGGTCTTCGAGGTCGGTGGCGAGGTAGAGCCAGTGGAACGGAAATCCGAAGACTGCTTCGATGCTGGCGATGGCGGTGCGGTGGCCCTGATCGCTGAGCGAGTTAGCGCCCGACCATGTTCCTCGATTGGCGGCGAGCCGTTGAGCGAGTTGACGGTAGTTGGTATGCTCGTATAGCGTGTCCTTTCCGATCCGAGCCGAGTAACCGGCGCGGTGCCAGAAGACGGCCATCCCGCACGGCCAGGCACGGCCGAAGCACCTTACACCCGTGTTAATATTGCCTTCGCCGGAAGTGTTGGGTGGCGCAGGGAGTGGCTTCTGAAGCGTTGTGTCGCGAGGGTTGTTGCTGGCGCCTGGCAACGGACCCGGGGTTTGCTCGCCTGCGTTCGCGCGTGTCTGATCGATGTTGATTGTGGTGCTCGGCGGGTCGGTCAGCTTGACGGCGTTAAGCCCGCGAGGTCCGGCGATGAGGGCTAGGGCCGCGATGAGGATTGACGCGGCGAGCGAAAGCGCGATCAGACGTAGATGGGTCGAAATACGACGCACTGGCAACGGTAGGGGTGGCCGGTGGGGAACTAAACCGGGCGTGATTGGGAGGCAGGGAGCATTGTTATCAGGTCAAGGGCGAGTGAGCATGGCGGCTGGTACTCTTACGGATGCTCACAAGAAGAAACGGAATAGGTTCTCGGATCGCGGCGATTGCCGGAGTAGGCGCTTTGGTGGCGGGGGCGTGCGGGCAGGCGACGCTCGCGACCGGCGGGGCTGCACGGGCCGATGAACTTACCATCGACTCTCGGATCGTAAGCGGCACGCTCGAGAATGGGCTGAAATATTATGTTATGCCCCACAACAACCCGCCCAAGCGGGCGATCGTGTGGATGCAGGTTTCCACCGGCTCGCTTAACGAGACCGACAAGCAGCGGGGGATTGCTCACTATCTTGAGCACATGGCCTTCAACGGCAGCAAGAACTTCCCGCCCGGCACCGTGGTGAAATACTTTGAATCTTTAGGATTAACTTTCGGGAGGCACATCAATGCCTCTACGAGCTTCAGCGAGACCAACTACCAGCTTCCTCTTCCCGACAACAGCATCGATAAAATCCGCCAAGCCTTGCTGTTCATGTCGGATGTCAACGGGCGGCTTTTGATCGAACCGGGGGAGATCGACGCGGAGCGGCAGATCATCCTGGAGGAAAAGACCAGCCGCAAATCCGCGCGGCAGCGGATTATGGATTACATCTACACGCGGATGGCGCCGGGCTCCATCTACGGCGAGCGTTTGCCCATCGGTACCGAGGAAACGATACTGGGCGTGCAGCGGGCCGACTTTGTAGATTACTACACAAAATATTACACTCCGAGCAACTCGACCATTATCGTGGTCGGCGAGGTAGACGCGGCGGCGGTGGTTGCGGAAATTAAGTCATCCTTCGCGGACCTGAGCAGCAAGCCGCTTCCGAAAGATCAGGAAGTCGGGATTAAGGGGTATGAAAAGGCGTTCGCGGTTGTGGCGACCGATGCCGAGATGACGCGGGCGAGTGTGGGAATGATGCGGGTATCCCCGCCCGTGCCCGCCGTCACCACCAACGCGCAGCTTCGCGAGGAGATGGTGCAGGCGCTGGCGACCGCCGCGTTTAACCGCGTGGTCCAAGAGAAGGTGACAGAGGGGAAAGTGTCGTTTTTGGGCGCGATCGCGTTTGCCAGCAACGTCGGCGACACGATGTGGCAGATGCAAGCGCAGGCGAGCGGTGACCCCGCGAAGGTGGGGGAGATGCTGACCGACCTTGGGGTGTTGGTTCAGCGGGCACGGCTGCACGGCTTCACCGAACACGCCATCGACGATGCCAGAAAAGATATGATGGCCCGCGCCGAGCAGCAGGCTCAGCAAGAGTTAACTCTTCCCGCGATGGCCCACGTGCGGCGCATCGGTGGAGCAATCGGTGTCGGAGAGCCGGTGCGCTCAGCGGCGCAGCGCCTTGAATCGGCGCAGTCACTGCTGCCGAGCATCACCGCGGCAGAATGCAGCGCGTGGTTTGCCCGCGAGTTTGATCCGACGGCGGTGATGTTTTTCGCGATGTTGCCCTCGACGGGGGCGGCGTTCACGGAAGAGACATTAATGGCGGCCGGGGCCAAAGCGTTCAGTGTTACACCGGCGAAAGAGGATGAGGCCAAGCGTGCGGAGGTGCTGCTAGAGAAGCTCCCAACGCCGGGCACTGTTGTTGAACAGGCTGAGCACGCGGCATCGGGGGTGTGGTCCGGGTGGCTGAGCAACGGCGTGCGGCTTCATCATAAGTTCATGGATTATCGTCGCAACGATGCTTCGATCGATATTACGTTTTACGGTGGCGGCTTGCTCGAGAGCGAGAAGGACCGAGGGATCGGCGGATTGGCAACACAGGCTTGGAGCCAGGCGGCCACCCGGCGGCTTACGTCGCTAGATATGCGTTCGCTCATGACGGGGAAGAAAGTCCGGGTTGGTGGGGGCGATGGCGACGATTCGCTTAGCGTTTCGGTGTCGGGCTCACCGGAGGAGCTTGAGTTTGGGATGCAGGCCGCGTACTTACTCTTAAGTGAACCTCTTCTGGAGGAGACTGCGGTGACGCGGTGGAAGGTCGCGCAGCTTCAATCCATCGAGGGGGTGACGAAATCACCGTCGCAATATTTCGGGCGCGTTGTCTCCCGCACGGTGTATCCGGCTTCGGAGGTACGTACGCAGGCACTGACCAAGCCGCAGGTAGAGGCGCTCACGCGGGAGGCGGCGCAGGCGTGGCTTGATAAGCAGCTCGCGACAGCGCCGATCGAGGTGAGCATCGTCGGGGATATTCCGCGTGAGAAAGCGATCGAACTGGCGACTCGTTATGTCGGATCTTTGGCAACCCGAGCGCGGGTGGATTCCACGCTTTTCGCGGATAAACGTAAGTTAACTAAGGGGCCCCTGCCCGCGGTGGCGATGGAGACGATGCAGAGCCAGACCGACGCGGCCAACGTGCTCGTGGCGTTCTATGGGCCTGACCTTAATAATACCGCGGACGTACGGGCTCTGAACATGGCGTCGCGGATTCTCTCCAGCCGGATGGTGCAGGAAATTCGGGAGAAGCGGCAGTTGGTCTACTCGATTGGGGCCTCGCTCACGCCCGGCAGTACGTATCCCGGCTTTGGGGTTTTCCGCGCCGGGGCACCGACACAGCCGGAGAAGGTGCCAGCGCTCATCAAAGTAATTGGTGAGATGTATGATGCGTTCGCGAAGGACGGACCTACCGAAGAGGAGATGCAGGTTGGCAAGGGTCAGTTTGCGAACAACTATGATGAGCAGACGAAAGAGCCGGGGTATTGGTCGTCGGTCACCCAGACCATGACCTTTGACGGTCGTAGCCTCGACGATGTGCTCGAGACCCCGGCGGCGGTGCAGTCGCTGACGGCCTTGCAGGTTCAGGATGCGTTTAAGAAATACTACAGCCGGGAGGGGCTAATTACGGTCGGACTGACCCCTACTAAATAGTAACTGCGGGCGGGCGGTGGCGCGGCGCATTCCCTGTACTGGCCGCGATCCCCCGCCAACTACTTACCTATGGAGCGTGTAAACCTATGGCGGCGGCACTCCCAACTCTACGGCGCGAGCTTAACAAAAAGTCGGACTTTGATACGTTGGAGCAGGAGGCTTACTTGGGCATCCTTCGGACTGCCAGCGTGCTGTCCGCCCCATTTGAGAGGCTGTTCCGGCAGCACGGGCTTACCGACTCGATGTACAACGCGCTGCGGATTCTGCGCGGGGGCGGCGAACGCGGCAAGATGTGCGGGGAAATTGCCGACGAGTTGGTGAGCCGGGTGCCCGACGTAACCCGGCTCGTTGATCGCTTGGAAAAGGCCGGGCTGGCACAAAGGGTGCGATCCGCGTACGACCGCCGTGCAGTGTTTGTCAAAATCACCGCGCGAGGGCTCGATGTTGTTGCGCGTCTGGATGCGCCTCTGTCCCTGACTCATTCCCAGACCCTGGGACATCTCAACCGACTTGAACTTACGTCGCTCTGCGGGCTGCTCGCCGCGGCCCGAGCTGGGTGCGGGTTACCGCCGATGAGGGCAAGCGATGTTGCTACGCAGCCAACACCCGTGGCAAAACGCGGCGGAAGGGGTAAGGGCGTAGAGGGTGAGACGAGACTCATTGGTAAGGCGGGCGCAGGCGACACGTGGGTACCGGCCAGGGCCGATAAAACAGGGAAAAATGCGGTAGCCGCCCGGAAACCTCGCGCGAAGAAGGGCAAAGGCCGAAAGGGCTCGCGTTGAGTGGTTGGAACCGGGCAACCTACGGAGCGGTGAACCTACCCACTTAGTTGTGCGTACAATAGTTGTGACAACAACTAAAGGAGTAGGTACCATGAGCACACAAAGCAACGATACATCTGTTTCTACCCGGCCTTTACCCCTCGCAGTGAACGCCGCCGCGGGCGCTCACCCGTCAGATAGTGCGGAGCGGTTGGCAGGGACCACGGCCGCGATCATGACGGTCCGCCGCGCGACTGAACGCGGGTCGTTTGACTTCGGTTGGCTGCGCACGAGCCATTCGTTCAGTTTCGGGGAGTACCGGGACCGAAACTGGATGGGCTTTGCCTCGCTGCGGGTAATGAATGAAGATCACATCGCCCCGGGCAAGGGGTTTGGGCAGCATCCCCACGATAACATGGAGATTATTTCTTACATTCCCGCAGGGGGCGGGCGGATTGCCCACCGCGATACGCTTGGCACGGTCGCGACGATTGGCCCCGGAGAGATCCAGCGGATGAGCGCTGGCACGGGGGTGGAGCACAGCGAGTTTAACCCATCAACGACCGAGCCGACGCATCTGATTCAGGTATGGATCACGCCAGCCGAGCGCGGGCAGCGTCCGCGATACGACCAACGTAAGTTTGCGATCCATGAAGAGCCCAATCGGCTGCACTTGCTCGTTTCGCCCGGTGGCGACGAGGGATCACTGCCCATCGGCCAGGATGCAAAGATGTACGCCGCGACAGCAAAGAGTGGTTGGAGCCAGACTGTGACGATCGCAGCGGGCCGCAGTGCGTGGGTGCAGGTTGTCTCAGGCTCAGTTACGTTGAATGAAGTTACGCTTGGCAGCGGCGATGGGGTTGCCATCCGCGGCGAATCGGCAGCCGGTGTTCCGAGGGCCGGCGGCTTCCAGTTGGCCTTGTCCGCGGACCGCGATAGCGAGTTTCTGCTGTTTGATCTCGTGTGATCGGGTTGAGATCTGGTAAAGATGCAGCTTAAGAGTTTGGCTAGTGAAGACCGGGAAGTAAGCGAGCACAGGAACGGTCGTGAGCCAGGCAGCCAAAGCGGTGTCCCCTTTACGCACGCACGCCGCCCAGACGCGACAGATCGCGCTTGGTGGCTGCGACTCCACAGAGCATCCATAATGAATAAGCCGGCAGGGACCGTTAGGCCCTCGCCAGCGATATTGAGAAGAGCAAAGTTAATCAATGGTCGCCAACAGACCCCCGGTTTGACTCACCGGCGGGTTCTGACTTGGCACGCTTTCCACATCGCACGTGTTGCGCGAGGCGTGTCAAACCCACATACTTTCGCGGGTGGTAATAGCTCGGGTTTTGCATCGCGACGAGATTTTTGCAGTCCCCGAGGCTCCCAACTGTGGGAGATCAGGATTGCGGGCGTTCCGAGGCGGTATAGTCTTCGCGCCTTTTTGCCTTGGCAGGAGCGGTCGATTCTGCGCAGGGGCGAGGTTGATCGAGATTGAATCCACCTATGAGCGTGCAAACTCTAATTGATGTCATGTCTGCCATCGCACCATTGGCCTTGGCCGAGCCGTGGGATCGCGTTGGACTTTTGGCGGGCGACGCCAAAGCGGAGTGCTCCGGCCCGGTGTTGCTCACGATTGACTTAACCGAGCGGGTGATGGACGAGGCGGTCGAGATGGGCGCGAGCATGATCATCGCTTATCATCCGCCGATCTGGGAACCGCTGACGCGTGTGACGACGAGCACGCCGCGGCAGCGGGTTATTCTGCGCGCGTTGCGCGCAGGGATTGCGATTTATTCGCCGCACACAGCGCTGGATGCGGTGAGCGGGGGCGTGGCTGACTGGCTGTGCGAGGGGCTGGGCGGTTCAGACCCTTTGGGGGCGGAGAGTCCGAGGAAGATTCGCGGCGATTGTCGGGCGCTCACGCCCGCCTCGGGGGTTCCGTCCACACAGCAGGTGAAAATAGTTACGTTCGTTCCAGCGAGCGCAGCCGAGGAGCTGCGTAACGCGATGGCGAGCGCGGGTGCCGGGCGCATCGGTGCTTACGAAGTCTGTTCATTTACATCGCCAGGGATCGGGACGTTTCTGGCCGGAGAGGGCGCAAAGCCGCGTGTGGGCGGGGCGGGTCAGATTGAAACAGTGACCGAGCTTCGGCTCGAAATGGTGTGTTCAAAGGCGGCATTGGCGTTGGCACTTGATACATTACGTCGCTTCCATCCCTATGAGGAACCGGCAATTGACGTGTATGACTTGATCGCCAAACCCCAACGCGGCGTCGGGGCGGGCCGCCGATTGGTGCTTGATCAGCCGGTTACGGTTGTTGAACTCGCCCAACGATTAAAGTTGTGGACGAAGCGCGACCGGGTGAGGTACGCGCTGTGCGGCGCGGCGGATACGCCGGTTACATTCGTCGGTGTGTGCCCCGGCGCGGGCTCGTCGCTCTCAAAGAGCGCGCGAGGCGAGGGGTGCGAAGTGTTTGTAACCGGCGAGATGAGCCATCACGACGTGATGGGCGCACTGCACGCGGGCATGAGTGTAATATTAGGAAACCACACAAGCACCGAGCGGGGGTACTTGCCCCGGCTCGCTGAGCAGATCCGGGGTGCCTTACCGCTCGCCGCAGTCGTGATCAGTGCGGCGGACAGCGACCCACTGGTAACAGTCTGAAGCTCAGCGATGCGCCTTTGGCGCAATCAAGTATGCTCAAAGATTGGCAAAGGGCGACGAGCTACGTGCATTCGCGGCAACATGGGGGCCGGGCCGATACAGCAGGCGGGGAACGGAGTGCTAAAATAGAGGGTGAAAGCCCCCCGGAACCATTTCTTTGAGCACACGCCAGACACACTGGGCGATTGGTGTGAGTCGGTAGGGATGCCTCGGTTCAGGTCGCGTCAGATAATGGAGTGGGTCTACGAAAAGGGCATCACTGACCCGGCACTGATGACTAGCCTTTCAGTAACCGACAGGCAGCGGCTGGGGGCGGAGGTGACTTTTTTCTCTGGTGAGCTGATCCGGCACCAATCCGCGAGCGATGGGACGCAGAAACTGCTGATCCAGTGGTTCGATGGCGACGAACGTGACGACGGCGAACGGATTGTGCCGACCAAACCGACGCTTTTGCCGGTGCTCTCGCCGCGTGTAAGCGATTCGACCCGTCAAACTGAGTGTGTGCTCATCCCCACGGAAGAGCGGAACACCGCGTGCATTTCGTCGCAGGTGGGGTGCCCTGTTGGTTGTAAGTTTTGTGCAAGTGGTATGGGGGGGCTTGATTCAAACCTGACGGCGGGGCGGATTGTCGAGCAGGTGTATCGGCTCGGGCGGCTGCCGGGTGTTCGGCGCGTCAGTAACGTCGTGTTTATGGGGATGGGCGAACCGCTCTCGAACATGCAGCCGGTGATCAAGGCGGTGCGAACGCTCGCATCGCTCTGGGCCACGGGCATCAGCGCACGAAAAATTACGATTTCGACGGTGGGGTTGCCCGCCGCGATTGAGAAGTTGGCGGAGCAGCTTGACCTGCCGGTGACCTTGGCGCTGAGCCTGCACGCGACGACGGACGAAATCCGGCGTAAGCTAATTCCATGGTCAGAGTTCACGACCATCAAGGAGTTACTGGCGGCGTGCCAGAAATGGTTTGAAAAGACGGGCCGAGAGATTACGCTTGAGTACACCCTGTTGCGGGGGGTGAACGACAAACGCGAGCATGCGGAGCAGTTGGCCGTGCTCGCCAAGACGCTCCGAGCGAATGTTAATCTTATTCGATATAATGAAGTGGAGGGCACTCCGTTCAAGCGGCCCAACGCCGATGATGTAAGGGTGTTTCAGGAAGTGCTGCTCTCCAAGCACATCAATACGCACATCCGGGCGTCGCGCGGGCGCGACATCGCCGCGGCGTGCGGGCAGCTTCGGCACGAGGCCAAGGCCGGAGTGTAAAGTTGAAGTGCGCGGTGCCGAGGCGGGCGGCTAGTGGGGAGAAGCGGGTATGTTCGGGCCTGATTGACAGGGCCTCACAGGGCCTGATGGGGCCTGATGGGGCCTGATGGGGCCGACAGGGCGAATGGGTCGTAACGAAGTAGGAAAGCTGGGGCCGGACGGGGGGGAGTGAAGAACACTGGTGCGCCTATGGAGTTTCATCCGTTCTCGCCGATACATTTTCTGACGGTTCTGATCGCCGCAGCGATCACCGTGACACTGTGCGCGGCGGGCAGGCGGGGAGCGGAGGCCAGCGAGTTTCGGTTGCGGAGTTGGTGGGTGCGGGGAATTTGGGTGGTGCAGACGCTTAATCTTATTTATTATGCCACGCTGCGGCCGGTTAACTTTGCCGAGTGTCTTCCGCTGCACGTCTGTGACATCATGGGCTGGGTGGCGGGAGTTTCACTCGCGACTCAGCACCCGTGGGCGCGGGTGGCGAGCGTCTACTTTGGAATATGTTTGTGTTCACAGGCGTTCGCAACGCCGATCGTCCAGGTCGGTCCGGATACTGCCCGCTTCTGGCTCTTCTTCGTGGGTCACCTGCAGATTGTCGGCTCGGCGATTTATGAACTCGCGGTGCTGGGCTTCGTGCCGCGGTGGCGCCACGCGGGGATGGCGATGGTTATGTTATGTCTTTATGGTGCGCTGATGCTGCCGCTTAATATTGCGACGACGTGGAACTATGGCTTCGTGGGCAACTCGGCGCCCGAGGCACCGACGATCATCGACGCGCTGGGCCCGTGGCCGCATCGGCTGTTGTGGCTGTTCGCAATTACGCTGGCGTTGTTCACAGGATTTACGCTAGTCTCCAACGGTGTGCGGCGATTGAACGAGCTTGCGGGAGGTGGTCGGGCTGGCGGGGCGGCGCCGGGGGGCGTTGAAAGGTGAGAGAGCTCATTCACCTTACCGAGCGCTGGGGAGGCAGTGGCTTACCCCGGCAGTTTCAATGCGGTCGTTTCTTGGTGCAACGTTATTAGGCTGTCGGCGGTTTAGTCTGTGCTCGTAACAACACTGCGGGCCGCCCGACCAGGGAATCCAAAACCATTGCTTAAGATCTGTCTTTTGTTGTGTCCGGTCTCCTTCGTGCTTACCTATGTGTTAAGCGTGGCTATGCGTGCCGTGGGCCGCAGGGCGCGAGCCTTTGATTCACCGGCCACGCAGGGAAGAGTGAAGGAAGCATCGCGGGCGATTCCAAATCTGGGTGGGGTAGCGATTTTCATGGGGCTCGCGGGGCCGATTATCGCCGGGATGGTCGCGGCGACGCTCGCCCCGGACGCGCTAGTGAACTGGCTTCCGATACTCGCCCCTTACCTCGAAGGTATTCAGAAGCAAGCACCGCTGGGATTCTTGTTTGTCGGGTGCCTTACGCTCTTGCACGTCATAGGCGTGATCGACGATCGCAGGCCCTTGGACCCTTTCCTTAAGCTCGGCTTCATGATACTCCCAGCGCTCGCGATGGCCACCATCGGCCAGACCCGGATGTTTACGTTTCTCGATGCGGGCGACGGCCTTCCGATTTTCTCGATAGCCATCACCGTTGTGTGGTTCGTGATAATTACCAACGCGCTGAACTTCATGGATAACATGGATGGGCTTTGTGCCGGGGTGGCGGCCATGGTCGCCGCGTTCCTGTTGTTTGGTGCGGCGCAAAGCGAGCAGTGGTTCGTAGCGGCGACGCTGTCGCTGCTTCTGGGGGCGTGCCTGGGATTTTTGATGCTGAATAGGCCCCCCGCAACACTCTTCATGGGCGATGGTGGCTCGTTAGTGCTGGGCTTCGCGCTCGCAACCCTTACGGTTCGGGCTACTTATATTGGTGATGCGAGCGCGGCGATCGGAAGCGACCCATCTCTCGCTTACCGCTGGTATGCCGTTCTGACTCCTCTAGTCGTTTTAGCGGTGCCGCTCTATGACTTTATTACGGTCGTTACAATCCGGATCAGCCAGGGCCGCTCGCCATTTGTCGGTGACCTTCAGCATCTTTCGCATCGACTTGTGCGGCGGGGTCTCTCAAAGTCTGCTGCGGTTGGCACCGTTGTGATCCTTACGGTGGTTACCGGCGTTTCGGGGTTATTACTTATGTCAGCATCTCCTGTAGGGGCTGCGCTCATCGCGCTACAAACAATTGCGGTGCTGGCGGTGACCGCAAGCCTGGAGTTTGGCGGTACTGGGCGTGCGGGTACTTAGCAAGCGCACGTAGGCTTGATGAGCCAACCTAACTCGTCGAGTAAGGCGTTCCTTGAGGTGCATAGTCCCGCCGCGTGCCGCGTGTTGTACTACTACTACTTTTGTAAGCCAGTGCTGACTGAGGACGATGCTTTATGACGCAACCCCCTAAACAACACGTCGTAGCTGGTTGGTCCGCTGAAGAAGTGGCTGGTTCGGGCTGGGTTGTCGAACGTGCGGCGGTCGCGACCGTGCTAGCAATCTGTGTGCTACGCACAACTACGGTTCATGATGCGTTTCCCGGTTGGGGCGGTAGCCCGCTCGTACTTCCAGCCACTGTACTTGGTGTCACGCCGCTGCTCTCTGTGATACTGGATCTCCTGACCCTCGCGGCGAGCATCGTGCTTTTCGCGCGGTCGCCGGGTACCCGATTGCGCTTTGCTCTCATGCTCGCGATTGCTGGTGTGGCCATCGCTTATCATGCCGGATCGGGTGCTGGGCTGAAGATCGATAATCTGCTGCTGGGTGGGCATTGGTTTGCAGTGATCGCCGCGGGGTTGGCCGTGTTTAGCGCGAGACGAGAGAGCGGGGTCCGCGAGCTCGCGGCTGCTGTTTGCCTAGGGATACTGCCGCTTCTCGCGCTGCGAGGGGCTTACCAGGTGTGGGCGGAGCATCCGCAGACTTTGGCGGCCTTTTCGCTGGATCCGGAACGTTATATTACGGCACAGGGATGGGACGTCGGATCGCCGCTTGCGCTGGGGTTCATGCGCAGGTTGACGCAGGCCGAAGCAACCGGCTGGTTTGGCCTATCGAATGTTTATTCGTCGCTGATGGCGGGCGGGACGGTCTGCTTCATCGGCTTATTGGCCTTTTCACGTGGGTACGCGTTGGCTGCGCGGCTGGCTTGCCTCCTCTTCGCGGTAGTCTGCGGGCTGGGCCTATGGCTCAGCGGATCAAAGGGAGGGTTCGTCGCGGCGGCGATGGGCGTGGCGATCGTGGTCGTGATCCGGGGCTGGCCTAAGTTCGGGAATCAGCGGGGCCAAGGAGCGAGCGTCCGCACCCTGAGCGTTGAAGAAGTTAAGTCGGGGTGGCGCGGGCGTTTGGGCGATATCTCCGGCGCGTTCCTCGCCGTAGGTTGCACGGCCGGGGTGCTCGCGGTAGTTGCAGCGCGCGGCGTGGTCGGCGAGCGAATCGGCGAGCTGAGTCTTTTGTTTCGTTGGTTCTATCTCCAGGCGGCCAGCGCGATCATCGGCGAGCATCCGCTGATCGGCGTGGGGCCGGCCGGTTTCAAGGATGCGTATCTCTTATTTAAGAACCCGATCTCTCCTGAAGATATAACCAGTCCGCACTCGGTGTTATTTGATTATGTTGCAACTCTGGGGGTGGGGGGGCTCGCGCTCGCCGCGGCATGGATGGCGTTGGTCATCGGTGCGGCGCGGGCGGCGGTATTAACGGGCGGGGGAACGACGCCGGGCGCTCGGAGTGGAGCGGGAGAGAACCGCGAAAAGTTACGCTGGGCGTGTGGGAGCATCGCCGTGGGGGTGCTTGCCGCCGCGATGTTGGAGCAGCAGGTGGCATCGCCAGCGTCGACGCTGGTGCGGCTAGGCGGGATGGTGCTGGGGGGAGTGGTTGCCGCCACGGTCATTTTGTTAAGCAGCAGATCCACGCAGCAAACGGGCGCGGATGAAAAAGAACGGTCCTTACCAAACTGGAACGCGGCGGGTCCGGCGCTCGCGTGCGGGGCGCTCGCGGTGGCGGCCCATGCCCAGATCGAGCTTACAATGGTTACTTACGGTGCCGCAGCGTGGGTCGGACTTTTGATGGCAAGCGCGGGCGGAGGGGGTCGCGCACTCTTCTGCGGTGGCCCTGATTTAAATGTAACTCAGTCCGCCAGCGCGATGGTGTTTGCTCGGCGCAATGCGGGTCGCTTTGCAGCGGCGGCGGTCGCCCTACCAACACTATGGATCTGTGCGACCGCACTACCGGGCGTATTTCGCTGGGACAGGTCGCTGCAGGATGCAAACAGCAGCGTGTATATCGTCGGTGACCTGGTGGCCCGACGGGCGGACTATGAGAATCGGCTGAAGCTCAATCGGTTTAATGGCGAATCGTCGCGGGAGATAGTTGGAGCAATCTACTCGGACTTAGGAGATGCAGTGGGCCACCGGATCGATGATTTGCCAGGGAGTAAATGGAGCTTTGGCCAGGCACTTGACCGACTTCGGGTGGAACGTGTGAACGCGGCGTTACCGTTGCTCAAGACGGCGGCCGCCGCAGCGCCGCTTCATTTCCGCACTCAGCAGGCGTATCATAATTTATATATGGAAGCGGCGATCTTAACGATGCGCAAGGTCCCAGAGCGTGCGGCGGAGGTACGTGCGTTGGCGAAGGAGACAGCCCAGCGATTAGATACATCGACGGCTTGGAGTTGGTACGCGACGACGCTCGAACAGTCGGCTTACCTGGATGTGACGGGGGGGGGCGTACCTAGCGCAATGCCCGACGTCGGGGCTAGGTTGTACTTGGCCAAAGCCCGCAGTGAGGTCATCGCAGCGATTGAGCGAGCTCAGAAGCTGGCACCATTTGAGCCCAGTTTGCCCGCAAGGCTCGCGCGGCTTCTGGCCTCGTCTGGAACACCAGTTCCAACGCCGGTTGGACCGGTAAATGGGACCAGCAACACACCAGGAGCTGGGCAACACGCGGGAACCGTAAGCGTGGAAGATCGGCGAAGGGCCGGGGATCTTGCCCGCCAGGCACTTATGTTAAATGAATGCCGCAGGCTTGATCCACTGGTTCAAATGTCTGAGGGAACCAAGGCAGAGTTGGAGCGGATCGCGGGCGGCGACCGGTAACAATAATAATATTATTAATTAGACCCGCTGCGCCGACCTTGTTTTCCCGCATGAGTCGCGCTGCTTCTTGCGCCTTATGTCGGCGGCGGCCGGGACTAATTCCGCTTGGTGGGGGTTGGTGAAGGAGCCAGCGCGGTCACCGCAAGATAGTTATCTTTGAAGAAGTTATAATAGCGAACTTCACACGCGGATTTAAACGTCCCATCCTTCCACGCGCTCACGATCGCTTTCACATTCTGGGGCGTGAAAGGCAGCTCTGCCCCATCTGGCATAATGGTGGTTGGCCAAGCGTGAAAGAGCTGTTCCATCTGGGCGAGCGTTGCGGGGGAGAACGAGGGGCTTTGACGTGCCGCGCGGAGCGCCGCCCACGCGCGGTATTGATAATCGGATGTTTCGATGGCGAACGCGCCCATCATAACTCCGATCGTTTCGCGCCAGCCAGCGGGCTTGGTGGTGCTCGCGCTCTCGAATGGGTTGACTTTATCGATCAGTCGGTCGTAATACTTTTCGTACATCACCCGCCGCACCGGCATGCGGCGGAGCTCATTGCGCTGAGGCCCCAAGCCATCTGAAGATTTAATATTATGATTGGCGACCTCTCCGGGCGGCTTTCGCGCGGGCGAGCGAGCGGCGAACTGCCAGAGGGCCTGGCCCTCCTCGGTCAGCACGAACTCGATGAATCGCTTCGCTAACTCCGGGTGTGGCCCGCCGCG
>Ga0105044_10008354_pt1 | contig 14208 bp, 10 predicted proteins | sample MAT01_FD_78092 | JGI IMG/M metagenome (GOLD analysis project Ga0105044, IMG submission 78092) | Freshwater microbial communities from Lake Fryxell liftoff mats and glacier meltwater in Antarctica - MAT-01 | ecosystem: Environmental > Aquatic > Freshwater > Ice > Liftoff microbial mat | place...
CACGGTGGTCGGGGTCTCCGTCGTGGTCGGCGACGAGTCCGAGTCATCGCTGCTGCAAGCGGCCGCGACGAGGGCGAGGGCCGCGACGACGCCGAAAACGGCGACCGAGCGGGTCAGGGACGGGATACGCATGGCTGTTGGCTCCTTGGGGGTGGTTGTCCTGTGTTTACGGAGCCGAGGGTCCATACGGATGACAGCACGGTGGATTTCATCGGTACAGACGGATCCGAGTCCTCGTGCTCCCCGCTTGAGCCTGCGATTAAACCTCGGCGCCCACTGAGCTGTCGCGCGAGGGCTACGGCTCCAGCGCCGCCCGGAGCAGGGACAGCAGCTCGTCGCGGCGCCGCAGGAGCGAGGGAAGGGTGGGCTCCTCCCCGAAGGCCCGCAGCACCTCGACCTCGGTCGCCATGCCGGTCACCATCGAGTACGCGGCCAACAGCAGCAGCCGAGGGTCGTGACGCCGCATCCGGCCAGCGTCCATCTCCACCTGCAGAAAGTCCGAGGCGCGCGCGATCAGCGGTTCGATGCGAGCGAGGAGTCGAGTGGACGACGGCGGCCCCAGGCGCGCCACCTCCCGCAGGAAGCCGAGCATCGCGGGATGGCGTGCCGCCAGGCGGAACATCGCCCGCACCATGGCCTCCACCCGACCGAAGCCGTCCGAGGCGCCGTCCAACCCGCGCACGAGGCGATGCGTGACCTCCCCGGCACACCGGTCGACCACTGCCTCGAGGAGGGCCTCCTTCGAGGGGAACCAGTAGAGGATGGTCTGCTTGCGGATCCCGAGCTGGCGAGCGAGGTCGTCGAGCGAGGTGCCCTCGTAGCCGCGCGTACCGAAGGCCGTCATGGCTTCCTCCAGGATCCGCTCAGCAGTGGTGTCGGCCATCCAACCTCCCGCCCCTGTCTACCAAATGGTAGACAGGGGCGGATGATCCCCGAGGGGTTGGACGGCAAGCGCATCGCGATCACGGGAGGCACCGGCTTCCTTGGCACCGCCCTCATCGAGCGGCTGCTCCGGTGCGCCCCTGGTTGCGTGCTCGTCCTGCTCATCCGGCCCGGTCAGCGATCCACGGTCGAGCAGCGCGCCAAGCGCGAGATCTTCAGCAACAACGCCTTCGACCGGCTTCGTGAACAGCACGGCAAGGATGGGTTCGCCGAGATGGTGGCGGAGCGGGTCACCGCCATTGCGGGCGACGTCGGCACCGATGGCCTGGCGCTCGACGACCACGGCCAGGCGGCCCTCGCCTTCTGCGACCTCGTGATCCACTCGGCGGCCACCGTCTCCTTCGACTCGCCGCTGGACAGCGCCGTCGAGGTGAACCTGCTCGGGCCCACCCGCATCGTGCGCGCGCTGCACGACCTCGGCGTCACCCCTCACCTCGTGTCGGTGTCCACCTGCTACGTCGCCGGGAACCGGCGGGGCGCCGCCCCCGAGATCCCGGTGCACGACAGCCCGTTCTTCATCGACGTCGACTGGCGTCGCGAGGTGGACGGAGCCCGCCAGGCCCGCGTCGGCGCCGAAGCCGACAGCCGCCGGCCCGACCACCTCACCCGCTTCCGCAAGGAGGCGCGCACCGAGCTCGGCGCCGCGGGCGTGCCGGCGCTGGCCGCCAAGACCGAGCAGCGTCGCAGCGCGTGGGTGAAGGATCAGATGGTGGAGGCCGGCCGTGCCCGCGCCGCCTCGCTCGGCTGGCCCGATGCCTACGCCTACACCAAGGCCCTCGGCGAGCGGGCGCTGCTCCAGAACCGCGGCACGATCCCGGTGTCCATCGTGCGGCCATCGATCATCGAGTCGTCGCTCCTCGAGCCCTTCCCGGGCTGGATCCGAGGGTTCCGCATGGCGGAGCCCGTGATCATCTCCTACGCCCGCGGCCTCCTCAAGGAGTTCCCCGGCGTACCGGAGGGCACGATCGACGTCATCCCGGTCGACCTCGTGGTCGCCGCCATCATCGACGCCGCCGCCGGGCCGATCCCGGAGTCGCCGGCCATCACCCAGGTGGCCTCCGGGTCGGTGAACCCCCTCCGCTACCGGCACCTCGTCGACATGGTGCGCGAGTTCTTCACCGAACACCCGATCTACGACGTCGAGGGGCAGCCGATCATCGTGCCCGAGTGGTCCTTCCCTGGTCGCGGCCGGGTGCAGCGCCAGCTCGAACGGGCGCAGACCGCCATCGACAAGGGGGAGAAGATCCTCCAGTCCCTGCCCCTGCGGGGCAAGCAGGCGTCGTGGGCGGCCACCCTCGAGGGGAAGCGCGAGGAGGTGGAGCGAGCGCTCGCGTACGTGGAGCTCTACGGCGCCTACGCAGAGTGCGAGGCGATCTACGGCGTCGACAACCTGCTCAGCCGGTGGGACCGCCTCTCACCGGAGGATCAGACCACCTTCTGCTTCGACCCCCGCGTCATCGACTGGAGCTGGTACGCCCCCAACGTCCACCTGCCCTCCGTGGTCGCGCACGCGCGGGTGCGCACCACCCCAGGGGGTCGGCAGGCCGAGAAGCGGGAGGACCGGCTGCGGCGCCAGGTGCTCGACCCCGCCCGCCAGTTCGCCGCCTTCGACCTCGAGAACACCTTGATCGCGTCCAACGTCGTGGCGTCCTACTCCTGGTTGGCCACCCGCCGCCTTCCCCAGGAGGATCGCCTTCGCTTCGTGCTCCAGACGCTGAAGGAAGCCCCTGCGCTGCTCGCCGCCGACCGGCGCGACCGCAGCGACTTCCTCCGCCAGTTCTACCGTCGCTACGAAGGCGCCAACGCTGCTCAGCTCGAGGCCGACGCGCTCGAGATGTTCAGCGACCTGATCCTCACGAAGTCGTTCCCCGCCGCCATCCGCCGCGTGCGCGAGCACCGCCGGCTCGGCCACCGCACGGTGCTCATCACGGGTGCGCTCGACGTCGCCATCGGGCCGCTGCGCCCCCTGTTCGACGACATCATCGCTCCGTCGCTGGCCGTACGACCCGACGGCACCTACCGGGGCGAGCTCACGGCCGTGCCCCCCACCGCGGAGGCCCGAGCCCAAGCCCTGTTCGACTACGCCGACGAGCACGGCTTCGATGTGGCCGAGGGCGTTGCCTACGCCGACTCCACCTCTGATCTCCCGATGCTCGAGGCGGTCGGCTTCCCGGTGGCCGTCAACCCCGAGACTCGGCTGGCCGCGCTGGCCCGCAAGCGCGGCTGGCTCGTGGAGCACTTCGACAAGGCGGCCGGCGTCGACGCCCCCCTGCTTCCGATCGGCCCGGCCTGGGGCCGCCCTCGCCGCCGCCGAGTTGGCAAGGTCGCCACGAGGTCGACGTCGTGAAGGCACTGGTGTTCTCGCGGAAGCCGACCAAGTTCGCCGCCGCGATGGTGGCGGGCCGGCTGACACCGGGCGGTGGCGCCAAGGTGGGGCCGCTCGCGCTGCGCGATGTCGACGCCCCCGAGCTGCCCGGGCCGGGTTGGGTGCGGGTGCGGCCGCGCCTGGCCGGCATCTGTGGCTCCGACCTCGCCACGATCGATGGCACCTCGTCGCGGTGGTTCGAGCCGATCGTGTCCTTCCCGTTCACGCCTGGCCACGAGGTGGTGGGCGACCTCGACGACGGCACCCGCGTGGTGGTCGTTCCCGTGCTGAGCTGCGTGACGCGAGGCTTCTCGCTCGTCTGCCCTCCGTGCACCGACGGCCGCATCAACCACTGCGAGCGCATCGGGTTCGGCGACCTCGAACCGGGCCTGCAGTGCGGGTTCTGCGAGAGCACCGGTGGGGGTTGGTCCACGCTCATGGTGGCCCACGAGAGCCAGCTCGTGGCGCTGCCCGCCGAGCTGTCCGACGAAGCGGCCGTGCTCGTCGAACCCACCGCCTGCGCCGTGCACGCCGCATCCCTCGTCGACGCCGACGACGAGATCGCGCTGATCGGCAGCGGCGCCCTCGGCCTCCTCACCATCGCCGCGCTCCGTCAGGCCCGGCCCGACGCCGTGATCATCGCCACCGCCAAGCACCCCCAGCAGCGAGAGCTGGCCCGCGCCCTCGGCGCGTCCAGCGTGGTGGCCCCGAACGAGCTGGACCGCGCCGTGCGGGCCCGATCCGGCACGATGAAGCTCGACAACGGGCAGCTCAGCGGCGGCATCGGCACGGTGGTCGACTGTGTCGGCTCCGCCGAGTCGATCGCCCAAGCACTGCGCATCGCGGCCCCCGGCGGCACGATCCACGCGGTCGGCATGCCCGGCGTCACCACCGTCGACCTCACCCCACTCTGGCAGCGGGAGGTGGCCCTCAAGGGGGCCTACGCCTACGAGCGGGCCGACTTCGACACCGCCGTTGCGCTCGTCGCCGCCCTCGACCTGGGTCGCCTCGTCAGTGCCACCTACCCCCTGCGTCGCTACGAGGACGCCATCGCCCACGCCGCTGATGCCGGCTCGCGCGGCGCCGTCAAGATCGCCTTCGACCTCCGGTCGGAACGAGAGAGAGATTCCATCTGATGCCCCGTCCCGGCTTCGTCCTCGATGTGGATCGCTCCACGCCGCCCATCCTCTTCCACCACGGCGAGTCGCTGCGGCTCGAGAAGCTCCCCGCCGGCCGCAGCCGGGTGCTCTACCCCGGCGAGCCCCTGGAGGCCCTCGACGATCCCGATGCGGCCATCCGTCTCGCCCTCGACAACCCGCTCGGCGACTCGGCGCCCCTGCGGGCCTTGCTCACCGCCGGCATGAAGCTGACGATCTGCTTCGACGACATCAGCCTTCCGCTCCCTCCCATGCGCCGCCCCGACGTGCGCCAGCGGGTGATCGAAGCGGTCCTCGATCTCGCCGCCGCCGCGGGCGTGGACGACGTGCACCTGATCGCCGCGCTGGCCCTGCACCGACGGATGACCGAGGCCGAGCTCCGCCACGCCGTGGGCGACCGCGTGTACGACGCGTTCGCGCCCGATGGGCTGCTCTACAACCACGACGCCGAGGACCCGGACAACCTGCTCTTCATCGGGGAGACCGACCACGGGGAGGAGGTGGAGATCAACAAGCGCGCCGCCGAGAGCGACCTCATCGTCTACGTGAACATCAACCTCGTGTCGATGGACGGCGGGTGGAAGTCCACCGCCACCGGCCTGTCTTCGTACAAGTCGCTTCGCCACCACCACAACGTCAAGACGATGCTGCAGTCGCGCAGCTTCATGGACCGCCACAAGAGCGAGCTGCACTCGTCCAACTGGCGGATGGGCGAGGTGCTCAAGAGCAGCGGCATCAAGGTGTTTCAGATCGAAACGACGCTGAACAACGACACGTTCGGAACGTCGGGTCCCATGTCCGTGCTGCAAAAGCGGGAGTGGGAGTGGACGGCGCGCGATCGGGTGTCGTTCATCGGCATGAAGGCCGGCCTCGACCGCCTCCCGGTGAAGGCCCGCCGCAAGATCTTCAACTCCTGGCAAGCGCCCTACGGCATCACGTCGGTGCAGGCCGGCGAGGTCGATGCCGTGCACGAGGTCACCACGGCCAACGTGTTCAAGCAGCAGCTCGTGGAGGTGCAGGGCCAGACCGACATCCTCACGATGGGGCTGCCGTACATCTGCCCGTACAACGTCCACTCGATCATGAACCCGATCCTCGTGATGTGCCTCGGGCTCGGCTACTTCTTCAACATGTACCGCGGCAACCCCATGGTGCGGGAGGGGGGCGTGCTGATCATGAGCCACCCCACGCCGTGGGAGTTCCACCCGGTGCACCACCCGAGCTACATCGACTTCTTCGAGCAGGTGCTGGCCGAGACCACCGACCCCGTGGAGATCGAGGCCAAGTACGAGAAGCAGTGGGCCGAGGACGAGTGGTACCGCCACCTCTACCGCACCAGCTACGCCTACCACGGCGTCCACCCGTTCTACATGTGGTACTGGGGCAGCCACGCGCTCTCCCACCTCGGCAAGGTGATCATCGTCGGCGGGGAGGCCCGCTCGGTCCGCCGTCTCGGGTTCACCCCCGCCACCACCCTCAACGACGCGCTCGAGATGGCCGCCGACGTCGTCGGCCGCGACGGCACCATCACGCACCTGCACAACCCGCCCATCGTCATGGCCGACGTGGTCTGACCCGTGCTCAAGCTGCCCCGGGTGCCGAAGCTCCCGTTCCCGTACACCACGCCCACTGTGCCCGGAACGGTCGACGCGCTCCCGCCGACGCGTCGGCTCGGCGCCGACTACGACACCGAGTGGGCACGCCGGTTCCCCGCCCGCTTCGCCCGCGTCGTGTTCCTCGAGGCCATACTGCGGCCCACGGTGGCGGCGCTCGCCGCACCCGAGCGCGACGGCCTCGACCGGCTGGCCGGCCTCACCGACGGACCGGTGATCTTCGCGCCCAACCACCACAGCCATCTCGACACCCCCACCATGCTCACGTCGATCCCGGAGCCGTGGCGCTACAAGATGTTCGTCGGCGCGGCCGCCGACTACTTCTTCGGCAGCCACGTCACCTCGGCGGCCTCGGCGCTCGTCCTCGGCGCCATCCCGATCGAGCGCTCGAAGGTGAGCCGTCGATCGGCCGACGAAGCCGCCGCTCTGATCGCCGCCGGCTGGTCGATGCTCATCTTTCCCGAGGGCGGCCGCTCCCCCGACGGCTGGGGCCAACCCTTCCGAGGCGGGGCCGCCTACCTGGCCAATCGCGGCGCCGTACCCGTCGTGCCGGTGCACCTCCAGGGCACCGCCAGGATCCTCCGCAAGGGCAAGAAGCTCCCCACCCCTGCCCATGTGCGCGTCACCTTCGGCACCCCGTTGCGCACCGACAGCGACGAGAGCACCAACCGCTTCGCGGAACGCATCGAACAGGCCGTCGCCGAGCTGGCCGACGAAGCCACCACCGACTGGTGGCAGTCGCGACAGCGGGCGGCCACCGGCACCACGCCGTCGCTCACCGGCCCCGACGCCCCGGCCTGGCGGAGGGCTTGGGCGCTGGGCGACCGCTCGCGCAAGCGTCGCCGCCAGACCCGCCCCTGGCCCAAGCTGTAGGTCCCGCACCGGTACGGTGCGCCGGGTGCCCCGCCGGATGCTCGCGCTGCTCCTCGCCGCGCTCACCCTCACCGGAGCGATCGCCTGGGCGGCCGGCCCGCGCCTGTTCGCTCCGTTCGTGGAGCGGAGCAACCTCAGCAAGACCATCGCCGACCGTGACTGCCCGGAGCTGACGGGCGCACCAGCACCGCCTCGCCTCGAACGCGCCTCGCTCACCCTCGTGCCCGTCGGTCAGGCCGACTCCCCCACCACCGCAGTGTTTGCGCCCAACGGATCGGGTGACGGGCTGCTCGGCCAACGCTCCGGCGAGGTGCGTCGCATCATCGACGGCACCGTCACCCGCCAGGTCGTGCTCGACCTCAGCGACGACACCCAAGAGGAGGGTGGCGACGGTGGGCTGCTCGGCTTGGCCTACGCCCCCGACGGCAACTGGATCTACGTGGTGCGCACCACCGCATCGCACGACGATCTCGTCACCGCCTACCGGCTCGATGCCGACGGGCTCCCCGACGCAACCACGGAGCGAGAGATCCTGCGCAGCGGTCACCCATCGTCGATCCAGCACCACGGTGGGGCGTTCGGATTCGGGACCGACGGGATGCTGTACGTCGGGTTTGGTGACGGTGGCGGCATCGGCGACCCGCGCGAGTACGCCGACAATCGGTCCTTGCTCCTCGGCAAGGTCGTGCGCATCGACCCCACGCCCGAGGCCGAGGAGCCGTATCGGGTTCCCGCCGACAACCCGTTCGTGGACGAGGACGGCGTGGCTCCGGAGATCTGGGCCTATGGCCTCCGCAACCCGTTCCGACTCGGCCTCGACGCCACCACCGGCGACCTGTGGCTCGGCGACGTGGGCCAGTCCTGCTGGGAGGAGATCAATCGGCTCGCGCCCGACGCCGGCGGCAGCCACCTCGGGTGGGACCGCAAGGAAGGCACCCATGCCTACGAGGGTGGTCCGGTGCCGGGCAAGGAGCTCGAGCCGGTGTTCGAGATCAACCACCGATACGGCTGGTGCTCCATCGTGGCGGGGTACGTGCCCCGCGATCCGGCGGTGCCGCTGCTGGTCGGGCAGCTGCTCTTCACCGACTACTGCAAGGGCCAGATCTGGTTGCTCGATGTCGAGGCCGCCGCGGCCGGCGCCGCTCTCGTGCGCGACACCGGCCTCCGCGTCGAACGACCCACCGCGATCGTGCCCGGGCCAGCGGGACGCCCCTGGGTGCTCACCCTGGAGGGCGAGGTGCTGGAGATCCGCCCACGCGACTGATCGTCAGTCGACGAGCCGCATCCCCGGAGGAGCAATGCTGCGCTCGGCCATCGGGAGATCCACCACGAACTCGGTGGAATGGGCGGGGAACACGTGCTCGGACAACAGCACGGGTCGGCCGGCGGGCGTGGACGTGATCCGCTCGCATCGGAGCACCGGCGAGCCGAGGGGCACCTCGAGCAACCCGGCATCGACAGGATCCACCACCGCGGCACCGATGGTCTGCACCGCCCCTCCCAGCGGCTCGGCCAACAGCTCGTAGAACGGCGCTCGTTCCACGTCGGCCCTCGAGAGCTGCGCGCCCAGCTCCTCGGGGCACCACACGGTGACGCGGGCGAACGGCTCGCCGTCGGCCAGGTTCAGCCGGCGCACCTCGAGCACCGTTTCGCTCCCGAGCACCTCGAGCGCGCGCGGCGGGGCCGGCACGAACCCGAAGTCGAGGATGCGCCGCTCGGAGTGCACACCAGAGGCGACGAGCTGGGCCTCGATCGTGCCCAGTCGGCCCAGGGCTTGGCGCAGCGGGTCCACCGACGCAAACCACCCGAACCCCTGCCGGGCGTCGACCAACCCCTCCTCGCGCAGCAGCTCGAGGGCCTTGCGGATCGTGATCCGGCTCGCCGCGTAGGATGCCGACAGCTCCGACTCACTCGGCAGCGTGCGACCCGCGGCGAACTCCCCCGCCTCCACTCGTTCGCGGAGGTCGTCAGCAATCTTCCGGTAGCGGATCTCACGCACTTGTCCTATACTTGTATCTACCTCAGGACGACGCAAGGGGTTTCCCGACATGTCCGACATCAGCATCTCTGCCACCACCCCCATCGAGCTGGTCGAGGAGGTGTACGCGCGGCTTACCGAGCGAGCCGCCCGCCAGCGAGAGCGCCTTGGTCGAGACCTCACCCTCGCGGAGAAGGTGCTGATCAACCACCAGCGCGACGCCAGCGAGGACATCGAGCGGGGCCGCACCTACAACAACTTCGATCCCGACCGCGTCGCCATGCAAGACGCCACCGCCCAGATGGCGCTGCTCCAGTTCATGACCGCTGGCCTCGCCCAGGTGGCGGTGCCCTCCACCGTGCACTGCGACCACCTCATCCAGGCCAAGGCCGGAGCCGACATCGACCTGAAGTTCGCCCTGGACACCAACAGCGAGGTGTACGAGTTCCTGCGCACGGTGTCGGCCAAGTACGGCATCGGCTTCTGGAAGCCCGGCAGCGGGATCATCCACCAGGTCGTCCTGGAGAACTACGCCTTCCCCGGCGGGATGATGATCGGCACCGACAGCCACACACCCAACGCCGGGGGTCTCGGCATGGTGGCCATCGGCGTGGGCGGCGCCGACGCCGTCGACGTGATGACGGGCTTCCCCTTCAACGTGCGCTGGCCCACGCTCATCGGGGTGCACCTCACTGGCTCGCTCAGCGGCTGGTCGAGCCCCAAGGACATCATCCTCAAGGTCGCCGAGGTGCTCACGGTGAGCGGCGGCACCGGCGCCATCATCGAGTACTTCGGGCCGGGGGCGGACACGATCACCGCCACCGGCAAGGCCACCGTCTGCAACATGGGCGCCGAGATCGGGGCCACCACGTCGATCTTCGGGTACGACGACAACATGGCCGCCTACCTGCGGGCCACCGGCCGCGCCGCGATCGCCGACGCGGCGGACGGCGTGGCCGCCGATCTCCGTCTCGATGGCGATGTGCTCGCCAACCCCTCCGGCTACTTCGATCAGGTGATCGAGATCGACCTCGATCAGCTCGGACCGATGATCAACGGACCGCACTCCCCCGACCGCGCCCATCAGCTCGCCGATCTCGGCGCCACGGCCGCCAGCGAGGGTTGGCCGTTGGAGATCTCCTCGGCACTGATCGGCTCCTGCACGAACAGCTCCTACGAGGACATCACCCGCGCCGCGTCGATCGCCCGCCAGGCCACGGCGAAGGGCCTCCGCACCAAGACGCAGCTCCTCATCACCCCGGGATCGGAGCAGACCCGGGCCACCATCGAGCGCGACGGCCTCCTGGCCGACCTCGAGGCCATCGGGGGCACGGTGCTCGCCAATGCTTGTGGGCCGTGCATCGGCCAGTGGGATCGCACCGACCTCGATCCGTCGAAGCTCAACACGATCGTCAACAGCTACAACCGCAACTTCCCGAAGCGCAACGACGGCAACGCCAACACGCTCAGCTTCGTCACCAGCCCAGACACGGTGATCGCCCTCGCCCTCGCCGGCACGCTGGCCTTCGATCCCCGCACCGACACGCTCACCAACGACGCGGGTGAGGAGGTGCGCCTCGAGCCGCCCATCGGCCAGGCCCTCCCCGACGCCGGCTTCGATCCCGGCGAGGAGACCTTTCAGGCGCCGCCGGCCGACCGTTCGGGTGTGCAGGTCGTCGTCGATCCCCACAGCGACCGCCTCCAGCTCCTCGAGGCGTTCGACGCGTGGGACGGCCAGGACTACGTCGAGCTCCCCGTGCTCATGAAGGCGCAGGGCAAGTGCACCACCGATCACATCTCGGCGGCCGGCCCGTGGCTCAAGTACCGAGGCCACCTGGAGAACATCTCGGGGAACCTCTACCTCGGCGCCGTCAACGCCTACACCGGTGAGGTGGGAACCGGGAAGGATCCGATCGACGGGGAGACCCGCCCCTACCCGGAGATCGCCAAGCGCCTCCACGAGGCCGGCATCGGCTGGGTGGCCATCGCCGATCAGAACATGGGCGAGGGCAGCTCCCGCGAGCACGCCGCGATGGAACCCCGCTTCCGCAACGGCAAGGTGATCCTGAGCCGATCCTTCGCCCGCATCCACGAGACGAACCTGAAGAAGCAAGGGCTCCTGCCGCTCACCTTCGCCGACCCCGCCACCTACGACCAGATCGGTGAGGACGACAAGATCAGCGTGCTCGGCCTCGCCTCGCTCGCGCCCGACACGCCCGTCCCGTGCCGGATCACCAAGCCCGACGGCGCCACGATCGACTTCGAGGCCAACCAGACCTTCAGCCCCGACCAGATCGACTGGTTCAAGGCCGGCGGCGCCCTCAACATCATCCGCCAGAAGCAGCTCGGCTAGCCGAGCCCCGACCCGCTCAGGAGGTGTGCACCACGTAGGTCGAACAGACCGCGTTGTGCACGACCTTGCTCGGCACGTTGCCGAGGACGAACCGCCGCACGGAGCCGATCCCGCGGTTGCCGATCACGATCAGCCCCGCGCCCACCCGCTCGGCCGTGTCGAGGATGGCCTCGGCCGCGGGACCAGAGACCGGGTGCACCTCCACCGCGACGCCCGCGCTCCGACAACGGGCGGCCACATCGGCGAGCAGAGAGTCGGCAACGGTGACGGAGCTGATCGGAGGAGACCCACCAACCGGCCCCGCGTCGACGCGCATCGCTTGCGGCTTGTAGGCGTGGACGATGTGCAGCGGTTGACCGAACGCCAGCGCCAGCGTCGTGGCCTCCAGGACCGCAGCCCCGGCAGTGTCTGAGCCATCGGTGCCCACCACGATGGGACCGTCCATCACCCGCTCCTCGTCTGTCGGAAGGGCGTGACAGTAGCCGACCCGGTTAGTCCTGGCCGGGTCGACGCCGGTCTTCGTCGCGGTCTTTGACCCTGCCGCCGGGGTAGGTCAGGGCGAGCTCCTCGGGGGTAGGAGTGCGCGGCTTGCGAGCCTCGGCGGGGAGCAGCTTGGTGATGGCCGACATGATCTTCTTCGTGTCGGCGTCGGGGGACTTGCCCTTCAGCCCGGCCACGGCCTTCCCCACGGTCACGGTCACCGTGGGCGGATGGCGCAGCGCGAGCAGGTTGGGCAAGCGCTCGCTGCGCGGCCACACCTTCTCGGTGCCCCACAGCCCCACCGGGATGATCGGCGCGCCCGTCATGGCGGCGAGGCGGGCGGCACCCCAGCGACCTTTGAGCACGGGGTCGAAGAACGCCGGCCCGCGCGGGATCGTGCCCTGCGGCATCAGCGCCACGAGCTCTCCCGCCTCGAGGGCGGCGGCGGCCTCGGCGAGCGGTTCGTCGGAGCCGGCGCCGCGCTCGACGCGGATGCCGCCCATGGCCTTCGCCATCTGACCGACGACGGGCGCATCGAACACCTCCTTCTTCCCCAGGAAGCGCACCGGCCGGCCTCGCTTGGCCAGGAGGACGGCCATGGCCATCGGGTCGAAGTAGCTGCGATGGTTGCCCACCACGATCGCCGGACCGCTCGCCGGGATGTGATCGATCCCTGACATGTCGAAGCGGGCGTACGGGATGAGCTCGGGTCGCACCAGCGCCAGCAGGGCCTTCTGCGGCTCGATCCCCACCACAGGCAGCTTGGGAACCCCCGCGGGTACGTCGAGGTGGATCACCGGCCAACGTCGCATCAGCGCCACCACGACCAGCCGCAAGTCGGGGTTCACCACGACCGGGTGCCGCACGGCGGTCAGCATCGGGATGTCGTAGTAGCTGTCGGAGTAGGCCCAGCTCTCGCTCAAGGAGACGCCCGCCTCCTCGGCCCACGCTTCTATCGCCCGGAGCTTCCCGGGGCCCCACACGAACTCGCCGTCGAGCGTGCCGTCGTAGACGCCGTCCTTCGCTCCGTAGCGCGTGGCCACGACGTCATCGAAGCCCAAGGCGTCGGCCAGCGGCTTCACCAGGTCATACGGCGTGGTAGTGGCGAGCACCAGCGGACGGCCGGCCGTTCGGTGCCACTCGAAGATCGGTCGCGCGAACGGCTGCAGGCTGGCCGCCAAGGCCTCGGCGGCCAGCTCGCCGGCATCCTGCACCTGCGTGCGCACCCAGCCCGAGGCGAATCGCACGGCGCGCCGGGTGATCTCCATGGACGGTCGGTTCTCGCCGAACAGGTCGTAGAACCGATACACCAGCTGCTCACCGGGGATGCTCCGGTCTGTTACCCCCGCCCGCTTGAGCGCCTCCCCGATCACCAGCCCGGAGGCCCCCCGCAGGAGCGTGCGGTCGAGATCGAAGAACGCGGCACCGTTGGCAGCCATGCCGCTGACCGTACTGCCCCATCGCGAACCGGCGCCGAACGCGGAAACGCTGGCCCGGGGGGAGGGCCAGCGTTCCGCTTCTTGCGAGGGGCCAGAGGGGGATCCGACCTCATCTCGCTGAGGCGCCTCCGGGGGGTGGAGGTGCTGCCTCTTGTGAGCACAACGTACGACTGAGCAAGCAATCCGTCAAACAGTTCTTCCCGATAGGTACCATCATGTTTAGCGATGGAACTCCGACAGCTCTCCGCTCTGATCGCCGTGTCCGAGGCCGGTAGCTTCTCGGCCGCCGCCCGAGCGCTGCACACCGTCCAGTCGAACATCTCAACGCACATCGCGCGGCTCGAGCGGGAGCTGAGCGTCACGCTGGTCGATCGCACGAGCGGCGCCCTCACCGACGAGGGAGAGGTGGTGCTCAGCCGGGCCCGCCACGTGCAGCAGGAGATCGACGCCTTGGCCGCGGACGTCGCAGCGATGCGAGATGAGGTCACCGGCGACGTGCGCCTCGGATGCATCGGCACGGTGGGGCGCTGGCTCGTGCCCCTCGTGCTCGAGCAGGCCACCGCCGACCACCCGAAGCTCCACGTCGTCGTGGTGGATGCCACCACCACCTCCCTGGTGCCCCAGCTCCTCGCCGGCGACCTCGACCTGGCCGTCATCAGCTCCCCGGTCCTCGACTCCGAGCTGCTCGACGAGCCACTCTTCGACGAGGACCGGCTGGTCATCGCCCCCAGTGGCCACCCGCTGGCCGGCCGCACCTGCGTCTCCTTGGCGGATCTCGCCGAACACGAGCTGCTGCTGGGACCGCCAGGCACGGCGTTCCGGGACGAGCTCGATGCCGAGGCGGCCAAGGCCGGCGTCGTGCTCAAGCCCCGCGCCGAGGTGGATGGCCTCCGCCTCATCGCCACGCTCGCGTTCCAGGGCTACGGCGCCGCCATCGTCCCCGCCACCGCCGCCCCGCGATGGCTCGAGGGGCAGTGGGAACGGGTGGCGGTGGAGGGGCTGGCCCGC
>Ga0105044_10008356_pt1 | contig 14206 bp, 7 predicted proteins | sample MAT01_FD_78092 | JGI IMG/M metagenome (GOLD analysis project Ga0105044, IMG submission 78092) | Freshwater microbial communities from Lake Fryxell liftoff mats and glacier meltwater in Antarctica - MAT-01 | ecosystem: Environmental > Aquatic > Freshwater > Ice > Liftoff microbial mat | place...
CAGGTCGCACGCGGTCAACGCGCGGGCGAGGGTGGCATCCTCCCAATTCACTTGCACGGAATGTAGGCGCTCCGAAGCAATCAATCGGCGAATGATGGCGGCGAGAAATGCGCCATCGCCGCAGCTCGGCTCAAGCAGCCGACGTTCTGCCAGTCGACCGCCTTCTGGAACGTACCCGGCCAGATCGAGAATGAGCGATGTCACCTCCGGCTTGGTGAAGACAGCGCCCACCGGTTCGGTCGGTTCACGGCCCTCCCAGACGTCGAGCCAGCTCGTTTCGAAGAAGAGGAGTTCCATCGGGCGAGTCCGGTTAGCGGCAGCCGATGAGGTGGCCGTGCAGAGCCTTGGCAAAGCCGTATAAACCAAGCTGAACGTTAGGCTCGGAATATTTACCCGTATGGCCACGCGGTGACATGACTAAGGCAGTTCGGGTGTATTTGTGTTCAAGAACCAACCGCTCACAGAGAATTGCGTAGCGTTGGGCGTAAGAAGTGCCCTCGAAAATCTCGTAAGGAGGAAAAATACTTTTCTTCAGTCCGACGGGACGGGTAGACTTCTCGGCATCCTCCAGAAAGAAAAAGTATCCCAGCCAAGGTGTTGCTTTTCCCATGCGGCCCTCACGAAATGAGGTCCAGAAATCGGTAGCGGTGCCAATCGCTTCCTCGCTGCGGTTGTTGAAATTATTACCGAAGCTGCCGACCTGTGATTTGAGTTCGAGTGCGGCACAGAGACGTTCGGCTCGCACGACGATCAGATCCCAGCGTTTTTGTGGACGGAAAAATCCGGGGAGTTCAATCCCCGCGTTGAGTTTAATTTCGTCATTGGAAAATCCAGCGGCTCTGGCGGTCTCGACGAGCAATTTGAGCACAGCGTTCAGATGCTGACCTCCGGTGACCTCACCACGCGTACCGGCATCTGTTATGCCCCGTTTTACTTGGGACTTCGACTGACCACCACGACCCTTCCAATAGTTTTTGATAGCTTTTCGCAGGTGTTCGGCGAACTGCGCCTCAGTCCAAGGAAAATCGTTTGTGGATGACATGTTCGATAGGTTGCTGCTTTTCCTCTTCACGAATCCAACACTAGCTAACGGATATGACCGGTCAACTGAGTTAAAGGGTTAAGCGATTATAGAAATCACCCAACCCACGCTCTGGCGTTGTAGAAAATTTTCATCCCGCGTGTAGGCTTCGCTACACGCTCAGCCGACCCAGGTGCGCGCATTGTAGAACAGCTTCATCCATGGGGAATCTTCCGGCCAGTCCTTCGGCGTCCAGCTCATGCAGGCGGAGCGGTGGACTCTCTCCGGATGCGGCATCATGATTGTGACGCGGCCGGTGGTGGTGGTGACTTCGACTGGGCTCAGGGAGGGGAGGGCAGTCATGTTTCAGCGAAGTAGTAGGGCGGCGCGGATGGGCTCGGCCCAAGCGGGGAGTGGGCGGTAGTTTTTCTCCGGACGGCCATCTATACAGCGGAAGATGAGCTGTGCCGACTGAGCTTCGGGAGTGTTGTCGTAGAAATACGCACGATCGGCGAGGCGCGCGGCATCAATGCTGTTGGCCATTGAACGGCCGTATCGCGCCACAATCTTGCCAATTGGTACCTCGTTCCTCCGTCCATGAAGCGTTTCGTGATGCGGGCGGCATTGATCGCGGGCGATTCGGTGCCGACGAAAAATAGACGGATGAAGTATCCGGCCTCCTTGGCCCGACGCAAGTAATCGATTTTTCCTTCACTTGATAAAACCGTTTCGAACGCAAGGCTGGTCCGTTTGGCGATTGCTTCTTCGCGTATAGTATCGGCCAGTCGGGCGGCTTGGAGGATGGCGTCCGGGGAATTCCAGTCACCGAATTGATCGCGGGCGATGTTGTCCGGGTTGAGATAAAGGCAATCATGGAACCACTCATGACGCAGGCCTTGCTCGGTGACCGAGGTCTTGCCGGAACCATTGGGGCCGGCGACGACCAGCAGGCGGGGCCGCTCAGTTGCGGCGTCGGATTTCGGCAGCGATGCCACGATGGTAACGGGTGAGTGCAGCGGCAGCTTTCCGGGCGGCGAGAGGTCCGGCCTTGGCAAACAGGCGATTGAGACTTTGCAGAGCACGCTCTTCAGCATCAATGACGACCGCGCCCGGTTTGCGCTTAGTGGAGACAGAGGACTTTGGCGTGGAGGAGACCATCGTGGGGGAAAGATCGCCCATACTGGTTTTTATGGCAACTCCACAAATTACCCAACCCAAGCCCGTGCGTTGTAGAAAATTTTCATCCATGGGGAATCTTCCGGCCAGTCCTTCGGCGTCCAGCTCATGCAGGCGGAGCGGTGGACTCGTTCGGGGTGCGGCATCATGATTGTGACTCGGCCGGTGGTGGTCGTGAGGGCGGTCATGCCGAGGGGGGAACTGTTGGGGTTCAGCGGATATTGCTCGGTTACTTCGTGCTTGTTGTTCACGAATCTCGCGGCGACGAGGCCGGAGTCGCTGCACGCCTGCATCGCGGCGGCGTCCTTGAACTCGGCGAAGCCTTCGCCGTGGGCGGTGGCGATGGGGATCACGGATCCTTCCATGCCTTTGAATAAAATACTCGGGCTCTGCTCGATCTTCAGGGAGACGTAACGGCTTTCGTAGCGCTCGGATTTGTTTTGCACGAAGTGCGGCCAGTGCTCCGAACCGGGGATGATCGAGTGGAGATTGCTCATCATCTGGCAGCCGTTGCATACGCCGAGGGCAAAGGTGTCTTCGCGGGCGAAGAAGCGTTCGAATTCGGTGCGGGCTCGGTCGTTGAAGAGTATGCTCTTGGCCCAGCCTTCGCCGGCACCGAGCACGTCGCCGTAGCTGAAGCCGCCGCACGCGGCGAGTCCGCGGAAATCTTTGAGCGAGACGCGGCCGCTGATGATGTCGGTCATGTGAACATCGATAGCCCTGAAACCGGCGCGGGTGAAGGCGGCGGCCATTTCGACTTCGCCGTTCACGCCCTGCTCGCGGAGAATCGCGACGGAAGGACGACCCAAACGATCCTTTGTCACCGAGACCACAGAGGATTTCACAGAGGGGGAGGAGGTAAGGCCCGATGCCTTGGACTCTGTGCTCTCTGTGGGGCTCTTCAGTCCCTCTGTGTAACTATGGTTCAGATCGAACGTGATTAGTGGCGTGATGCCGGGATCGCTGCGGTCGAGCTTGAGTTGGTATTCGGATTCGGCGCAGGCGGGGTTGTCGCGCATCGCGGCGATGCGGCGGGTGACGTCGGACCACAACGCACGGAGCGTGCTGAGGTTTTCGTTGAGTATTTCCTGGCCGGCGCGTTTCACGCGGAGAGCATAGTGTGGGTTGAGCGTGCCGATGCGGGTGGTGCAGGCTTTGAAACCGTGCTGGCGGAGCGTGAGGTAAACCTCGTCGAGATCGGATTCGCGGACTTGGATGACGGCGCCGAGTTCCTCGCTGAAGAGGGCGGAGAAGGCGTTGTGACCAGCGGGAATTTCGAGGTCGACACCGACGTGGCCGGCGAAAGCCATCTCGACGATGGTGGTGAGCAGGCCGCCGTCTGAACGGTCGTGGTAGGCGAGAAGTTTCTTTTCGCGGCCGAGGAGTTGGATGACGTTCCAGAAATTTTTGAGGTCGGCGGGTTTGTCGACATCGGGGCAGTCTTCGCCGGTTTGAGAGACGACTTGCGCGAGAATGGAGCCGCCTAGGCGATTTTGGCCGCGGCCGAGATCGATGAGGAGCAGAACCGTGTCTCCGACACGGTTCGCTGGTTGAGAGTTGAGCGTTGAGCGTTGAGCGTCGGAAGACGGCGCGTCGGCGAGCGACGACCCTACATCGGAGGAACGGGCTTGGCTCTGGACTCTGGACTCTGAGCTCTGGACTGCTGACGGAGCAGCGGCGTCATATTGCAGCTGTGGCGTCAGGCTCAGGCGGATGTCGGTGACGGGGGCGAAGGCGGAGATGATGAGCGAGACGGGGGCGGTGATGCGTTTGTTTTTTTCGCCATCTTTCCACGCGGTGCTCATGCTCATGGAATCTTTGCCGACGGGAATCGTGATGCCGAGCGCGGGGCAGAGTTCCATGCCGACGGCTTGTACCGCGGCGTAGAGATCGGCGCCGTCGCCGGGGATCGCGGGGGCGGCCATCCAATTGGCGGAGAGATTCACTTTGCCGATGTCACCGATTTGCGCGGCGGCGAGATTGGTGAGCGCTTCGCCGACGGCGAGGCGGGCGGAGGCAGCGGCGTCGTTGACGGCGACGGGCGTGCGCTCACCCATCGACATGGCTTCTCCGGTGTACACATCGAACGACGCGGCGGTGACGGCGCAATCGGCGACGGGGACTTGCCATGGGCCGACCATTTGATCGCGGCAGATGAGTCCGCCGAGCGTGCGATCACCAATGGAGATGAGGAAAGTTTTGTCGGCGACGGTGGGGTGAGACAAGACGCGGCGGACGGCGTCTTGCAGTGTGAGGTTGCCGAGTTGCAGTGAACGGAGTGGGCGGCTCAGCGTGGTGTCTTTCCGCGACATTCTGGGCGGTTTGCCGAGGAGGACTTCGAGGGGAAGATCGATGGGCGTGTTCTTGAAATGGGAATCTTCGAGGACGAGTTGTTTTTTCTCGGTGGCTTCGCCGACGACGGCGAAGGGGCAGCGTTCGCGTTCGCAAAGTTTTTTGAAGACGTCGAGGCGCGCGGCGGGCACGGCCATGACGTAGCGTTCCTGCGATTCGTTGCACCAGATCTCGAGCGGGGACATGCCGGGCTCGTCGTTAGGCACGGCGCGGAGTTGGAAGCGGCCGCCGCGACCACCGTCGTTGACGAGTTCGGGAAGCGCGTTGGAAATACCGCCGGCACCGACGTCGTGGATGAAGGAGATGGGGTTCTCGTCGCCGAGGGCCCAGCAGCGGTCGATGACTTCCTGACAGCGGCGTTCCATCTCTGCGTTGTCGCGCTGGACGCTGGCGAAATCGAGATCTTCGTTGCCGGAGCCGCTGGCCATCGAGCTGGCTGCGCCGCCGCCGAGACCGATGAGCATGGCCGGTCCGCCGAGGACGATGAGTTGGTCGCCGGGGTTGATCGCGCCTTTCTTGATGTGGTCGGCCTTGATGTTGCCGAGACCGCCGGCGAGCATGATGGGTTTGTGGTAGCCGCGGAGTTCGGTGGGGGACGCGACCGAAGGTTGAGAGTTGAGAGCTGAGGGTTGAGAGCCTGAAGGCAGCGCGTCGGTGAGCGACGGCCCTACGGCGGAGGGGACTTCCTGTTCGTAGGTGCGGAAGTAGCCGTTGATCGAGGGGCGGCCGAATTCGTTGTTGAAGGCGGCGGCGCCGAGCGGGCCTTCGACCATGATGTCGAGCGCGGATACGATGCGGCCGGGTTTGCCGTTTTCTTTTTCCCATGGCTGGATGGCGCCGGGGATTTTCAGATTGGAAACGGTGAAGCCGGTGAGGCCGGCTTTGGGTTTGGAGCCGCGGCCGGTGGCGCCTTCGTCGCGGATTTCGCCACCGGAACCGGTGGCGGCACCGGGGAAGGGGGAAATGGCGGTGGGGTGATTGTGCGTCTCGACCTTAACGAGAATGTGGATCTCCTCGTCGTGGGCGGCGTACTCGTTGGTCTTTGGGTCGACGTAGAAACGGCCACCACGCGTGCCGGTGAGGACGGCGGCGTTGTCCTTGTAGGCGGAGGGGATGCCGTCGCTGTGGAGCGTGTAGGTATTCTTGATCATCTGGAACAGCGACTTGTCCTTGGCGGAACCGTCGATTTCCCAGGTGGCGTTGAAAATCTTGTGGCGGCAGTGCTCGGAGTTGGCCTGCGCGAACATCATGAGTTCGATGTCGTTCGGATCGCGGCCGAGAGTGGTGAAGGCGATGACAAGGTAATCGATTTCGTCCTCGGCGAGCGCGAGACCGAGCGATTTGTTAGCGGCGACGAGGGCGGCGCGGCCTTCAGCGAGGACGGGCACGCTGGTCATGGGGCGGGGAGCGGCGTGGGAAAAGAGGATCGAGAGTTCGTTCAGATTGGCGAAAACCTTTTGGGTCATTCGATCGTGGAGGAGGGGAACTAGTTGAGAGCTGAGAGCTGAGAGTTGAGAGCCAGAAAAATCCGGGCCGAAGTCGATGGTGTAAGCGATGACGCGTTCGATGCGTTTGACGGAAGTGAGGCCGCAGATGTGGGCGATGTCGGTGGCTTTGGAGGACCACGGTGAAATGGTGCCGGGGCGGGGGGCGACGATTTGGACGAGGCCGGTGACGGTGGTGGCGGCGCGGCTCGGGCCGTAAGTGAGAAGTTTTTCGAGGATGGCTTGATGATCGGCAGCCAGCTCCAGTGCAGTCTCCACGATGTGGACAAATTCAGCGCTGACGGCGACGGCGGGAATCCCGGCGGCGGTCAGGTCCGAGAGGAGTTTGGCGAGGCGGAAAGTGGAGAGGGCGGGGGAACCGCGAAGAATCAGCATGGTAGGGAAAAGGGATGTTCACAAATTCGCCCGCGCGGTCAAGTGGTGTGAAGCGGGGAAATAGAAGCGCGAGTGAGTTAGGCGAGAGGCTAGTGTGAGGCGCACGTTTTTGGATCGCCTGCCACCGGAGCCACGGTTTGCTTCAGGTCTTCCCTATGTCCTTTAATCTCATGAAAGAGCTCGGTCTGCCGGGTCGGATCGACCTGAGACGGAGCGATGCAGTTGAGAGTCAAGGGTTGAGCGCTGAGAGCCCGATCTTCAGTGCTGGTATGTGTGATTATATGATGGAGAATTGTATTCATTGGATGGTCTGGCTCCGGTATCTCGACGCTCAGCTCTTGAATGCAACGTTTCGGCTGAGACGGATTGGAACCTTGGCGTTTCTTTTGCTGGCGCTGAATGGGGCTATGACGTTACGGGTCGTCGGGGCCGAGGAGGAGTTGGCCCCGTTGCGTCCGGCGTCGAAGCCGCTGGCACCACTGGAGGACACAGGGCCGAAGTCATGGACGGCGTGGTCGGGCATTAGCAAATGCCGTGGTGAGTCGCGGGTACTCATGAATGGCGGTCATCAGCGCTCGGGGGATGGTTTTACGAAGGAGCTGAACTACTCGAGCTGGACGCAGGTGTCCATGGAACTCGAACTCGCTGAGGATACGCTCGTCGGTGCCACCCAATTATTTTGGAAGGTGGTGGGCGCGAATGGCACGGCCGGCAGTTCGCGCTCCGAGCGGGATACCGCCAATTTTGGCAAGACGGTCCGGATCAATAACGGGCAGGGTGGTTTCGGGGGCAAATTCAGTCTTCGGACCCAGCCGGGGCTGATGCTCAACCTCAAGACCGGGGAATGGTCGTTCATGACGCTGAAGGAACCGGTCTCGCCCGGCACGGAGACGACGACGTGGTCGTGGCGCGACTGGGACAAGACGGGATCGGGTACTGACACGATTGAATTCAAAAGTTTTGAGCATGCGTGGATTAAAGGGACGGCACCCGAAAGCCTCGGCCCGCTGGGGGCGCAGGCGCAATTCAGCGAGCCCGGCAGTGCCACGGCCGATGCGTGGACGCGCACCGGCTACGCAAATTTTTGGCCGGTCTATCAGGACGTGGAGCTCAAGCTCTACATTGAAAAGTATGCCGCGTGGCGTCCGGAAGGAAACATCGACGCTCCGAAACGCGCCGGCGGGCCGGGCTTACAAGTGATCGCGGTGTTGCGCTCGAAAGATCCCAAAAAGAAAACACCTCCCGCAATCAATGAACTGAGTTTCGACCTGACCAACACCTCGACCGAACCGGGAGTCTGCCTTAACTGGCCGCTAAACGCGCGCGACGAAGACTCTGATCTGCGTCTGGCCGTGCCCGATGGTTTGGGAGCGGTTGCTTCTACCGATGCGGAAGGACGGATCTTGGCGTATGAGCAGTTGATTCCCGTGCAGGTGAACGGAGTGGAGGAGCAGGGTGGCATCGCCCGGATTGATTCGTTTGATTTTGGCGGGAAGACGGTGCTGAAAGTTTTTGCGCGCCTACGCGACGGGCGGCAGATCGTGGGCGAATTCGATGCGCATCCGGATGGGATGGTGGCCGCGGTCGAGTTGCCCTACGTCAAAGGAGGTGGCTGGGTTCCCGAGGTGTGGCTCAAGGCCAAGGCACCCGGTTTGCGCGAGGATCGTGATGACAGTGAAAAGACGCCCGAAGGGGATGGAAATAATGGCGACGGTTTCACGCTCTATGAGGAATATCGCGGCTGGGTCGTCGACGGCCGGCATGTGGAAGGCGATCCAAAACTCAAGGAACTGTTCGTGCAAAATCTCGGGGAGCCGGAGATTCTCAACGGCGTGACGCGGTTCGAGTCGATCACCGATCTGAAGGTACACCGGCTCAAGAGCACGGAGATGAACCCGCGCACCCGATTGATGAATGGCAATCGTCGGAACGGCCCCACCAAGGTCGAGCAACACGGCATCGTGCTCCGCACCGATCCTTCGCTGCGTGGCGGTCAGACCGACATGATCAACGCCGCTGCCAACACCATGCCCGGTCGTCCGAAATACGTGAAGCAGATCCGCGTCGGCCCGCGCACTCCGCCCGAGGGAAACCTCGCGCCGCCGACGGTGAAGTCCATTGCCGGTTTCCATGAGTCGATGGTCGCGCATGAATTGTTGCACGCGGTCGGAGTCGAGCACCACGGAGAAGGGGACCGTACGATCCCACTCAGTTTTCGCTTCGCGGATGATCCGCGGTTTCCGGGAGCCGAGCCGGGTTTCTGGGAGACGATTGCTTTTGTCGATTTCCCCGTGAAGGTGCTGGAGGAGCAAACGGGCGCGAACTATGCCCAACAATTCGCCGCGGCCGCAGAGAAGTTACGGCAATCTGTTCGGGATTATTATGGACAAGATATAAGAGCCACGGTGACAGCCGGCAGAGCCGCACGAGAAGGATACAAGTTCGACTATACGGCAGATCAAATGGTCGAGATCTTGATTAACAGCAAAGTCTCCGAGTCAGACCAGTCGCTCATTCTCGGTGCTTGGCAGGGCCAAAGTTCCGGCGATGTGGGGTGTGTGATGCGCTACTATTTTTCCGTCCTCTTCCAGAAACGCGGCGATGAAAAGACCTACTACAAGATCACACCCAGCTCTGAGCCCATCGGCGCGTACCTCTGCACGAGTGCCGAGGGTACTGGCATTAACGAAGCGCAACGCTCGCCGCAATCGCGCTATGGTCCGGCCGCTGTCGGGCGAGGCAATTGTCGCGCGCAGATCTGCGTCAACGACGCCATTCCCCCCAAGAAAAAATGAACCCCATGACCACTCTTCGTTTGCTGGTTCTTCTCGCGCTGATTCTTGGTCAGGGCCGGGCGTGGGGTGCTGCGGTTGACGAAAACAGTCCGCTTGATCCGCTCCCGGCCACTCCGGTGGCAGTGACGGCTGCGGCGGCGGTGCTCAATCGCGGCGATACGGCCGCAGCGATCGCGAGCCTCGATGCGTTTCTTCGCCAGTATCCGGATGATGTCAGCGCGCTGTTGCTGCGCAGCGTGGCGGCGGAGAAGGCGGCGGATTTACCCGGGGCGATTATTTTTAGTGGGCGCGCGATTGCCGCCCAAATGAAAGTCTATCCGGATGTCCATGCTGATCCGGGGATGATGTTGCGCCATCAGGCGCTGTTCGACCGGTTGGTGGCGGAGAATCCCGCACCCAAGACAGCGCCTGCACCAAAAACGACAAAGCCTTCCGCCACCTTCACCGCGCCAGCGGCGTCTCCGGTTTCCACGGTCGGCCCGAAGGTGGCCGCGGGTCCGACGGACGCTTCATCGTCGTCGCCGCAATGGGCGATTTCCGCGCGCGCGAGTTCCGAATATCGGGCCACGAATTACGGTGCGATGCAGGCGACCGGCGCACCGAATGTGGCGCAGCATGGCGACAACGGACGGGCGTGGGCGGCCAAGGCCGCCGATCAGGGTGAGGAATGGATTGAACTGACTTTTGCGCGACCGGTGCGGGCCACCGGTGTGCGCGTGGTGCAGAGTTTCAATCCCGGGGCCATCACTCGGATAGAGCTGATCGATGCGGCGGGTGTCGCCACTCCGATCTGGCGCGGTCCCGACGCGACGGCCTACGCCAAGAACGAGGTAGGGGCATTGACCGTGAATTTTCCGGCAACGGTCGCGCCGGTGGTGCGGGTTAAAATCGTGCTCGATGAAAAAGCGGTCGCCGGGTGGAACGAGATCGACGCGGTGCAACTGCTCGGAGCCGAAGGACGTTGAACGGATTTCGCGTAACAAGCAGTAGAGACTGAAACCGAAATCAATTCGACACCCCAACCGTACCCCGTAGTCCTGACCTAGCTTCTATTATGAAACTGGTTTATCTGAACTCTCCGTTCATTGGCGTTTTTCGTTTGGCGATCGCGTGGGCGTGTCAACAGCGGCTTCATGTGCCCCGTGTTGTACTGGGGTGCGTCATTTTGGTCGGAATGAGTGGGGCGCTCCAGGCGGCCGGTGATGACCTGACTCCATTGCCGAAGCTTCTCAAGCAGGGCGAAGATGGACCGGCGCGGTTTCACGACGTGAAGGCTTGGCGCGGATCACTGGTGGCTTCGGCCAAAACGCTTGATGAGCGGAGTGGGAAGGGGTGGGAATCGAATAACCCTTGGAAAAACTCCGCGACCTTTCAGGCGGTGTTCTCGGTGGATTTCGTGCTCGACGAGTATGAAGATGAGCCCTCCGTGTGGTCCGGGCGCGTCGTGAGCTCAAATCTGGATGCCTCCTTTCGTAGCGTTGGGGAGGGCTTGAAGAAGGGCGGCGCGATCGTAGAAACCTTTTTTAACACCAGTGGCCCGCTTGAAAGCGGCGATAAATTGAAGGCCAAGCTGGAGTTTCACCGCGAGCGCGGCTGGTCATTCCATGTCGAGACGCCCAAACGGAAAACAGAGTTCACGGAGATCATCACGCTGAAGGATAAAAAATTCACCGAACGCAGGGAGGTCTACGCCTACGGTTTGAACGGAACGGAGACGCTGCCTTATCCGGAAAAACGCATGGTGCTATTTGCCAGCGAGCAGAAGATCGAGGGTGGCGATGCCTCCAATGCCGCCAGTGTGCCGTTTGAATGGGATTACACGATCTATCTCGAACCGACTTCATTCGAAGAGCTGCGGCTCGTGATCGAGGAACCGACTGACTACGCGAAGTGGCGGCCGGAAACCACCCCGGATGCGTCGGCCGGAGCTTTTCTTGAAGTCAAAGCGCGCTTGGAGACGATCAAAGGCACGACGCCCAAGACGAAGGTTGAGCAATTCATCTGGGAGTTGGCCAATACTTCCCGTGAGCCCGGGGTGGCGATGAACTGGCCGCTTGAAGCCAAGGACAACCGACTGGATCTCGAGCTCGACGCCACCGGCAATTATTTCCGGCTGAGCAACAGCAACCAAAAGCTGGAGCGGGCGGTCGAACAGGGATTCAGCGACACCGTGAAAGTCGTGCCCTACGATTGGGGTGGCTGGTCCACGCTGCAAGTGACGGCGGTCCTGACCGACGGGCGGCGGATCATCGGCAAGCTCAAGGGCAAATCGGAGTATGGCTTGCGCGTGCCGAAACGTTCGCCCGACTCCCACATCGCCGATGGCTGGAAGGACCAGTACAAGAGCGGTGCCGATGATCTCGACGACGACAAGGTCGAAGGCCAGCCCAACAACGGCGATGGTTTTTCGCTCTACGAGGAATATCGCGGCTGGGTGATGGATGGTGCCCACCTCGAGGGCGATCCGGAGGCAAAGGATTTCTTTGTGTTGAATTTAATCGGAGCGGACGCCGAGCCCGGTATCGATTTGTTCGCGAGCGTTTCGCAGCTGAGCGTCCACTCAAAGCTGCGTCCGGCGGAGATGTCCGAGGAGAAACGCCTGATGAATGGCAATCGTCGGCGCGGCGCCCACGTCGTCGATCAGCACGGCGTGTGGGTCAAGACCTTCGCCTCGAAGTCCGAACTCGGCGACGATGGGGCGGTGACGGTGATGCTCAAATCCGGAGTCGCCGGCCGGCCGGGCTTGGTGAAGGGCATCGGCATTCTCGGACGGGGCAACGAGGACAGCGCTTTCGCCAAGCCCTTCAATCTCGCCGCCTCCGACATGATCTTCGCTTACGACCGGGCGATTGCGCACGAGTTGTTGCACAGCGTGGGCGTCGAGCATCATGGCAAGGGCGACTACAAAATGATCGTCGGCTATGCCTCGACGCGCAACCCGGTGAACAAGCTCGGCCGGCCTTACTACGGAACCTCGGTGGACAAGCCGATCGACCTGCGCACCGAGGCAGGCGAGGATGTGGCCCAGCGCGATTACCCCGAATACCTGAAATTCAGGGCATTCATGGATATGATGATGCAGGAGCGTTACATGAAGGAAGGGGCGGAATATATTCAACGGAACGGATCCACCTACAACATCAACTTCAGTACGCCCCAAGCGTACGCTGACTTCCACATCGAGATTCTGCTCGTCTACTGCTTCATGCACCTCAACGGCGTGGTCGGGATAGAGCACGGTGAACATTCAGGCGCGGAATATTGCCTGATGCGTTATTACTTCGCGAAGTTCTATGAGTCGAAGCAGGCACCGGCCATGGGTGACAAACAATACTACCTGATCGAGCCGGGGACGGAACGCATCGGCATGGAAATCTGCCGCGACAAGACCGGTACGGGCGTGAATGCCCCCGGGCACAAGCCACAACCGCGCTTCGGCGACTCCGAAGCCGGCAATTGTTTCGAACAGATCTGTCCCAACGATGCGGTGCCGCCGTCATAAATTGTGAAACGATGAAATCCTTCCGCCACCTGCTCTGGTTTTTTCTCCTTGCCTGCCTGGTCAGTGCGCGTGCGGCCGAAGCGCCTGCGCCCGGGATTTCCCTTTCATTGCGGGGAGTGGCCGATGCTACCGTCGAGCAGGGCGAACCGCTGCGCATTGCGGTTCGCGTCAGCGCGCCCCGAGGGGCGAAGGAAGCGATCACGCTCGCGCCCGCCAGCGGTTCGTGGAGCGAGGCGATCGCGGTCGAGCTTGCTCCGGTTGGTGGCGGTGCGCCGGTGGCGCGCGCGGAGGCGTTGGGTAAACCGGATTCACCGACGGCGACTCTGGACAAAGCGCATGTTGCCGGAGGGCTCTGGCGGTTTAAGGCCCAAGCGATGCAGTCGATTCCGCCCGGAAAATATGTAGTGCGCGCCCGTCTCGCGATTCGTGGTGGCAGCGGTTGGACCGGCGAAGTCGTATCACGCGATACTCCGCTGGAAATCGTGGCCACCACCGAAACGGCGGTCCGAGTTTCGCAGCGGACGCTCAACCGCGCGCAAGATGCTTTGCTCGACGGACGCACCGAAGAAGCGGCCTCGATTCTCGATGTACTGCTCACAAAAACGCCGGACGATGCACGCGCGCTCACAGCGCGGGCCGAAGTGGCGTTGCGGGCGGGCAATCCGATCGCGGCGATGATTTGTCTGAATCGGGCGAGTCCCAAGAGTGGCAACGGGCAACCGCCGATTGAACGCGAGGAACTGCTCACGCGCGTGATGAGCGCAATGCACAAGGGCACGACTCCTTCCGTACCGCCGCCGAAATGGAGCTGGCCTCCGGAGTCAGTGATGGAAGCAAACCCCGAGCAAAAAGCTTTGGTGCAGAAAGCGCTCGAGGCCAATGCGACGAACATGGCGAGTCCGGCTACTCCGCCGGTAGCCATTCCCGCCGCACCGGTCGCCGTTTCCATCGTCGCGCCGAGGCCCACTCCAGTCGCACCCACTTCTCCGGTTCAGCCAGCGGTGGTCTCGACTCCTTCTCCCGTGTTCGCTCTTCCTCCGGCAACTGCAACGACTCCAGCATTGGCTGCGATTGGTGTGGTCGTGCCCGCGCGCGAATTCACCGACGCGAAAGTCACGAGTGAATCCAAGGGCCAATGGGCCGTGAGCGCGACGGCTGGCTCGCAGTACGACAAGCGAACTTACTCTGCGGCGAAAGCCACAGGCGCGCCTGATGTTTCTGTCGCGGGCAACAGTCCCGATGCGTGGTGTCCGGCGGGCAAGAACACGGGCACTGATTGGCTGGAAGTTGTTTTTGCAAAACCCGTTCACGCGACCGAGGTCCGCGTTCGCCAGAACGACACGGTGGGTGCGATCTCGAAGATCGAAACCATTGATTCTGCCGGCGCGACACATGTGTGGTGGGAAGGCGTCGATCCGTACGTCGCGTCGGCGACGCGCGAGATCGTGTGGTTTGCCGTGCGCGTGCCGAAGACGGATTA
>Ga0105044_10008357_pt1 | contig 14206 bp, 13 predicted proteins | sample MAT01_FD_78092 | JGI IMG/M metagenome (GOLD analysis project Ga0105044, IMG submission 78092) | Freshwater microbial communities from Lake Fryxell liftoff mats and glacier meltwater in Antarctica - MAT-01 | ecosystem: Environmental > Aquatic > Freshwater > Ice > Liftoff microbial mat | place...
GCGGCGCAGCTCCGCCGGGTCGGTGTCGAGCACCGAGTTGCCCCGGCTCGCGATCCCCGCATTGTTGATGAGGATCGACAGCGATCCGAAATCCGCCACCACATCGGCGATCAGCTTTTCGCACGCCGCATCGTCATCGACGGCGGCGGCATAGGCCTTGGCCTTGCGCCCCATTGCGGTGATTTCGCTCACCACCTTCTCGGCCTCCCCGGCCTCGCGGCGATAATTCACCGCGACGTCTGCGACCGCCTCGGCCAGCGCCAGCGCAATCGCCCTGCCGATCCCGCGGCTAGCGCCGGTGACCAGCGCGGTGCGCCCCTCCAAGGAAACCTTCATGCGTCTCTCCCATTTTCTTATGGCAATCTGTAGCGGCCCTGTGGGCTCACCTGGCCATCGGTCGCAACGCGGCCTTCCGCCACCATCGCCACCAGATGACCGAAAACACTATGCGCCGCCGCCGGATGCAGCCGCTTGTCGACGGCGGCATACATCACCTCGACCATCCCGGCGATCGTCGCATCGCCCGCCTTCAACCGCGCAACGATCTGATCCTCGCGGTCATGCCGGTGCGCGATCAGTATCCGCACATAGTCCTGCGGATTGCGCGCCAGCCCGTCATGCGGCCCGCCGACCGGCGCGCCATGCGTCGGGTAATAGATCGCATCGTCGCGCGCCGTCAGCTTCTCAAGGCTCGCCATATAGGCGCGCATATCGCCGTCCGGCGGCGAGACCACCGTTGTCGACCAGCCCATCACATGATCGCCGGGGAAAAACGCCTTCTCCTCCTCCAGCGTGAAGCACATATGGTTCGAGGTATGGCCCGGCGTGAACACGCACACCGATGTCCATCCGTCACCCGAAATCACATCACCGTCGCGCACCTTCACATCGGGCGCAAATTCCATATCGCCGCCCTCTTCGATTTTCACACCGCCATCTTCACTGCGGCCATGCGGTCCGAAGGCATAGGTTTTCGCCCCCGTCTTCACCTTCAAGGCGGCCGCCAGCGGCGAGTGATCGGCATGGGTATGCGTCACCAGAATATGGGTGATCGGCCGCCCCGCCGCCGCACTGAGGATAGCCTCCAGATGCGCCGGATCGTCCGGCCCGGGATCGACCACGGCAAGGCTCCCGCCGCCGATCAGATAGGTGCCCGTGCCATGAAACGTGAAGGGCGAGGGATTAGGCGCCAGCACCCGCGTCACCATCGGCGACAGCTTCACGCCCGCGCCATAGAGGGGATCGTAGTCACGGTTGACGGGGACGGTAACGGCCATGCCGGCAGTCTTGCGGAGAGCGCCGTCAAACGCCAGTCTCCCGCCGCGTCAAGAAAAACGCCGGCTAAGAACGCCACAGGAGACAGCCATGAAACTCTACAATTCCATCGGCCCAAATCCGCATATCGTGCGCATGTTCGCCGCCGAAAAGGGCCTGAAGCTCGATCTCGTGGAGGTCGACCTGATGAAGAACGAGAACCGCCAGGCCGATCACCTCGGCCGCAATCCTGCCGGCCAGACCCCGGCGCTGGAGCTCGATAACGGCGCCTGTGTCTGCGAGATCACGGCGATCTGCGAATACCTGGAAGAAAAGCACCCCACCCCCGCCCTCATCGGCACGACGGCGGAAGAGCGCGCCGAGACACGCATGTGGGTCCGCCGCTTCGACGAGAACGTTGTGTGGCCCATGCTCAGCGGCTTCCGCTACGCCGAGGGCATCCCGATCTTCACGGGCCGTATCCCCCTCTATCCGGACATCGCGCCGCAGCTCAAAGCCCTCGCCCAGGACCGCCAGAAATGGGTCGACGGCATGATCAAGGGACGCACTTATTTTTGCGGCGACCGCTTCACCTTGGCCGACGTCCTCGCCTATTGCATGACCGCCTTCGCCATCTCGGTCGGCCAGGCCATCAACGCTGAAGCTCCCAATCTCGCCGGGTGGTTTGAGCGTGTGAAGTCCCGCCCCAGCGCCTCCGCTTAACCCGGCGGCGCCGCCGCCTAAATCGCCCGCCCGGCCTTCTCCCAATAGGGATCACGCAGCTTCCGCTTGAAGATCTTGCCCGAATCCTCGCGCGGCAATTCGGCGGCGAATTCGATCTGCTTGGGCACCTTGTATTTGGCAAGATGCCGGCCGAGTTCGGTGCGCACCGTGACAGTGTCGAGCGCGATTCCCGGCTGCGGCTGGATATAGGCGCAGAGCGCCTCGCCGAACTCGTCGTCCGGAATGCCGAATACCGCGCAGTCCGCGACGCCTGGGATCTTGAGCAGCTCGTTCTCGATCTCGGCGGGATAGATGTTCACCCCGCCCGAGATCACCATGTGATTGCGCCGGTCGCAGAGGAAGAGATAGCCGTCGCCATCGAGATACCCGATGTCGCCCACGCCGATCAGGCCGTCGCGTTCGGCCTTGCGGCGTTTTTCGGCGTCGCCGTGATAGGTGAAGTCGGCGGCGGAGACGATCCGGCAATAGACATCGCCCGCCTCTCCAACGGCCGCATCGCTCCCGTCCTCGCGCACAACGCGGATCTTGGCATCAGGCAGTGCCTTGCCGACTGTGCCGGGATGGGCGAGCCAGTCGGCGCTGGTGCAGAACACGACCGCGCTCGTCTCCGTCGAGCCGTAATACTCGTTGATGACCGGACCCCACCATTCGATCATCGCGCGCTTCACATGCGGCGGACACGGCGCAGCGGCATGAACGACAAACTGCAGCGACGACAGATCGTACTTTGAGCGTACCTCATCGGGCAGCTTCAGCAGGCGCACGAACATCGTCGGCACCATATGCAGATGCGTCACCTTGTGCTTCTCGATGAGCTGCAGCAGTTCTTCGGGATCGAAGCGCGGCTGCAGGATCACCTCGCCGCCGGCCCGAACGGCAAAGCCGCCATAGGCGTTGGGTGCCGAGTGATACATCGGCCCGGTCATCACCGTTGAGATGCGGGGGGCAGCCTTGCCCGACATCAGCGCCAGGATCGCGTCCTTGAAGCCGAACACGATGCCAACCGAGTTCATCGTCGCCAGAAACTGCGCGGGTGTCGGGGGCTCCCGCTTGACGCCCTTGGGATGGCCGGTCGTGCCGCCGGTGTAGATAATCGCCCCCGGTGCCTCAGCCGATTGCGGCGGACGGCGCTCGAACCCGGCGAGCCACGACGCCCATGCGGTGCGCCCGGCGGGCACCGCACAGCGTTCCAGTGCGATGCCATAGGCGGCAGCGATCTCGGGCGGCGTCTCCACGACAAGGATGGGCACGCCATCGGGAAATGCCGCTTCCACGCCCGCCACCAGATCGGCATGGATGACGATGGCGCGCGCCCCGCAATTGGCGAACAGATAGCGCGCCTCTTCCAGCGTGAAGTGCCAGTTGACCGGCACCGGATAGGCGCCGGTCTGGCCCGCCGCCGCCGCCGCTTCGTAGAAGGCGAGATCGTTCCTGAGATACAGTGCGATGCTGTCGCCCTTGCCGATGCCCAGGCTCTCAAACCCGGCGGCGGCCCGTTCGGCGCGGTCGGCGAGTGTCGCGGCATCCAGCGAGCGGTCGCCCGAAATGATCAGCGTCATGCGTTTCGTCCCAAGGTGTCTTGTGGGCCGATTGAAGCGGCGAACCCGGGCGGCGTCCAGCACCGCCCGGGCAAATGTTGCAGCTCAGCTTGGAGCCCGGCCTGACCGCGTCAGGGCTTCGAACCGCCAGGTCATCAGGACGGCAGCGACCGAGAGCCCGATCACGAAGCCCCACCAGATGCCGTTGCCGCCCCAGCCGGCCCAGAATGCCAGCGCTGCGCCGGCCGGGAACGCGAGCACCCAATAGGCGAGCCCGGCGATGAGCATGGGAACCTGCGTATCCTTCAGGCCCCGCAGCGCTCCCATCGCCGTGACCTGCATCCCGTCGAACAGCTGGAACAGCGCGGCGATGGCGAGGAACCCGGCCGCCATGCGGGCGGCCTCCGCGTTGCCAGGGTCGCCAAGATCCAGATAGGCCGCGACGATGAGGTTCGGCACGCTCCAGATCAGCACCGCCATCACCAGCATGAACACCGCCGCCAGCCCGATGCTGACATGGCCTGCGCGCCGCGCCGCCTCCATGTTTTTCGCGCCCGCGCCAAAGCCGACCCGCACCGTGGCGGCAGAGCCGAGCGCCATCGGCACCATGAAGGTGAGCGAGGCGACATTCATCGCGACCATCTGGCCCGCGACTGCCGCCGTCGAAATCCAGCCCATGAGGATGACGGCACTGTTGAAGAGCCCTGCCTCGAACGTCCAGCTCAGCGCGATCGGCCAGCCGAGCCGCGCCAGTTCCTTGAACTGGCCCCAGTGGAACGACAGCAGATTGAGGAACGGCCGGAACGACACGAAGTCCCGGTCGACCAGATAATAGAGGATCAGCGCCGAGAGGCCGATCACTTCCGAGATCGCGCTGGCGATTGCCGCCCCGGTGATGCCGAGCGCCGGCGCTCCCAGATTGCCGTAGATCAGAACCCAGTTGAGGAACACGTTGGTCACGAGCATCAGCGCGGCGATCCACAGCGCCGGCCCGGTACGTTCAAGCGAGGCCGCGACCATCCGCATCGCCATGAACGCGCCCATCAGGGGCGCGGCAGGCAGGCGCGCATAGATATAGCTCGCCGCCATCTCGGCGAGATGCGCCTCCTGGCCGAGCGCCAGCAGGATCGTCTTTGCATGCAGCATGACGAGGATCACGGGAAGCGAGACCGCGACCCCCATCCAGATGCCCATGCGCAGCGCGACGCGCAGCTTGGCGTTGGTTTCCTCGCTGCGCCGGCTCCGGTCGAGCCCGTACGGATCGGCCCCGATGGCCTGCGCCGAGACCGGAGAGACCGCGTTCACGAAGCCCATCGAGGGCCAGAACAGCATGTAATAGGCCGCCGTCGCGAGCGCGATGGCCGCGAGCGCGTCGGCACCGAGGCGCGCGACCATCATCACATCAGCAACGCCGATAGCCATCCAGAGAAGCTGGGTGGCGGCAATCGGCGTGGCCAAGGCGAGCGATGCGCGCGCTTCACCGGACCAGGTTTTGGGAAGGTCGAGAGTCTGGCCCTTGGGGGCCGTAGCGACGAAATCGGTCATGAGCGGGTCCGGAAAAAAAAGGGGAGCCGCTCAGCAGGAAAGCGGCGGCCTCAGAAGAGGTCGATCGGCATCGTCAGGTCCGTTCTGTGGTGGCAGCACACGCAGTCATGAGCCGGGCTTAGACGTGCGAGCACGTGCGGGCAAGTGGCCCGGATGAGACACCGTGCGGCATTTTGATCTCAGAGGCTGAGATGCATGAACTGGTTGAACGGGCCTGGAATGTAGTCGCCGAACCGCTCGCCAAAGCGAAATCCTGTTCGCTCATAGAGCGCGATGGCGGGCGCGAACGCCGGCCCCGCCCCTGTCTCAAGACTGAGTTTGCGATAGCCGCGTGCGCGGGCGAGCGCGATCAGATGATCGAGCAAAGCGGCGGCAACCCCGCGGCGAAAATGTTCGGGGTGGGTCCGCATGGATTTGAGCTCGCCGGTCGCCGCATCCAGCTCCTTCAGCGCCCCGATGCCGGCGAGCCGCTCGCCGCGCCATGCGGCGAAGACGCTGATCGCGGGGACCTGAAGTCCCGCCAGATCCAGCGCATACGACGTCCCCGGCGGCGACACCGCCAGCGCATCCGTAAGATGGAAGCGCAGCAAATCGATGACGTGTGGGTTGGAAAAATCGCCGGCGACGATCCGTAGCGTCTCGGCGTCCGGCGCTGGAGCCTGATCTGGCGAACGGTTCATGTTTGCTCCACTCATGCGCGAGCGGAGGAATGGTCGGAGAGAGAGGATTCGAACCTCCGGCCCCTGCCTCCCGAAGGCAGTGCTCTACCAGGCTGAGCTACTCTCCGACGCGGGAAGCGGTTCCTAAACGGGCCGGCCTGCGAAAGCAAGCGCGCTCGTCGTCACTGGCGAATGGCCGCCGTAGCGACAGTACATTCGAAACGGCCAGCCGATTTCTGCGAACAATTGCAGTCGCCGCGCGCCGTTCCGCCCGCCCGGGCCTTGGCCTTGGAGCAGGCATCGCCCTCGGAGGTGCCGACCGCCGTGATGCCCCGTCCCGCAACCTGCGGCGTTCCTGACGCGTATGTTTGTCCGGGCGCGGTCTCGACCGCGGCCGGCGCCAGGGTCTTCACCCCGCCAATGCTGACGCAGTCGACATATTCGTCGGGCGTCATCTCGGTGGCGGGTTTGCTGCAATCGGCCTGCGCCATGACCGGCGGGCTGAGGAGCAGTGCAAAGGCGAAGGCGGTCAGGATACGCATGGCCGTGTATCTCGCGGGTGAGCCAGACCTTTTTAAGGCAGGCCCGTTTTAAGGCAGAGGCCTTTACGGCTCAACCGTCATCGCCCAGATAGGGCGAAACCGATCTTGCCGCGAAATGCTGCCGCAACGCCCGGTTCAGCTCCGCGCCGAAGAGAATGAGAATGGCGGTGAAGTAGAAAAACACCATCGCCGCCGCGATCCCGCCAAGCCCGCCGTAAACCGCGTCATAGCTCGCAAAATTCGCAAGATACGCCGTAAACCCGGCCGCCAGCGCGAGCCACAACAACGTCGTCACCAGCACCCCCGGAATGACGTCATAAAGCCGCCGCCGCCCCCCCGGCAGCCACAGATGCGCCAGGCACAGCGCCGCGAACAGCGCGCCCCCGGCCGCGAGATAGCGGGTGAGAATATTCTTGGCGACCGAGCCGGCCGCCTCCTTGGCATAGTCCGGCAGATCGGTCAGCACGACCGTCGAGATGATGGTGAGATAGCCCAGGAACACCGCCAGCCCGACCACCGAAGCGATCACCAGCAGGCTCTCCAGCCGCCGCCGCACAATGTTGCGCTCCTCCTCGGCATCATAGGCGCGGTTGAGCCCGGTACGCAGCGATTCCACCCCGTTCGAGGCCGACCACAGCGCAATGATCGCGCCGATGGTCAAAAGCTGCGGCGAGCGGATCGACAGGGCCTCGGAGAAGGGCCGCGAGATCGCCGAGGCGATCTGCTGCGGCAGCGCCCCGAAGACCAGCTGCACCGCCTCACGCGCCTCGCCCTCGACATGGAAGAAGGCAGCGAAGGCGATGAGAAAGATCAGGAACGGAAACAGCGCCAGCAGCGTCGAGAACGCCATGGAACCGGCAATCTCGATGCCGTCATGCAGCACCAGCCGTTCCATCGCCTTCCAGGCCGGCGAGAAAATCCCCCAGACGCGCGCCGCGCGCACGCGCCAGCGCCGGGAAAACTGCGGAAGATGCTCACCGAGACGCATGGCGCACTCTAGCCGCCTGCACGCCCCTGACGGAAGCGCACAGGATGGACGCGGCGCGCCAGCCATTCCGAGGCCACCAGCGCACCCAGCGACAGCAGCACCGACATCGCGGTCAGCCGCAGCGCCGCCCCGTCGCCGCCCGGCGTCTGGATATAGGCGTAGATTGCCGAGGGGATGGTCTGCGTCTCGCCGGGAATGTTCGAGACAAACGTAATCGTCGCCCCGAACTCGCCAAGGCTGCGGGCGAAGGCGAGCACCGCCCCCGCCACCACGCCAGGCGCGGCGAGCGGCAGTGTCACGCTCAGGAAAGCCCGGATGCGCCCCGCCCCAAGGCTTCGCGCTGCCCGCTCCATCGCCGGATCGACCGCCTCGATCGCCATACGGATCGCCCGGACCGCCAGCGGAAACGCCATCACGGCCGAGGCGACAACCGCACCTGTCCATTTGAACGCCAGGACGATCCCGAACCAGTCTTCCAGCCATGCCCCGACCGGGCCGTTGCGCCCCAGCAGCAACAGCAGCAGATAACCCGTCACCACCGGCGGCACGACCAGCGGCAGATGCACGATGGCATCGAGCAAAATCTTCCCCGGAAAATTCCCGCGTGCCAGCAGCCACGCCATCAGCACCGCCGGCGGCAACACGGCAATCGTGCACCACAGCGCCACCTGCAAACTCAGAAAGATCGCGTCCCACTCGGCGGACGTGAAGACATCCATCAGAGGCTTAGAGCCTGACTTGAAATGCCTGTCATCCCGCTCGAACGCGCCGCCGGCAACAGCCAATCCCTCTCCGCGCGTGAGCGGGAAGAGGACAGACCGGCGCAGCCGTTCAGGTGAGGTGACGGGGCACCGGTCGTTCTCACGACGACGGCTTGCCGAAACCGGCCTCGGCAAAGATCGCCCCCGCCGCATCGGTCTTCAGGAAAGCCAGAAACGCCGCCGCCTCAGGTGTCGCTGTCCTGGTCAGCGCTGCGGGATAGCGGATCGGATCGTGGCTCGCGGCGGGAAACACCCCGAGCGACTTCACCTTGGGTTCCGCCCGCGCGTCCGTCACATAGACGATCCCGAAAACCGCCTCGCCGCTCGCCACCAGCGCCAGCGCGGCACGCACGTTTTCGGTGCGCGCGATTTTCGGCGACACGGCATCCCACACGCCGAGCGCGCTCAGCGCCTGCTTGGCATATTTGCCTGCCGGCACTGCATCGGGATCGGCAGACGCCAGCTTGCCATCGCCGATCGCCCCGGCGAGATCGAACTTGTCGGCAATGACGAGGCTCGAGGCGCTCTCGGCCGGCACGATCAGCGCCAGCTCGTTCGATAGAAGATCGCCGCGCGTATCGGCGGCGATCAGCGATTTCTCCGCCAGATAATTCATCCAGTCCTCGTCGGCCGAAATGAACAATTCGGCCGGCGCACCTGCCTCGATCTGCTTGGCGAGCGCGTTGGATCCCGCATACGAAATCACCACCGTTGTTCCCGTCGACGTTTTGAACACCGCCGCCACCTCATCCAGCGGACCTTTGAGGCTCGCCGCCGCAAACACCACCGGCCCATCCGCTGCGCGCACCGGCATGGCGAAGGCCAAAGCCGCCACGATGAAGGCGATCAGCGCTTTCATGAGAGAGGCTCCTGCTTGCCGTTATATCGGTTCGTATATAGCGTTACCATCATGCCGTCGCTTTCGATCAGAGTCGATCTCGCGCCCGGGGCCTCGATCGGTCCCGGCAAGGCGCGCCTTCTTGAAGAGATCGCGCGGCTCGGTTCGATCTCCGGCGCAGCCCGCGCCATAGGCATGTCCTATCGCCGAGCCTGGCTGCTGGTCGACGACCTCAAATCGGTCTTTGGCGAACCGCTGGTCGAAACCGCCGCCGGCGGCGTCAAAGGCGGCGGCGCGGCGCTTACCAAACGCGGCGGGGCTGTGCTGGCCGCCTTCCGCAAGCTGGAGCGCGATGCCGCACGCGCCGCCACAAGCGCCATCGCAGAGATGACGCACTGCGCCTGACGCGCCCGGCACCTTGCAGATCGGCGGCAGCGATGCGACGAGCCTCGCCTTCACCATTCTGCCGGCGAGCAAACAGCTCCGGCGACGGAGCCCAAATGGCCGACAAGATCGCCGTTCTCTCACCGCTTCTGGCGGGGCTGGGGCGCATATTCACCGGCTTTGAGGTGGTAAACCGCGCCGATTTTGCCAGCGATCGGGCGATGTCCGCCGCTCATCCCGACATCCGCGCGATCGTGGTGATCGGCGGCGACAAGCTGGAACATTCAACAATCGAGGCACTCCCCAGTCTCGGCCTCATCGCCTGTTATGGCGTCGGCTTTGACGGCGTCGATGCCAAACACGCCCGGGCGCGCGGCGTCGAAGTCACCAACTGCCCCAATGTGAACAACGAGGACGTCGCCGACCACGCCATCGGCATCTACATCGCCCTGGTGCGCGGCATCGTCGCGGGGCATGAGCGCGTGCTCAATGGCGGCTGGACCCCCGGTTTCCGGGGCGTCTTCGGCCCCTCGCTCCGCCAGATGAAGTGCGGCATCGCCGGTTTAGGGGCGATCGGCCAGTCCATCGCCCGCCGCCTCCCCGGCTTCGGGATCGAACAAATCGCCTGGTGGGGCCCCAACCCCAAACCGGAAATCACAATCCCCCGCCTCTCCTCCCTCACCGAACTCGCAAGCTGGTGCGACGTTCTCTTCGTCGCCGCCCGCGCCGACGAGACCAGCCGCAACATGATCACGCCGGATATTCTCACGGCGCTCGGCCCTCAGGGCTACCTCGTCAACATCACCCGCGGCTTCACGGTCGATGAAGACGCCCTGATCGCCGCCCTCAAGGCGAAGACCATCGCTGGTGCGGCCCTCGATGTCTTCATGGAGGAACCGACCCCGCCGGCACGCTGGGCGGACGTCCCGAACGTCGTCCTCACCCCCCATATCGGCGGCGCCGGACGCGGCGCGGCCGAGGCGCAAACCCGGCTTGTTCTGCAGAACCTCACCGCCTTTTTCACCGGCATGCCCGTCAAAAACCCCGTCCCCGGCTAGAGGCCGTCCCCTATTCGGACGAATGCACCACCGGCTCGAATGCGGCATACTTCCACTATGCGCCGCCTGCTCATTCTTCTTTGCGCCCTGATGCTCGCTGCGCCCGCCACCGCGCAGGATGAGGACCCCTACTACCCCGAGCCAACTCCGCAACCCTACGGCTACGGCACCTTCATCTTTTCCAACTGGACGGCGTTCGACGTCGACTTCATCGTCGACGGCGTCACCGCCTGCCGGGCTTATGTCAACAGCACCTGCACAACACAGTCGGCGCCGGGCCGGCACTATGTGACCGGTCGCTTGGTCAGGGATCCGCCGGGAGAGACAAGTATATCCCTGGACCTGGAAGACGGTGCCACCGTCACATGGTCGGTGGAAGGCGGCGGCACGGCCCCAGTGCCCGGAACAGCCGACCCCGCCGCACCCCAGGGTACCGGATACGGCACCGTCACCTTCATCAACCAGACTGCGTTCCAGATCGACTTTTACATCGACAGTTCATACGCTTGCCGCGCCTGGGTAAACGGCTCCTGCTCCGCACAGGCAAGTGTCGGCTCTCACTACGTCTCCGGCAAGACGGTTGAGGATACGCCGCGCGAATCCACCGGCAGCGTCGAGGTCGCCGATGGCGGCGAGACAAGCTGGACTCTCAGCGGCGGCGGCACACCCGCGACATCCGGTTCCGACTCTGAGGCGACCGGTTACGGCACCATCGAGATCAAGAACTACTCCGCATTCCAGCTCGATGGATATGTCGATGGCGTCTATCTCTGCCGGGCGGCACCGGGCAGTTCATGTTCGGGGCAGGCCAGCGCCGGAACACACTCCGTGATGGTCCGCACCGTTGAAGCCACACCGCGGGAATCGCCGCCAACCTCGCTTGAGGTTGCCGGCGGTGGAACCAGCACGGTCGAATATTCGGGCGGCGGCAACGCCGCAACCGGCTACGGCACGATCGAGTTCAAGAACGGCACGGCGTTTCCGCTCGACGGCTATGTCGACGGCACCTATGCCTGCCGCGCCGAAGCCACCAGTTCATGCGCTGTACAGGCGAGCGTCGGCACCTATTCGGTCACCGTCCGCACAGTTGAGGCGACACCGCGCGAGTCGGCAGCGGCCTCCATCGAGGTCGTAGAGGGCGGAACCTCTTCAGTCGACTTTACAGGCGGGGGCACCGCGCCCACAGGCAACGGCAATATCGAATTCTTCAACGGCACCGCCTTCAGCCTCGATTTTTACGTCGACGGCACCTTCGCCTGCCGCGCCAACCCACGAAGCAGCTGCACGGCGCAAGCAAGTGTCGGCACCCATTCCGTTACAGCCCGAACCGACGAAGCAACCCCGCGCGAGTCCGAGGCCGGTACCGCCGAAATCGTCGATGGCGGCACCACGAAATTCGAAATCGGCGGCGGCGGCGAACCCGTCACCCTGACAGGGCAAGGAACAGTCATGTTCGACAACCAATCCATGTATATCATCGATTTCTACATTGACGGCCTCGCCGCATGCCGCGCCCAGGCGGCCAATTCCTGCGCGGCCGAAGCGACTGTCGGCAAACACAAGATCACGGGCCGCACAGTCAGTGAGCCTTCCTTCGAAGTCGCCGGTCTGGTCGACGTGAGCGAGGGCGCACAGACCGTCTATGCTGTCGTTAACGCCGCCGGCGCGCAACAGACGCAGCCCGCGCCGTCCCCGGTAACGCCATCCGGTCCCGCTCCGGCACCAGCCGGCTCCGGCAATGTCGCGTTTGAGAATCTAACGAAAATGACGGTCGATTTCTATATCGACGGCCATTTCCTTTGCCGTGCCCCGGCGCAACAATCCTGCATCGGGGTCGTGCCTCCAGGCGGCGGCACCAGCGTCACCATCCGTCCCGCCGCCTGAGCGCCGCTTTTGCGCTTGGCGGCGGGCCTTGGTTCCGCGACAAAGCGCCATGATATCATCGGACCCCTACACGCTCGACCGCTCTCTGGAGCTTGAGCATCTGGACGGCGGCCGCTGGCGCGCCGCGACCAGCCCCGACTACGCCAACCGCGTCGGTCCCTATGGCGGCTGGATTGCCGCGCTCCTCATGAAGGCGATCCTCGATCAAAAGCCGGCGGGTGACCCGCTCTCGCTCACCGTCACCTTTCTCGGCGGCTGTCAGGACGGCGCGCTTGAAGGCTCATGCCGTCTTCTGCGCCGCAGCCGCACCAACGAGCATTGGACGGCGGAGTTCGCCGACCAGACCGGCACGCTGGTCGCCCACGGCGTCGTGACGATGGGTCTGCGCCGTCCCACCATCGATCTTGGCATGCCGGTGGGCCCCGCCCCGGCGCCCCGGCCCGAAGATATCCCACCCCGCCCCGACTTCGGCGGCACCGGCCCCGGCTTCTTCAAGCGCTACGACTACCGCCAGTTCCTCGGTAAGCCGTTCCGCGTCAACGATACCGCCGACAGCCGCGGCTGGCTGCGGGACGCGGACGGCCGCCCGCTCGACTATCTCTCGCTCGCCGCTGCGGCCGACGCGCCGATGCCGCGCGTCTTCCTGAAAACCACCAAGCCGACACCGATCGCCACCATGACCATGTCGGTCTATTTCCACGCTAATACCGAAGCGATGGCCGAAGCTGCCGGCGCGTTCATTCTCATCGATAGCGGCATGCGCATCGGCCGTGACGGCTTCCACGATCAGACGGCGGTTCTCTGGACCGCCTCGGGCAAGCTCCTCGCCACGACCGAACAGATCGTTTGGTATAATCTGAAAGAAGAACCGGCTTAGGCTGCGCGCACGCCGCTCGAATGCCAGCGCGCCGAGGGCAGACGGATGCGCACAGTGGTGCCGTGCCCCTCTTCACTCTCGAAGAGGATCGCGCCGTTCATCGCGGTCACAAGCCCGCGCACGATGGAGAGGCCGAGGCCCGTGCCGCCGCCATTCGCCTCCTGATTATTGGACACCTGATAGAACGGCGTGCCGAGAAGCGGCAACTTGTCGGCAGGTATGCCCGCGCCGGTATCCGCGACTGTGATCTCGACCGTCCCGTCGAGCCGCTTCTCGCTCCACGAGAGCTTGACCTTGCCCTTGGACGGCGTGAACTTCAGCGCGTTCGAGATGAGATTGATCAGGCATTGCCGCAGCGCCGTCGCATCCGCCAGCGTCTCGACCCACATATGCTCGCGCTTGACGACAAGCTGGACACCGCGCGCTGCCGCCAACCCCTCCAGCATCCGCGCCGCTTCGCGCACGGTTGAATCCACCGGACATGGCGCAAGGTTCACTTGATGCTTGCCGGCCTCGATGCGGGCCAGCGACAGAATGTCATTGATGACACCAAGCAGGTGCGATCCCGAATGCAGGATATCGGCGGAATATTCCTTGTACTTCTTAATGCCATGCGCGCCGAAACGCTCTTCCGACATGATCTCAGAAAATCCGATAATTGCGTTCAGCGGCGTCCGCAGCTCATGGCTCATATTGGCGATAAACGACGACTTGGCCGAGCTTGCCGCTTCCGCCGCCTTGGCCGAGATCGAAATCTGCACCAGACGGTGAATGAGGCTGCGCCAGCGCACCGACAGGAATGCGAGCGCCAGACACATTGCAAGCACAAGCCCGATCGCCCACGGCCAGTAACCTTGCATGAAGGCACCTAGCTGCGATGGTGGGTACCAGTTCAGACAGCCGATTTTGCGCCCTTCTAGATCCTCCAACGGCACCGAAACTCCCGCGAACGGCTGCGCGCCGCTGACAAAACTCACGCCGGAAATGCCGAAATCTTCAGCCAGCATCGGGAGCGCTGCCTCCTCCACCGGCGTTAGCGCGATGAGGACATTGCGGGGGCGGCGCGCGTCGTTCTGCAATCCCTGATCGACCGGCACTATGACGGAAGCGGCCATGATGTAGGCGCGGCCCTCA
>Ga0105044_10008360_pt1 | contig 14206 bp, 15 predicted proteins | sample MAT01_FD_78092 | JGI IMG/M metagenome (GOLD analysis project Ga0105044, IMG submission 78092) | Freshwater microbial communities from Lake Fryxell liftoff mats and glacier meltwater in Antarctica - MAT-01 | ecosystem: Environmental > Aquatic > Freshwater > Ice > Liftoff microbial mat | place...
CGGCCTGCTTCTGCAAAAGCCGTGGCTCGGGGGTCATTGGTTCGGCAGCAGGGAAAAGCGCAGCGCGTCCGGGCACGCGGTCCAGTTCTCCGCGCAAAATTGGCCGCCTTCGCGGTTCACGGCCACGTCGAAGATATTGCCCGGCTGCTGCACAAGTTCGTCGAAGAGCCCCGCGCGCAGGTGCCCCTCGACGGTCGTGCCGTAGTCCGGGCGGTAGCCGCACTCTCGCACTTCGCGGAGAAGGTCGTCGCACACGCGAATGAACTGCGCGGCGGTGAGGTCCACGCCGCAGCGTTTCGCACCCGCCACGGCTTCGCCGAGCAGCACGCGGAGACGTTGCACCACGACGCGGGCCTGCGCGGCGTCCACGGTTTTGGGGCGTCTGCCGAAGTTGGCGATGAAGCTCGCGACGCCGGGCGTGAGGCCGTCGTCGAAATGGCCGTGTCCGATGACAGGGTTCCCGCTGCGGACTTTCATGGCTCAGAAGACGAACGTTTCATCCGGCTGCGGGCACGGTTCGATTTTCTCCGCGCGGAGCACCGGAACGCGTTTGCCGCCTTCGATGGGAAAGGTCGCGGTGCCGGTGATGCGCACCCAGTTCATTTTCGGAATCTGCGGCATCGGCTTCATTTCCACGAGCGTGCCGGCAGGCCGCGCGTCGGCGGCGCAGCAGGTCATCATCAGGCGCACGGCCTTGAAGCGAGACGGGTGCGCATCGCGGGAAGGCGCCGGCATGAACTGGCCGACGAGCACGACCGTCCTGCCCTCGAAATCGCCGCGCATCGCCGCCTCATTCGCGGCGAAGATGAGGTCGAGGACTTCCAATTTGATGTGACCCTCCGGCGTGCGCGGCAGCCAGTCGCCAGGCTCTGGCGGGGCGGCGTCCTCCCCGTCATCCGGGCCGGCGCGCGAGGGCAGTGGGAAAAGCGCGGTCTCGCGGCTGCGCGCCGCCGCGGCCGGCCGGGCGTTCAACTCGGCGGCGGCGGTGATGGTGCCGCGATTTTCCACCATCGTCGCACTGAAGGAATCCCGGTTTCCTGCAACAGCGGCGATGAGCACCGGGATCATCAGCATCATCCACGTCCACTGCTTTCCGGGCCGGGTGAGGGGACCGCACGAATCGTCCTTGCAGGCGTGCAACTCGCCACCCGCGAAGAGCAGCACGAGCGTCATCACGGCGAGCGCGAGGCCCGCCCACAGCACGTACGGCCGGAAGCCCGGCGCGAGAAACGCATGCAGCCGCCCATTGAAGTAAAAGTGGGGCAGCATCGCGCTCCACGCGCCGAGCGTCACGGCGGCGAGGCGGTTGGGCACTGCTTTTCCAATGTCGTTCATGAGGCGTTTGCGGCGCGCAGGGCGTCGGCGAGATTCAGGCGGCGATCGCCGTGGGGGCGCTCCCATTTTGCACCGATCCTCTCCACCAGATTCGCGGGCCACTCGGCGCGCCGGACATCCGCCCACCAGCGCCCCGCGGGCGAGTAGTGCGCGGTGCGGCCAGCCTGGCTCCACACGCCGACGGAAGCCGGGCGCGTGGCGGGCCAGAAGTGCCCCTTCGAGCGCAGCACGCCCGGCCATTTCGTGGCGAAGACTGCGGCGAGCCGAGCGGGATGGAACGGCTTCCGCGCCCGATAGCCAAAGGACGAGAGGCCGCATGTGAGCCAGCCGTCCTTGTCTGGCTCAGCCGCGCGGGCGGTGGTGAACGGGAGCGCCAGAGCAATGAGTGTGGTTGCGATAATGGTGTGGTTTTCATGGATGAATGAATGCGAACAGTGTTGTGAAGACGGCGTTAGCGGGAAGCGCGACGGCGGTGCAATAGCGTGAGGCTGCCCAACGCGAGGAGGGCGGCGCTGCCGGGCTCGGGGACGACTTGGAAATTCCATTGCACAGCCGGGCCGGAGACGGGGACATTTCCCGCAGAGAGCGTCCCGGAAGGCACGACGGTGAGCGTGTAGCTGCCCGGCTCGGAGAAGGCCCAGTTCGCGTGCGCGTGCCCGCCCGCAGTCGGCAGCGAAATGTGGTCGGCGGCGCTGAGGCCATCGCGCGAATTCATGAGCACCTGCGGCTCGCCGAAGGCGTCCACGCTGTAAAGCGCAAACTCGCCCGGCCCCGCGATGCCAGTCAGCGTCATGGCCAGCCGGTTGTTTTGGAAAATGCCGCCGCCGGTTCGGTCCGCCGCAAGTCCGGGAAACAGCAGCCCAGGCTGCTGCGTCGACGGCAGCACCCAGACCGGCGTGCCTGCCACGCCGAGGAAGGCGGTGAAGTCCGGGTCGTTCGGCACGGCGCGTTGCGCCGACGCATTCGCGCGGAAGAGTGCTTCCCCGAGCGTGAAGTCCTCCTGGCTTTCGTGATTGTAGGCAGTCCAGATCCAGGCACCGGCCTGGTATTGTACGCCGATGTCCACTTCGCCGGACTCAAGGGTGATGGCACCGGCGAAGGGGGCGGCGACGAGGAGTGGGAGCGCGGCCAGCACGGGCACGCGGAGAAGAAAGAGATGTGATTTCATGGGCAAAATGCCGCCCCGGCGCGAACGCCGGGACGGCTCAATTTGCAAGGGGCTGCGATCAGGCCAGGGTCACGCGGCGCCGCCGGGCGAGGAGCAGGCCCACGCCGCCGAGCAGCGTGACGACGGTCGAGGGCTCAGGCACCACTTCGGTGCGGATGCGCACCACGCCCGAATCGCCAAACGTGTTGTTTTCATCGACGAGCTTGAACGCCGCTTCGTAGATGCCGGGAGTGGCGTCGGCCTGCGTCCAGAGCACAGGCGTGAAGGAGAAGCTATTGTTATCGATACCGGCCGCGAGGTGGTAGTCGTCGCCCGCTGCGTTCATGCCGATGTTCAGCGCCGAAAGGCCGCCGAAGTTCAGCCCCGGCGTGAGGCTGACGAGTTCGAGGTGCAGGTCGGCGGCAGTGAAGGCGGAGTTCCAGCGGCCGCCGCTGGAGTTGAAGAGATAGGTCTCGCCGTCGGTCGGCCCGAAGCCGGCGAGCGACTGCGTGGAGCCGATCGTGAGGGCCGAGGAGAAGGCGGTGACCTGGTTGGCGTCGGCGTAAGGCGCCGTGATCAGCTTCCCATCATAGATGCCAGTGCCGAGTTGGAGCTTGATCGGCGGCGCAGTGCCCTCGGGGACGAAGTCGCTCGCCGAGTTGCCGACCGCCGTGCCCGCTCCCAAATTCGGGCCTGTGTAAATGAAGGTGGCCTTGGAATGGTAGTGCCAGCTTGACGGTACTCCCTCGTAAACGGGCGCGTAAAGGAAGGTCAGGCGATTCAAGTTCGGATTTGGCAGCCCGGCGTAGGTGCCGCTGGTGAGCGTCGGCCGATTGTCGATCCCGGCATAGTAGGGGACCAGCGCCGCGCGGGAGCTGGTTGTGGTTGCGAGGGCCACTACGGCGAGCCGGGTCATTTTCATAGCTGGTTTCATGGTCTGTTGGTTCTTTCTGTTTGTTGTTTTGGTTTTGCCCTGGGGTGAAAAGGGATGACGCGCTCAGGCGTGGCACGTCCCGCAGCAGCCGGAGTCACCGGGCTTGGCGCCGCTTGTTCCGGGGAGTTTGGTGAAGCCGCGCCTGCCGGTGATGAGGCCGCAGCCGTCGCTGATGACGCGGCGAACGCGCAGGCCGGTGTGCGGGTCGAGGGTGAGCGCAGCGTCGTTCATGCTTTGCTGGATCTCGAAGGTGCGCGCCTCGTCGCCGTCGCGCCCAAGGATGGTTTCGCAGATGTAGGTGGGCATGGTGACGTCAGACTTCGCGGAAGGTTTTTGGCCAGGGGTCGGGGAGGGTTTCGCCGCGCAGCCAGGCGGCGATTTCCTCCCCGGTGCAGAGGCAGGCGCGGAGATCTTCGAGGAAGATGGCGCGGTCTCCCGCGGTTCCGATGATGGTGAGTTCGCATTGCCGGTCGCCGAAGATGGGATGCGCCTCGGCCAGCTTTGCGGCGAACTGGGCGCGTTCGTCGGGCAGGAGCCGGTCACTTTTTTCAGCGAGGATGGCGGCCTTCCACGTCGCCGTGAATTCGAGCCCGAAGCAGGAACCGCTTTGATTCCACACGAGCACGTCCGACGGGCGTGAGACGAGCCAGAGCCAGCCTTTGGTGCGGTGGATGCCCAGTGCTGGGCGCTGGGTGAAAAGTTCGTGCAGCCGCTGAGGGTGAAACGGTCGCGCTTCGCGCAGCACATCGCTGCCGAGGTCGAATTGCGCCGGGTCGTCGGTGGGCGTCGCGCCGCCGGGGAGCGGCGTGGGGCGGTGGAAAGTCTGCGCGTCGAGCAGGTGCCCGGGATCCACGGAGCCGTAGGCCATGTTGATGATGGTGGCGCGGGAGTCGAGCCGGTGGAGGACGGCGATGATGGCTTCGGCCTGCGTGCGCTTGAGCAGATCGGCCTTGCTAATGAGCAAGACCGAGGCAGGCGCGATCTGCGCGAGCAGCAGCGTGAGCGGCGACGTGGCGTCCGCCGCGTCGTGCGTGAGGAGCGCGCGGCCGCAGTCGTGGTCGCGCAGGAGATTGAGGCCGTCCACGACGGTGGCGAAAGTGTCGAGGCGGCAGCGGGGACGGGCGGTGAGTGCCTGGACGAGCGCAGCGGGATGGGTGCCGCCGCTCGTTTCGATGAGGAGGCAGTCCACGGACGCATCGCCTTCCAGAATTGTAAGCCCCGTGCGCAACTTCTCGCGCAGTGCGCCTCCGAGCGAGCCGCGATGAAGGCTGAGCAGCCGGTCGCCGCGGCCCTTGCGTGCTTCGGCGATAAGCTCGGCGTCCACTTCGGGTTCGCTGAGGTCGTTCACGATGACGGCGAATCGCCGCTCGCCGACATCGCGCAGCAGCCGCTTGAGCAGCGTCGTTTTCCCCGAGCCGAGAAAGCCGCAGAGCACGGTGACAGGAAGCGGCCCGGTGCGCGGCGCAAGCCCGGTCGGGACTGGCGGTGCATCGGTCATTTCAGCGCGTCCACGATGGCGGTGACGTTGTGGCGGAACATGGCGGCGTAGGTGCCCGCTTCGCCGGTGCCGAGGCCGTCGGCATAGAGCGCGGGACCGATCTTCGCGCCGCTCTCGCGGGTGATTTCGCGGAGCACTTTCGGGTTCTCGATGCTCTCGGGAAAGACGGCTTTCACGCCTTGTTCGCGGATGGCGGCGATGATGCGCGCGACTTTCCCCGACGAGGGCTGGTCGGCGGTGCTCAGGCCCTCGACGGCGTAAATCGTGAAGCTGAAATCGCGGGCGAAATACTGGAAGGCGTCGTGTGAGGTGACGAGCTTGCGCGAGGAGCGCGGCAGCTCGGCGACCTTGCCTTTTGCCCACGCTTCGAGCGTGTCGAGCGCGGCGAGGTAGCGCTCGGCGTTGGCAGTGAAAAGCGCGCGGCCGGCGGGGCTGGCTGCGATGAAGGCGTCGCGCACGGTCGTCGTTGCGCGGCGCATGTTGGAGATGCTGTGCCACCAGTGCGGGTCTTCGATGGTCGCGCCTGGGCTGCCTTCATCCGGCAGGCGCAGTGAGGCAAAGCGGTCGCCGACTTCGATGAAGTCCGAGCGCGAGCCGGTCGCCTCCTTGAGCTTGCCGGTGTAGGCCTCCATGTGCTTTGCGGAGAGCAGGACCACCTGCGCAGCGGTCACGGCGCGCAGGTCGGCGGGCTTTGGCTCGAAGGAGTGCGGGTCCACGCCGGGTTTCACGTGTGCGAAGACCTGCACGCGATCCCCGCCGACTTGCGTGGCGATTTCCGTGAGGATGGTGGAAAAGCTCGATACGCGGATTGGCTCCGCGGCTGCCGCGCAGGCGCAGAGGGTGAAGGTGAAGAGAAGTCGAAGGAGTGTCTTCATATGCCAGCCTTGCATGTGCCGATGGAACCGTGCCCCGCTCAGTAGGCGTGCCCCGCCGGGTCGATGACCAGGCGCAGCCGGGCGTGGTCGGTGCAGCATACGGGGTAGCTGCGATGCACGAGGCCGCGGCTTCCGGCGCCTGGCCAGAGGCGGCCTTTGAAAATGGCGACGGCACCCGCCGCCATCGTGCGGATGCGCGTCTCGCTTGGGACGATTGCGGCGTTCGCTTCCCCGGTGGTGCGCCCGCTCAGGCCGAGTTCTGCGCGGCGGACGTGCGGCTCATCGGCCCACTGCGTGCCGTCGCCGTGGTAGGTGCAGAGCAGCCGCACGGGCAACGTGTCCAGATGGAAAACAGAACAGCCGCGGTCGGGCACTTTTGTGAGGCGCACGCGCACGGCGGCGCAGCCGGCTACGTCTGCGAAATCCACGGCGAGTGCGACAATGTCCTCCAGCAGCCAGTACGCGGCGGGTTCGCTTTTTCCACGGGAAAACGGAGCGCGCAGTGCGAGCGCGGCCAGCAGCTCAGGCCCGGGTCCAGCGGTGGCATCCAGTTCCAGCGAGCCACGGCGGGCGGTGAGCTTTTGGCAGAATGCGGCCACGGGCGCAGGCAGCCGCCGCTCCCACAGTGCCAGGTCATACGCACGTTCACGGACGTGGCGGAGCACTTCCTGGCTCGGGCCGGTGATGGCGCGGGACACGCGTGGGATCTGCCTCTGCGGGCGAAGGGCTGCGGCGGATGGCATGGCGAAAGGTGGTCGGGTGTGAAGGCGCGGCCCGGATTGCAGGCGCGAAAGTCTCGCAAACACGTCTTACTGTAGTGCAAATGATTTGCAAGTAAAATTTCGCCATTCTGCCAGCCTTTCTCCGCGACATCCGGCGGCGCCGAACCATTCGTGCGGGGCTCGAATGGCCGCGTCCATACTCATGCCGTGCCCGGGACATCCGCCCCGGCCTCGCGCAGCTTGGCGAGGCTCTCGATGGTCACCGTCTATGGCGTCCTCCACGCATTCAACGGGGATGGCAAGGTCAGTGTGGTAACCGTTCGCGCTGAAGCCGCCTGCTACGAGATGAGGCGCTGGAATCACCAAACCAGTTCGTCTGCCGCCTGTGCCGCCGCATCTTTGATACCCCGCGCGACGGTCACAGTCGCAAGCCCCCGCGCACCGCCTTTCCAAGTCGATGACCCATTTTGTCGTGTTGCTCGGACTCTGCGTGAATGGAATGAGGCATCGGCGGGTTCACGGGATCTGTGGTTTCCATTTCCCGGATTCCCGGCTACACCTCGGGCGATGCCTCCGCACACCCATGACACCAAGGCCAGCCTGGAGACCGCGCTTCAGACCCTGCGCGACAATGGCTCCCGCGTGACCGAGCCGCGCAAGGCCATCCTCGCGCTGCTGACGCGCGAGCACGGGCCATTCACCATCGAGGAAATCCATCAGCGCATGAAGGGTGCCGGGGATTTGGTGACGGTATATCGCTCCCTGGCGGCGATGGAGGAGATCAACATCGTGCGCCGGTGCGATTTTGGTGATGGCACCTACCGCTACGAATTCAACACCGGCGAGCACCATCATCATCACCTCATCTGCCGCGTGTGCCGTAGCGTCCGAATCATGGAATTCTGCGTGGCCGACGGTCTCGAACGGATGGCCCGCCAGCTCGGCTATGCGAATGTGAGCCACACCCTGGAAATCTTCGGCATCTGTGCGAAGTGCCAGCGGAAGGAAAAATCTGAAGGAGAGCGGTAGCGGGAAGGCGGCGAGTCTGGCGTGGCAGGAAGTGCGGTCCTGGCGAATCGCCCGATGGTCGCCCGTGGACGTGCGCTCATTCGGCGCCGAGCCTCCATTTCTCCCAGTCGATGGGAGGCAAGTGATGAGTAATTCGTAATTAGTTGCGCCAAGCCCGGAGAACTCATCACTCCACGCGCGGCCTCTGAAGCAGGATCGTCGTCACTGACTCCAAGAGCCCAGGAAATGCGAGCTGGCCCGCCCGTGTCCATCTTGCGGAAGCGGGTGGGTGATACCGACTGCCAGGACAGAGTTTCTTCCACGGCCTCGGGTGGGAGTCATTGATGGGTTTGCTGGCGCGAAGGAGCCGTGAGGCAGGGTGTGGCGGCATGTAACTGCAAAACAATTGCGGAAAGTTCTTGCGTTGCTGGCCGGGCTGGCAGAAAAATGCGCGCCTTAACGCCATATACATGCACAAGAAACCCAACCAACAATCCACCATGAATCGCATCCTCGCCGCCTCAATCCTCTCCTTCAGTCTCGGCGCGCTCATTCCTTCGACCGCATCCGCCGCCCTGGCGAACTACACGAAAGGACATGGCGACATCGGCATCGCTTACGAAGGCGGGCTGTGGAACCTGCACGTCCATCTGAGCCAGTTCGCCGTGCTGGACGGCATTCCGCTGGCCGCCGCACAGGAGTTTTCGCCCGGTGACATCGCAATCGTGGTGCCGAATCCCACGGCGGCCCGGCCGGGCAGCTCCACCTGGATTCCGCTCGGCATCAGCGCGGGCCAGCCCTTCTGGTTTCTCCCGAAGAGCCAGGATGTGAACAAGCCCTTCCTTGGCTTTGGGACTGAGGAGCTGGACCCGGGCGACTGGGTCGGGGACATCTCGCTAAAGCTGACCGCCATCTCCGGCACCGGAGTGAGCGCGGGCGGTTTCTTCACGCTCTGGGACACGGACACCTTTGGCGACAAGACCTTCTACTGGACTTCTGCCGACGGACTCGGCGTGACCGATGTGCTCACAGTGGGCGCGGGCACTCACTCGCATAACAACATGGCTTTCACCAAGGCGGGCACCTACGACATCACCATCCAGGCGATGGCCACGCATGTGGATGACGGCGTGATAGTCGGCTCGGCCACGTATCGTTTCGACGTGGCGCCGATACCCGAGCCCACAACGGCGACTTTCACCGGACTGTTTTGCATCGGCGCGGCGGCCCTCAGGAGGAGGCGCAGCCGCCCGCTGCACGCCTAGGCTGGTGTTCATAGAAAGGCAGACCAGTGCCCCGTTTGCGCTCCGCGCATAGCGGGGTGCTGGCTGCCGAATTTCGCCCGCCACATCCGCGCTGCAAATCATCCTGCTCCATCCCATGCCTGCTTTGAAAAAAGCCCCTGCCGTAAAACGGCGTGCTTCATCCCCGAAGCGCCGCCCCCGCAATGCCAAGCGGCTCCCCGTCACCGTCCTCTCCGGTTTTCTCGGCGCGGGGAAGACGACGCTGCTCAACCACATCCTGCACAACCGCGAGGGCAGGCGCGTCGCTGTGATCGTGAATGACATGAGCGAGGTGAACATTGATGCCGCGCTCGTGGCTGGCGGCGGCTCGCAGCTTTCGCGCACGGAGGAAAAACTCGTGGAGATGAGCAATGGCTGCATCTGCTGCACGCTGCGCGAGGATTTGCTGAAGGAAGTCCGCTCGCTCGCGGAGGCTGGGCGTTTCGACTACCTGCTCATCGAGAGTACCGGCATCTCCGAGCCGCTTCCGGTGGCGGAGACGTTTGCCTTCAAGGAGGAGGACGGCTCCAGCCTCGGCGACATCGCGCAACTCGACACGATGGTCACCGTCGTGGACGCGTTCAATTTCTGGCGCGAATTCGCGGACAACGAATCGCTCGCCGATCGCAAGCTGGCGCTGGGCGAGGAGGACCAGCGCACCGTCGTGGATCTCCTCGTGGATCAGATTGAGTTTGCGGACGTGGTCATCCTCAACAAGTGCGACCTTGCCGACGAGGAGGCGATCCTCAAAGTCGAAGGGGCGGTGCGCAAACTGAACCCGCGGGCGAAAGTGGTCCGCTGCGAGAAGAGCGAGGTGCCACTGGGCGAAGTCCTCGCCACGGGCCGCTTCGATTTCGAGGAAGCCGCGAAGTCGCCCGGCTGGATGCGCGTGATGCGCGGCGAGGAGAGCAGCGAGGCGGATGAATACGGCTTCTCGTCCTTCGTCTATCGCGCGCGGCGTCCGTTTCATCCGCTGCGATTCTGGCAGCTCATCCAGCGCGAATGGCCCGGCGTCGTCCGCAGCAAGGGCTTCTTCTGGCTCGCCACGCGCCCGCGTTTCGTCGGCGTTTGGTCGCAGGCGGGCGGCGCGTGTGAATACCGCGCCGGTGGCATCTGGTGGGCCGCAGTCCCGCACACCGAGTGGCCGATTGACGATGAGATCGAAAAGGACATCCACCGCAACTGGCAGGAGCCCTTCGGCGACCGGCGGCAGGAACTCGTCATCATCGGCAATGATCTCGATCAGAAAGCCCTCACGGAACAGCTCGACTGGTGCAGGCTCACCGATGCCGAGATGGCCAAAGGCGAAGCAGGATGGGCAAAGTTCAAGGATCCCTTCGCAGAGTGGAAAACCACCGAGGAGGTCCATGCCGAGCATCACCTCCACGCGCACTGAGGCATGAATACGATGCCGTCTCCAAGACAGCGAACGCGGATGCGCGCCTTCACCCTGGTCGAGTTGCTCGTGGTAATCGCGATCATCGCGGTGCTTGCCGGGCTGGTCGTATCCGCCGTCTCCGGTGCCGGTGTGAAAGGGCGGCAGAGCGCGTGCATCTCGAACATGCGGCAGATCGGCGCGGCGCTGATTCTTTATGCAAATGACAACGAGGGAAACTATCCCGAGACCACGCACACCACGGGCGTGAAGATCAGGCGCGCGTGGATTTTCACTCTGAAGCCCTACCTCGCGAATTGCGACGCCGTGCGGATTTCCCCGGCAGACCCGCTCGGAGCCGCGCGGCTGAAGGCGAATGCCACGAGCTACATCCTGAACAGCTACGTCTTCGTCCCGCAGGTCGGGCCGTTCGGAGAAATGGGCGAGGCTCTGAATAACATGAGGCGGCTTCCCTTTGTGGAGCACACGATCCTCGCCTTCAATATCTCGGACCAGCAGTCGCCCTCGGTGATGAACGACCACACGCATTCCGATCTGTGGCAGGGAAATTGGAAACGCTTTTGCGCCGACACCCAGCCCGACCGCCACCGCTCCGGCGCGGCCAGCAAGGACAACACGAAAGGCTCCGCCAACTACCTGTATGCCGACGGACATGTGCGGAACATCGAAGCCGCCGAGGTGAAGCGGCAGATCGACCGCGGCGTCGCATTCGCAAAGCCGCCCATTGAGCGGAAAGACCTCGACAACCAATGAACCCATCATCGTTAGCCTGCGCATTCGCGCTCGCGTTGCCATTTTCCTGCGGCGCATACACCGTCATCACCGACCAGCATGTGGACCTGCAGATCGAATATGTCGGCGGCACGCTGAGTGGAAAAATACAGGCGGACAACGAGGGGAATGTCGCCCGCGACAACGGGCTGCTCCACGACGGGCCGGCCGGCACGACGAGTATCGCGCGCCCCGCGAGCAGCACGTGGAATTTCCTCGGCGTGAGCGCCGGGCAGCCGATCTACTACTGGGCGGCGAACAGCGTCCCTGGGCACATCTACCTCGGCTTCGGATCGAATGGCGGGACGATCCCCGGCGGCACCTTTGCCAGCTATTACGAGAGCGATGCGCGCGTGGATGATGTGGCCCCGTGGACGAAAATCGCGCTCACCGCCATGCGCTACCATGCAGCTCCCGGTGAGAGCGGCGCGGCGAATTTCTCACTCTGGCAGACGGATATCTTCGGCGACGCCGTGGTATGGATGTCCACGGCGGACGGCATCACTTCCACCGATGCCACCTGGCTCATCGAAGGCGGCCACGCGCACTACAACTGGGGCTTCACCAAGCGCGGCCACTACGAGCTGGATTTCAAATTCTCCGGCTACCTCAGCGGCTCGAATACTTTCATTGAAAGCACGGCGCAGACTTACCACTTCGGCGTCGAGTTTCAGCCCGCGGCCCTGCCGGAGCCGGCGTCGTTGTTCCTTCTCGGAATTGGCGCGGCGATGATCAGCTTTGCACGCAGGCGCGGCCTTCCCGCTCCGCTCAAATTGCCGCTCGCGAAGGACTATATGTAGTACTCCTGCCAGTTCTTCCCCTTCTTCAATCCGGGCGTCGGCACGGGATACTTGCCGTCCTTGTCGGAGACGAGCGGTGGCGGGCTGTCCATCGTGAGCTTGTCCGCATCCGGGCAATACTCGTGCTCGTGGTTGAGCATTTCGTCGAAGGTGATCTCCTGTCCGGTGTGCGCGGCCATGCGGCCCATGGAGGTCACGACGCTGGCCTCGACGCCGTATTTGACTTCGTTGAACGGCTTGTCGCTGCGGATGGCGTCGATGAGATCGGTCCATTCGTTGAAGTGCGACTCCATCTCGGTCTTCTGGACATCGGACTGCCAGATGAGGTTGCTCTTGCTCGGCGTCTGGCCTTTGAACGTGCTCGAAGGCAGTCCGGTGTCACCGCTCTTCGCGGCGATGGCCATGCCCTTCGTGCCATGCACGTAACTCGAGTAGATCTGGTTCGCGCCGATCATGCAGCGGCCATCCATGTAAAGTTTCGCGCCGTCCTCGAAGGTGTATTCGACCGCGTAGCTGTCGAAATTCTGATCCACGTAGTTGTCGCGGTAGTGGCGTCCGCCGAGGGCCTGCGCCTTCACCGGCCACGCATTTTTCATCCAGCTCAGGTGGTCGATGTGGTGGATGTAGAAGTCGCTGAAGCAGCCGCCGCTCGCCCAGATGAAGCTGTGGAAACGGGAGAGCTGCCACTGCAATTCCGTCGGCTTGCCGGGCAGGTTGTTGTCGGGGCCGGGATATTTTTCCGAGAAGGCCGAGCCGATGGGCGGCGACATCCGGTAGCCGCGCATGAGCATGATGTCGCCGATTTCGCCGTCCTGCACGCGCTTGTGGAGTTCCTGCAGCGCGCGGCTGTGGCGGCTGTTGAGACCTACGCCGACCTTGAGGCCTTTCTTCAGCGCCTCCTCATTGAGCTTCAGCATCAGGCGCGACTTCGGCCCGTCGGCGGTCACCGGCTTCTCCATGAAAATGTTCACGCCCTTTTCAATCGCATGCGCAAAGTGGGCCGCGCGGAAGGCCATCGGCGTGGTGAAGATCGCGACGTCGCCTTTCTTCAGGCAATCGATGGCCTTCTTGTAGCCGTCGAAGCCGATGAACTTCTGATCCTCCGGCACCTTCACCTGCGTGGGTGCGTGCTTCTGCAACGCGTCATGGCTGGTCTTCATGCGGTGTTCGAAGATGTCCGCCATGGCAACGAGATTGATTGGCGGGCCGCTCTGATCGATCGCGTTCTTCGCGGCACCGGTGCCGCGCCCGCCGCAGCCGACGAGCGCGATATTGATCGTCTCGCTGCTCGCAGCGTGGACGAACGGAATGCTGACGCCCGCGAGCGCGGATGCCGCGACGATCTGGCCGGAAGTCTTCAGAAATTCGCGGCGCGTGGATGGGATGATTTGGGGATCTTTCATGGAACCGCGAATCTACACGGTCTGCGGGAAGAGATGTCAATTGCCGACCGTCACCGTGCCGACCGTCACCGGGCGGGTGTGTGATTCATTGCAGGTCCGACAACGCGTGGCGCGCGATCAAGGAGGGGCGCTTTGATAGCGCCCTCTCGCTGCGGTCGCTCCGCGCCGCATCGAGCCAGAGGCGAGGGCAGCACTGGGAATCTGCGGAGATTGAGGATCCTTTCGCACTGCCACGGTAAGGGCTGGCAGCGGCGCGGAGCGACCGCTGCCAGAGGGCGCTTTCAAAGCGCCCCTCCTTGTGCGCCCCACAAAAACGTCGAAATCATGTTCGTGGTTTGCCTGAGAGCCACTAACCCGGCAAAGCCGGGACCAATGCTAGCCGCGATGCCTTTTCAAATACTCGCACTGTATGCGATCCGGAAAAGCGCGGCGGACACGGGGCAATGTAGCGCCGACCACCCGCCGGCGTGGAGGGATGGGCGGAGGCGGGAGGATGGCCCGGCGAACGTCACCCGACGCTCCATCCTTCCCGCGTCCGTCCACGTCGCCAGCCGACGACTCGTTGGCGCTATATTTCGATCCCGCCTCCCCGGCCTTCAGAATATCTGAAAGGCATTGCCAATAGAGGTCCCTGCGCAGGAATCGCTTCTGCGGCCACCACAGCACCGGTCCCTGCAAAGGAATCGCTTCTGTGGCTGCCACAGCGTCGGTCCCTGCGCAGGAATCGCCTCTGGGAACTTCGCGCGTCGGGCCGCGGCCGGCGTTGTGGAAGCGTCCTTCCAGGCGCTTTCCCTCCCGGCTCGCCCCTTGGCCTGAGGCACCAGCGTGGGTGCCGTGCGCAGCCCTCACAGCCGGGACGGCCTGTGCCAGTCCCCCCTCACAGCGGCCCTCGCCCGCTTGCGCCATCCCGCAGGGTGTGCCGTCGACTGGATGTAGAGACGCTTTTCCGAAGGTGTTTACCAATGGTATTCTCCCTTGAAACCTCTTCATCGCGTTATTCCTCCAGTGTGACAATACATCGGATCGGCGGCACA
>Ga0105044_10008363_pt1 | contig 14203 bp, 11 predicted proteins | sample MAT01_FD_78092 | JGI IMG/M metagenome (GOLD analysis project Ga0105044, IMG submission 78092) | Freshwater microbial communities from Lake Fryxell liftoff mats and glacier meltwater in Antarctica - MAT-01 | ecosystem: Environmental > Aquatic > Freshwater > Ice > Liftoff microbial mat | place...
GTGCAGTCGATCGTTTGGCGCAAGCCAACCAAGGCTGCTGTGCACTCAGCACCTGGCACTCAGCGCTTGGCACAATGCTGTTGAAGATGCATGTCATGTATTGCTTCAATTGGATGATCGCTTTAACATGCGTGCGATATGCCTCTTAATGCCCTCGTGCGCGGCAATCCACAACGATGCTCATGAACTCACCCACCTTGTCTAAAGCGGCCACTGCGGCCACCGCGGCCACCGCGGCCATCGTCTCCGCAACCACCGACCCTCCGCATGGGTGGCCCGTGCTGCGATTGGGATTTCGTCCGTTCTATTTCGGTGCTGCGGTATTTGGTGCCCTGGCGATCCCGTTCTGGTTGGCCTTGTTCCTGGGGCAGGCTTCTCTGAAGTCCGCCGTGCCGCCCTTGCTGTGGCATGCCCACGAAATGCTGTTCGGCTTTGCGGCAGCGGTCATCGTCGGCTTTCTGCTGACTGCAGGCAAAGCCTGGACCGGGCTCGCCACGCCCCGAGGTGCATTCCTGGGTGCCCTGGTGGCGTTGTGGCTGGCGGCGCGTATCGCGGCGATCGTCGGGCCGTACGCACTGTATGCCGTGCTGGATTTGCTGTTGCTGCCAGTGGTGGCCGCTGTGCTGATCGTCGTGCTGCTACGTGCGGGCAACCGCCGCAACCTGGCGCTGGCGGGCATTCTGCTGCTGCTGTCGCTGGCAAACTTGTGTTTCCACCTCGCAGTGCTCGGGTTCGTTGCCGTCTCCCCGATGCACGTGCTGTACGCGGCGCTGGCGCTGATCGTGATGATCGAGTGCGTGATGGCCGGGCGTGTGCTGCCGGCGTTCACCAAGAGCGCGACGCCGGGCCTGAGCATCGACGTGCGACCGCGCGTTGAGATGGCTACCCTGGCCGTCACGGCGCTCGCGCTGCTGTTGTGGGTTGTCTCGGCGCCGCCAGGCATCGTCGCTGCTGCGTTTGCTTTGGCCGCTGCGGCCCACCTACATCGGCAGTGGTCATGGCGGCCGGGGGTGACCCGCAGCCGTCCGATTCTGTGGATACTGCATGCCGCCTACCTGTGGCTGCCGATCGGATTCGCACTGCTGGCACTGGCCCAGATCGGCTGGGTCACCGTCTCTGCAGGCGTACACGCGCTGGCGGTCGGCGCCACCGGCGGGCTGATCATCGGTATGGTCACACGCACTGCGCGTGGCCACACCGGCCGGCCCTTGCAGGCTTCGAAACTGGAGGTGCTGGCGTATGTGCTGGTGATGGCGGCTGCCGTCCTGCGCGTGCTGCTGCCGATCGTGGCGCCGCAGTGGTTCGTCCAGTCCCTGTTCGCCGCCACGCTGGCCTGGAGCGCCGCGTTCTTCATCTATCTCGTCATCTTCGCCCCGTGGCTGATGTCGACGCGCCTGGACGGCAAGGACGGCTGAGGCCGCTTGCCCCTGCTTGCCGCTGCGTCCCGCGCAACCACTCTTCTTCGCTGGCTCACCGACTGTGCGGTGTGCGTGCCCGAGAGCCCCGGGTGCCCTCGGACACCCGTGCGTCCATCGTAGACAAGCGGGCTCAGCTCGAACGGTGAGGCGGCGATCACACGGCCCGTCGCACCATCATTCCGCGGATCTCGCTGATCGCGTCGGCCGGCCTCAGTCCCTTGGGACACACGTCGGTGCAGTTCAGGATCGAGCGGCAGCGAAACAGCCGATACGGGTCTTCGAGGTTGTCCAGCCGTTCGCCGCTGGCCTGGTCGCGGCTGTCGACCAGAAAGCGGTAGGCCTGCAGCAAGCCGGCCGGGCCGACGTATTTGTCCGGGTTCCACCAAAAACTCGGGCAGGCGCTGGTGCAGCAGGCGCACAGGATGCATTCGTACAGCCCGTTGAGCAGATCGCGCGCCTCGGGCGACTGCAGTCGCTCTCGCTCCGGTGGCGGATCTTCGTTGACGAGGTAGGGCTTGATCGAGTGGTACTGCTTGAAGAAGCCCGTCAGGTCGACGATCAGGTCACGGATGACCGGCATGCCCGGCAGTGGCTTGAGCACCACCGTCTTCGGCAGCGAAAGCATGTTCGTGACGCAGGCCAGCCCGTTCTTGCCGTTGATGTTCATGGCATCCGAGCCGCAGACCCCTTCCCGGCAAGAGCGCCTGAAGCTCAAGCTGGGGTCGATCGCTTTGAGTTGGATCAACACGTCGAGCAACATGCGCTGGCTGTTGTCGACCTCGATCTCGTAGTCCTGCATCCGTGGCGCCAAGTCACCGTGCGGGTCGTAGCGATAGATGTGAAAGGTGTGCACGTGTTGCTTCAGGTTGCCGACTCAGCATACGCTTCACCGGCGCAAGCCCTATTCAAGGACGAGCCGGGTGGCCTGGTTGCCCGCCTTGTGCCGGCCTTGTGCCCGCCTTGTGCCGGCCTTGTGCCGGCCTTGTGCCGGCCTTGTGCCGGTCCCATCGCAACTCAGGATCGAGGCCCGTCATGCCGACGCGGACAAGTGGGTTGCCGAGCTGGTAGACAGGTCAGCCCCGGGGCCTGGCTCGGCCACCAGACCCAGGAGGTCCAGGGTCGAGATCACGCCCTTCACAGCATTGCCTTCGGCAACCACGGCATGGTGAACATGGCGGTCCAGCATCAGGCGCGCCACCTCACCGACCGGTGTTTGGGGTTCGACGACGAGTGGCTGGTAGTTGCACCATTGCCAGGCTTTGACGGCCTCCGCGTCGCGGCCCTGGGCGCGCAGGTGCAGCAACTCGGCGCTGCTGATGACGCCGACCACCACACCTGTTTCGTCCTTGACCGGTACCCACGAGCGGTGGGCGCGGTCCAGCAAGCGCTCGATGTCGGCCAGCGTGTCGTCCACATGTGCGGTGTGTGCTGCCGGGTGCATGAAGTCCGAGATGGGTTTGGCTTTGAAGGCTTCAGCGCCGGCCTGCGTGCCCGTGCCGGCTGATTGGACGCGCCCTGGCTGCGCGCTGGGCTGGGCCGCAGGTTGCGCCTTGTCCATGCTGCTTTCCAACGCCAGTACCAGCTGCGTGGTGCTCAGAATCACATCCGGCGTCAAGCTCATCGAGTCGATGCCCAACTCGACCAGATAACGCGCGATCTCAGGGTAGTCTGACGGCGCCTGGCCACACAGCCCGATGTGGCGGCCGTTGCGCTTGGCGCCTTCGACGGCCATCGCGATCATGGCCTTGACGCCGGGGTCGCGTTCGTCAAACAGTTCTGCCAGCACCTCGGAGTCGCGGTCGATGCCCAGCACCAGCTGGGTCAGATCGTTGGACCCGATCGAGAAGCCGTCAAACAACTCGGCAAAGGCGTCGATCTCGATCACGTTGTTGGGGATCTCGCACATCACGTAGATCTCCAGGCCCTGCTCACCGCGCACCAGGCCGTGCTGTGCCATTGCTTGCAGCACCGCTTTGGCTTCGCCCACGCGGCGGCAAAACGGCACCATCAGCTTGACGTTGTCCAGACCCATCGTGGTACGCACGCGTCTCATGGCGGCGCACTCCAGTGCAAAGGCCTCGGCATAGCTCGGGTGCACGTAGCGTGAGGCCCCGCGCAAGCCGATCATCGGGTTGTCCTCCTGGGCTTCGAAATCCTTGCCGCCCAGCAAACTGGCGTATTCGTTGCTTTTGAAGTCCGACAGCCGCACGATCACGGGCCTGGGGTAGAAGGCGGCGGCAATCGTGCCCACGCCTTCCGCGAGCTGCCGCACAAAGTAGTCTGCCGGTGTGTCGTAGCCGTGGGTCAGCTCGGCAATCTGCCTGGCCACTGACTGGTCTTTGACCTTCTCAGGGTGCACCAGCGCCATCGGGTGCGCCTGGATGTGTTCTGCCACGATGAACTCCAGCCGTGCCAGGCCGACACCGTCGCTGGGCAAGAGTGCGGTTTGAAATGCCAGCTCGGGGTTGCCCAGGTTCACCATCAGCTGGGTGCGCGGGCGCGCCACTGCCGATGTGTCGGTCTGTGTCTTGGTGAACTCGATGGCGCCGCGGTAGGCATGTCCGGTGGCGCCTTCGGCACAAGAGACGGTGACCACGTCGCCGGTGCGCAGTTGGGTGGTGGCGTCGCCACAACCCACCACGGCCGGGATGCCCAGCTCGCGCGCGACGATGGCGGCATGGCAGGTGCGCCCGCCGCGGTTGGTGACGATCGCCGCCGCCATCTTCATCACCGTGCCCCAATCGGGCATCGTGGTGTCGGCAACCAGCACTTCGCCGGGCTGGAAGCTGCCCAGCTGCGAGACATCACTGACCACACGCACCGCCCCGGTGGCCACACTGCTGCCCACCGCACGGCCACTGACCAGCGGCTGGCCGGGTGCCGTCAGCCGGTACTCGTCGATCAGGCCCAGCGGCTTGCGCACCGCCACCGTCTCCGGCCGCGCCTGCACGATGTAGAGCTGGCCGTCCAGACCGTCCTTGGCCCATTCCACATCCATCGGCACGGGGCTGCCGGCCGCCTGGCTGTAGTGCGCCTCGATCTGCAGGGCGGCGTCGCTCAGCGCCAGCACTTCTTCGTCGCTGAGGCAGAAGCGACGCTGGTCCTCCAGTGCGGTGGGCACATTGCGCACGGTGTCGCGCCCGGCCGACTTGGCGTAGACCATGCGCACTTCCTTGCCGCCCAGCCTGCGCCGCAGCACGCTGCGGTGGCCCTGGCGCAGCGTGGGCTTGAAAACATAAAACTCGTCGGGGTCGACCGTGCCTTGGACGACGTTTTCGCCCAAGCCGTAGGCGCCGGTGGTGAAGACCACGTCCCGGAAGCCGGATTCGGTGTCGAGCGTGAAGCTGACGCCGCTGGCCGCCAGATCGGCGCGCACCATCTTCATCACGCCCACCGACTGGTAGACCTTGAAATGGTCAAAGCCCTTGTCGACGCGGTAGCTGATGGCACGGTCTTTGAACAGGCTGGCAAAACATTGCCGCACGGCGTCCAGCAGCCGTGCGTCACCCGCGATGTTCAGAAAGGTCTCATGCTGGCCGGCGAAACTGGCTCCGGGCAGGTCTTCGGCGGTGGCCGAGCTGCGCACGGCCACGGTCATGTCGGGGCCGTATTCTTCGCGCAAACGGGCATACGCAGCCAGGATCTCCTTGACCATCGGTGCGGGCAAAGGTGCGGCCAGCACGATCTCGCGTGCCTGCTGCGCGCGGCGGGCCAGGTCGGTGACATCGCTCACGTCCAGCCCGTCCAGCACCGCGTGCAGCTTGGGCCACGCCTCAGCCTGGTCCATCACTTCGCAGAATGCTTCGGCAGTGACCGCAAAGCCGTTGGGCACACGCACGCCCAGCGCTGAGAGCCGGTTGTACATCTCACCCAGCGACGCATTCTTGCCGCCGACCGAAGCGACATCGCCCGCGCCCAGGTCTGCAAACCAGCGCAGGTAGCGGGCCTTCGCAGGCTGGGTGGCGTGGGTGGCGTTGTCTGCCTGGTGAGGCTGCAGCCTGGCCTGGGATGGGGTCGTCTTCATCGGTGGTGCTCGCGCTTTGGTGGCAGGTCACAAGACTGCACCGATGCAGCCTGAACGTGATTGAGTACGCGCAAGCAGCGCCACAGCCCCGGCTGGATCAATCCTGTCCCAGGCTCACCGCCAGCGCCCTGGCGCACTGCAACAGCGGCTCGTCGCTGGCCACTGGCCGGCTGCGCCCGGCCACGCTGGCCAGCGGGGCGCGCCCGATGCGCCCGTGTGTCCAGGTCACCATCTCGCCCCAGGCGTTGTCGCGCACCAGCAGGGCGGCTGCAGTGCCGTAGTGCGTGCCCAGCACGCGGTCGGTGGCAGTCGGCGAGCCGCCGCGCTGGACATGGCCCAAGGTCACGGCACGTACTTCGCTGCGCAGTTGTGGCTGCAGTTGTTGCGCCAGCAGCGCAGCGATGCCGCCCAGCCGCTGCGGCTCGGGAGAATCTTCGATCCAGGCCCGGGTCACCGTCTGCCCACCGCGTGGCTTGGCCCCTTCGGCCACACAGATCATCGTGAAGCGCTGTGCGGCTTCGCGTGTTCGGCAGGTCTTGACGACGGCCTGCAGATCAAAGTCGATCTCCGGCAGCAGGATGATGTCGGCGCCTGATGCCAGGCCGGATTCGAGGGCAATCCAACCTGCATTGCGGCCCATGGTTTCGACCAGCATCACCCGGCGCATGCTTTGCGCCGAGGTCTGCACCCGCTCGATGGCCTCGGTGGCACGCGCCACGGCGGTGTCGAAACCGAAGCTCCTTTCAACGCCGTAAATGTCGTTGTCGATGGTCTTGGGCACGCCGATGCAGGGCAGGCCGAAGCTGTGCATGGCAGCGGCGATGCTCAGCGTGCCGTCGCCGCCGATCACCACCAAGCCATCCAGACCCAGCTCTTGCGCATAGTCCAGCACCTGCCGCCGGCGGTCGCTGCCTTCGTGGTTCAGCGGCGTGGCGCGGTTGCTGCTGCCCAGAAAAGTACCACCCTGGCCCAGCAGGCCATGCACCAGCGGCCAGTTGAGTGGGGTGGTGCGGCGCTCCATCAAGCCCAGAAAGCCGTCTTCGATGCCCAACACCTCAGTGCCTTGGCCTTGCGCCAAAGCCTGAGTCAAGGCGCGGATCACGGCATTGGTGCCGGGCGCGTCGCCGCCACCGGTGAGGACGCCTAGCCGCATGCGCTGTCAGGCTCAGGCAGTGGCTTCAACGCCCGAACCAATGGCGTGTGCCGCTGGCGCGCCACCGGCAGTCGTCGCACGGGTTTCATGCTGCGGATTGGATCACCTTTTGGTGCCCCGCCTGACTCGTGCGGGTGGCTTCAGGCGACGCGTATCAACTTCTTGTTGACGAACTCCTGGATGCCTGCGGCAGACAACTCGCGCCCGTAACCTGAGTTTTTCACGCCTCCGAACGGCAAGTCGGGCATCGACACGGCTGCAGAATTGACAAAGACCATGCCGGTCTCGATGTGGCTGGCCACGCGGCGACCCCGCTCGGCGTCTTGGGTGAACACGGACCCACCCAGACCAAACGGCGAATTGTTGGCCAGCGCTATCGCTGCCTTTTCGTCAGCCACTTTGAAGAACATGGCCACGGGCCCGAAAAACTCCTGCGCGAATGCGGGGTTGTCTTCAGCGATGTCGGTCAGGATGGTCGGCTGCATGAACTGACCCGGCAGCTCTTGCACCCGGTCGCCGCCGATCAACACCTTGGCACCATGGGCGACAGCCTCTTGCACCTGCTCCAGCAACTTCGACAGCGCGCCGGCCGAGCTCAGTGGCGCCAGGCTCGTGCTTTCGTCCATCGGGTCGCCAGGTTTGAACCCGGCCATCGCGCTTTTGAACTTGTTCAGAAATTCTTCTGCCACCGAATCAACACAGATGAAGCGCTTGGATGCCGTGCAGGCCTGGCCGGCGTTGCCCATGCGGCCGCTGATCCCGTGTTTGACCGCCTTGTCGATGTCGGCGTCTTCCAGGACGATGAAGGCATCGCTGCCGCCCAGTTCCAACGTCGACTTCTTCAGGTTCTTGCCGGCTCGGGCGGCGACCACGGCGCCTGCTGCTTCACTGCCTGTCAACGCGACACCCCGGATGCGCCGATCATCGATCAGGGCTGCCACCTGCTCTTTCGAGATGAACAGGTTGGTGTAGGCCCCGTCGGGTGCCCCGGCGTCACTCATCAACTTCGCAAATGCCAGCGCGCACTGCGGCACGTTCGAGGCATGTTTGACCATCACCACGTTGCCAGCCATCAGGTTGGGTGCAGCGAACCGAGCGATCTGGTAGTAAGGGTAGTTCCACGGCTCGACGCCCAGCAACACCCCGATGGGGCTGCTCTCCACCACTGCCCGGCCTTTGTCGGTGTCGAGAACCTCGGGGGCCAGGAAAGCCTCGCCGTGCTCTGCGTAGTAGTCGATGATGGCCGCGCTGAGGGCCACCTCGCCAGCGCTCCGTTTGATCAGCTTGCCCATCTCTTGCGTGGCGAGCTCAGCCAGTTCCTGCTGACGCTCACGCATCAGCGCAGCAGCACGTTTGAGCACTGCCTTGCGTTGGGCGAAGCTGTGGTCGCGCCAGGGGCCTTCGAAGCACCGTTGCGCAAGCACCAGCTTGCTGTCGAGTTCGACGTCGCTGAATGCGTCGAAGGCTGTGCCGGTCTGGTTGTTGAAAGGATTGGTGCTTTGGTAGTACATGTGCTTTACGTGTTTGGGATGCTTGGGATGTCTGATGTTTTCGCAGGCACTCAGCGCTTGGCCACATAGGCCAGCAAAGCCTGGGCAGCTGGCGCTGACGACGCAGGGTTTTGACCCGTGATCAGCGGGCCGTCGCTCACCACCCAGGGCTGCCAGTTGGCCGCCTTGCTGTACTTGCCGCCGCATTCCACCAGTGTGTCTTGCACCAGAAACGGCACCACCTGGGTCAAGCCGCTGGCCTCTTCTTCGTCGTTGCTGAAGCCGGTGACGCGTTTGCCGCTGACCACCGATTGACCGTCCGGCCGTTTTGCACGCCACAACGCACCGGGCGCATGGCACACCGCCGCCACAGGCTTGCCGTCGGCCAGCATCTCCTCGATCAACTTCAAGGAGTCTGCGTCTTGTGCCAGATCCCACAGCGGGCCATGGCCCCCGGGGTAGAACACTGCATCGAAGCCATCAGCCACGATGCCCGACAATTTGGTGGTCTGCGCCAAGGCCTTTTGCGCGTCTGTGTCCTTCTTGTAGCGCTTAGTGGCTGCGGTCTGCGCGTCTGCGGCGTCGCTGGCGGGGTCCAAGGGGGGCTGTCCGCCCTTGGGGGATGCCAGTGTGATGGTGGCGCCTGCGTCTTTGAAGACGTAGTAAGGCGCGGCGAATTCCTCCAGCCAGAAGCCGGTCTTTTTCCCCGTGTCACCGAGTTGGTCGTGGGATGTGAGCACCATCAAGATTTTCATTCTTCGATCCTTGGGTTTGGACGGTTGTTCCGGACGTTTGGTCTGAACGGTCGGGTGGGACGGTGCTGCCTGCATTGACGGCTGAACCTTGTCTGGGTCGTGCGTCAGGCCTGATCGGGCCTCGACCACCCAGCTGCAAGCTAACGCGAAGGTGGATTCCCGCGCATCGGAGGAGCCCACGAGTCGGTGTAGGACGACACGCCTAAGGCGAAGCTGAACAAGTCCCCGCGAGTGTCCGTGCCCTGGTATTCAGGTTCGCCATCTAACCCACAGTGGGGTGACCGGTCTGAGACCCGGCCCAACCCGGCTGCCGCCGGCTAGGCTTCGCTGTGCACCACGGGCAGCTCGGCGGACACCGATGTCCCACTGCCTGGGGCGCTGGTGATGGTCAACGTGCCGCCATGCGATTCGACGCGAAAGCGCATGCCGATCAAGCCGTGGCGGCCGAACTGAGCCGAAGCAGTGTCGAACCCGCGCCCATCGTCGTGCACCAGGACTTGCACACGACCTGAGGCCAACTCGTGCATGGTCACGGTGACCCGGCTGCAGTGTGCGTATTTGCTGATGTTGGTCAGTGATTCCTGCACCAGACGGTAGATCGTCAACTCTGCTTCCTTGGCCACCCTCGACTCCTTGAAGCGGGTCACCACCGGCACGCCCAGGTTGGTGGCCACGTCGCTGCACAGCATGTCCAGCGAGGCGACCAGACCCAGCTGATCCAGCGCCGATGGCCGCAGGTTTTCCACGATGCGGCGTTTCAGGGCGATGCCTTCGTTCAGCCGTGAATCAATCGCCGCCAGCCGCAGCTTGACGACATCGGGCGTATCCGGCACGCGGCGCAGTCTGGCAAATTCAAGTTTCATGGCCGTCAGCAGGCCGCCCATTTCATCGTGCAGTTCGCGTGCCAGCCTGGCGCGCTCATCCTCTCTGGCGGTCACCAGATGCCCGGCCAGTTCGCGCAAGCGCTTGGTTCGTTCATCAACCAGTGCAGCAAGCCGGGCCTGCTCTTGCGCCTTGTGTTCGTCCACCTCCCGCAGGCTGCGGGCAAACAGCAGCGTGGCCAAAATTGCCAGCATCATCAACGCGTGCATGGCCACCCGATTGAGCATCAACGCGTCGTACAGAGAGACGCGATGGCCCTGTTGCAGATCGGCAGCACCGCGCAGCACCGATTCGAACTCGTCGCGCAGGACCGCGCGCTGCCGTCGCGACTCATCCCCCACCGACTGGCGCAGCGCCTGGGTTCTTTGGCCTTGCTCGACAAGTTGCCGCCACGACTCGAAGCGTGCCAATTGGGCTTCGATTCCCCCGCGCACACCGTCCATCGGTATCGTGCCTGCCGTGTCGAGCTGTTGCACCAGGTCGAATGCCTGCTGCTGGATCCGACGTACCGCTGCTTCGGTTTGGCGTTGCGCTTCGGCTGCCGCCGGTTCGCCGGTGATCAAGAACACACGGCTGGCCACCTCATGGTCGGTCAATGCTTGCAGCAAGGCGGCCGATCGGATGCGCGCGTCGGTCAGAGCGATGCCACCGTCCAGCGTGTATTTAGCCCGGCGGTAAGTGCTCTCGGTGATGGTGATGCCCAGAATCGCGAAGCTGATGACCACTGGCAGCAAGAACCGGGTTCGCGCGGCAGTTTCGATCAGTCTCTTCAACATGCCATGCCCTCTTGGGTGCAGACTGCGGTGATTGACTGGATCATCAGGCAAAACCACCGCGCGGCAGCGCCAGGAAGAAGCGCAGCATCTCGGCAGAAGCATCCGGCCCGGCGCCGTCGGTGAACGAGCCGCTCGCATCGCCCCCTGACCAGGCGTGGCCTGCACCGTGCAGCACCCAGGACTCGACAAGGGCTTCTCCGGTCGCGTGGTGGGTGTGCACGGTGCGGCTGTAGGCCCGTCCGCCTCGGCTGGTGCCAGCGTCGGTTCTGGACATCAATGCATCCTGATGCAGGCTTCTGGCGTGCGCGGTGCAGGCCTGCAGCACGATGGCCTTGGCGTTGCTCTGCTTCACCGTTGTATCGCGGTCGCCATGGAACACGATGGTTGGCACCGCATGCGCAAGGCGACTCGCCCCTGCGGCCCCGCTGCCCCTGTGTTCGAGCCCTTGCGCAACCTGCGGTCTGCCCTTCATCGCCGACATCGCCGATGGGATGTCGTGAGCCGAGGCGAAGGGCAGACCCGAGTGCACGCCTGCACCGGCGTACAGCCTTGGATAGGTCTCGGCCATGATCACCGCCATGGCGCCGCCGGCTGACAACCCGGCCACGAAGATGCGGTCTGGATCGACGGCCTGCATGCCCCTCACAGCGCGGGTGATGCCTGCAATCAACGAGGGTTCGCCACGCGCGTGGCATTGGTCCTGCGTCTTGAACCAGTTCCAGCACTTCGACGGGTTGGCGCTGGGCGGCTGCTCGGGGTAGATGACGATGAATCCGTGCTCCTGCGCCAGACGATTCATCTGTGTGCCTGCGGCAAAGTCGTCTGCAGACTGCGTACAGCCATGCAGCATCACAAGCATCGGCATCGGCATCGGCATCGGCATCGGCATCGAAGCCACCGGGCTCGCAAGCTGCGGAGTCGGCACATAGATCTTGTAGGAGCGGCTGCCGGCATGGTTGCTGAAGCTGCGGCGCACAAATTGCCCTGGCGGTGCAGGCCCCTCGACGATCTGCGCGCGCGCTCCAGCCGTGCCGGAGCCTGTTTTGGCTGCGACGACACGGGCGGTCACGTCAATGACGGCGTCGTCGTCGGGCAGTGGCCTGGTTAGGCCGCCCTGGCCCACCGATGCCAGTGCCTGTCTGATGGTTTCGTTGACATCCAGCAGCGTACTGGCGCGCGTCTGCAGACCCGCACCAGCGAGCGCGCGCTCGATGGTGGCGCTGATGAAGTCGGCATGAGGGGCTGGCCGCCGGGAAAAGTACGGTAGTTTCATGATGTGGTGCTTCTTGGGTCTTCAGTTCATTCGGTCGGCGAGCGCACGGCGTACCGGTGCCGGGGCATGGAAGGCACCCAGCACCGACACCGACTCGATCGCCGCACGGGCCAGTTCAGGGCTCACGTCGTTGGCGATGCGCGCCAGGCCGACCACTTCGATGCGCAGTCGCCGACCGCTCTTCACGGCCTGCTCCAGGTCGGCACGGCTGCAGTGAAACAAGCCCAGCGTGAGGGTGCGGCGCGCGACGGCTTGTTTGAGCACATCGGCGTGCGCAGCCAACTGGTTGCGTACCGCCGTTCTGACCAGATCGGAGCGGTTGGCATAGAAGCCCTCCTGCACCAACAGATCGACCTGCCCGAGGTCGACGACGCCGATGTTGACCGTCATCTTCTCGGTGTCGCCGCCTCGCTGCCGGCTCTCAACCACGTCCTTACCCATGTTTTGCCATCCATTTGGATTCCGTTTGGATGGCTATTGGAGCACAGTGTCTGCGACAGGGTCATGCCTAGAGACGCACGAACTGCCGAATCCGGGTCTTCGGGCTCCATCTGTCTTCCCGGTCGACCTCAGGGCAAGTCAGAGGCAAGGGGAAGGTAAGGGGGAGGTAAGGGGGAGGCGGGCGAGCATCTGATGTCGGCCGCCAGAGTTCTTGAAGTCCTACGCCGGGCATCGGCACGGGCCGACACGCCGCGCAGCGAAAGAATCGCAGACTGAAGTCCACCAGCAATCAAGCTCTGGCACCTTGTCACTGTTGCGTCGAAGACGGCGCGTCGTCTGTGTGAGGTCCAAGAAAGACCACGATGATGAACAGAAAACTGTCTGCCCTTGCTCTAGCCTCGGCTCTGAGCCTGTGTGTTCCGATGACCAGCGCCGCGCTGGAATCCCGTCCGACGGCCGCCTCGTCGAATGCGTCGCCGCGTGTCACCGGATTCAATGTCGATCAGGTGGCGCAGTTGGCTCCCGGCACCGATTTACGATTTACGCTGTGGGGCACACCCGGCGCCATCGCAGCGGTGCAAATCGATGGCGCGAGCCGCCCTCTGGTGATGTTCGAGTCCAGGCCTGGTGTCTATGAAGGCATCTACACGATCAGCACACGTGATCAGATCAAACCCGATGCGCATGTCGATGCCAACCTGCGCCTGGGCTCCCGGGTCAGCTCCGCCAGACTGGACGAATGGCTGCTGACGGGTGAGCGGCGTGGCAGTGAGAACTCCGCCATGCCAGCACCGCGAATCGACAGCTTCGAGTTGCGCGCCGGTCCCGACACCCGGTCGGGCAAGAGCATCGACTTCGAGTTGCGCGGCACGCCTGGAGGCCGGGCGATGGTGCGCATGGTGGGCGCACAATCCCGCTTTCGGCTGGACGAGCGCTCACCAGGCGATTATTTCGGTACCTATTGGCTGCAGCCCAGTGATCGTCTGCAGGACAAGGACCCGATCGTCGGTGTGCTGCGCGTCAATGGCCGCACCGTGACGACCCAGGTCGATGATGCCGTGCAACTGCGCCAGTTCTCGCAGCGCGGCGATGCACCTTGCAGCGACTGCGCAACCGTCGTGTCGGTCAACCGCATTGAGGTCAGCGGCGATGGCAACTACATCGGCGGCACGATCGCCGGCGGTGTTCTCGGTGCCGTTCTGGGCAACCAGGTGGGCGGTGGCAGAGGCCGCGATCTGGCCCGCGTGGCAGGTGTTCTGGGCGGCGCATGGGCGGGGCGAGAAGTCCAAAAGCGCAATACCGATCCCGAACAGCACTATGAAGTCGTGGTAGAGATGCGTGACAGCGGCGAGCGCAAAGTGGTGACGATGGAACAGCAGCCCGACTTCAAGGCTGGCGACGGTGTGCAGTTGAAGGATGGCGCATTGACCCGACTGCCTTGACGTCCCCAACATCGGGTGCGGCCGGTCTGGAGCGATTCATGTTCATTGTGAGGAGACTGCCTGTGACCGGCAGCTTGGAGGTTCAGATTGTCTCGATGCTGATCTACGGCGAGCATCAAGCGTGAAAGGCGTGCTCTTTGCCTACTTGGCTACCCTGGCAGTTTTGGCGGTTCTGGACGGCGTCTGGCTGGGTTATCTCGCGCGCGACTTCTACGCTCGCGAGATTGCGTCCATTGCCGCCGACCCGGTGCGCTGGTTGCCAGCAGCCATTTTTTACTTTGCCTATCCCATGGGACTGATCATTTTGGCGCTGCGACCATTGCCGACCTCCATCGCCACGGCGATGGGCCGCGCCGGCCTGGTCGGCCTGGTGGCCTACGGCACCTATGACTTGACCAACATGGCGACGCTGCAAGCCTGGAGCTGGCAACTGGCTTTGGTGGACACTGCCTGGGGCACTGTGCTCAGTGCAGCGATGGGAGCAGCTGCCTTTGTGGTGTTGCGCCGCATGCTGTGAGGGCTGACCAGCATCAATGGCTTTCGGCGTCA